>JAESGH010000226.1_pt1 | contig 99951 bp, 95 predicted proteins | sample 9269641 | NCBI WGS metagenome assembly JAESGH01 (sample SAMN14515345, study PRJNA621665) | algae metagenome | isolation source: Phormidium tanganyikae FI6-MK23 and co-occurring heterotrophs from granitic... | place: USA: Fort Irwin, California | collected 1998-05-24 | reverse complement strand
TGTAACCTTAATCCCTCATCTCCCATCCTGTCAACTCCTCTCCTGCGCCCCGTTTTACCGGACTGCAAAGATACAAATCTTTTTATTCCCTACAAGCTTTTTATTAAAAAATTGTAAATCTTTTTTTGACCGTATCTAATTAGAGATTCTAATTCCTATGCCACTCAAGGCCTCTCCTGCGCTACCTACTCACCTCTCGTTTTCAGTGGGGCAAAGATAATACGACTTTCTTTTATTATCCAAATATATTTAACATAAAATTCAGTTTTGGGTAATATTCATCCTTAACTCTCTGGTTGTATGGGGGAATAATTTTGGTGAAAAGGGAGATGTAAGAGGTGAGAAGTAAGAAGTGAGAGGTGAGAGGTGAGAGGGGAAAAGTAAAAAGGATGAAGAATGAAGAGACAGAAAGTGAGGTGGGCTAGTGGAAAAAAGTTGGAAGGTGAGAATGACAGAAGATTAAACCTTCAAGGTTTTGGAAACCTTGAAGGTTGGGGAGTATTATAATATGGTGAATCGTGTAAGGGAAATAAAAATGAGAAGAAAAAAAGTAAAAGGGAGAGGTCAGTGGTGAGACGTGGGCGGTGAAAGGATTATGGGGCAGTTGAAGTCAGGTAAAAATTATATATCTTGTCATTATAATGAAAAGGTGAGTGAACTATATAGATGTTGATGGCAAGAAGGTTGTAATTTTTTAAAGGTTGAATGTAAATCCTGAATTTAAACCCCGGATGTTTCTATTTCTTACTTCTTACTTCTTACTTTTCACTTCTTACTTCTTACTTATAACTTCTTACTTATAACTTCTCACCCCCCTAGTCCGGATCGAACGGCATGTCTGAGCTCTTTTCTGCTAATTGTTTGCGGCGGCTTTGCCGCCGCAAACAATTAGCAGAAAAAGCGAGTAGTGAGAGCCGGAAATAGCTCCCGGAAAGAAATGGGTGGGATGGAAGGTACGAGGGTGAAAGGGTTGGTGAGTGAGCCGATTTGTTTTTTACAGATTCGATAGGCTTGCTATATGAGAAAAACTACTATGGAAATTTTAAAAAGATTTATTTAATTAGAAAAAGTAAAGTTTTCACTCTGCTTTTTGCTTATTATAAATGACACTGAGAAATTCGGCGTATGATTTTTCAAGTCCGATAATATCCCCACTTTTTAAATTGAGGCCTCCAATTCCTGTTTCATCTGATTTTATTTTTGCAGCTGAAATCTGGAAGTATTGATTGGAGCTGTTTTCTTTTGGCTGAATTTTTATGGTTGAGCCTAATAGTTTTTTTGTTGAGATGGTATAAATTTCTCCTGATATCGTTTGTATGACCATATATGACCTAGGAGAAATAATGTAGTCGGCCTTATTTATAGCAATTTTCTGATCTTTTTCTGAAGAGGCAAACAAATAGAGATTTCCTGTCTGATTCAACAATTTTTCTTTCGGGAGATGATACAAAGACAATCTGTAATTTGCCGGATTAAAATTTTGTAAAGAACCGTCTACGGTTTCGAAAGGTTTTAAAGCGAAGGCATTTGCTCCGATGTCTTTTGCTTTTTTATAAATTAATGAGAAAACCTCAGCATCATTTTTTGAGAATCCCTGTACTTCGATCTCTCCAAGATATTCAGCATCTTTTTTTTCATCTTCAATTTTATATAAAAATTTGTCTGTATTTTCGTTCGTTTTCTCAACTTTGGTTAAGAATACATTCTGTGCACAGAAAAACTGAGCGATAAAAACAAAGACAGTAAATATTATTTTTCTCATTGCTGTATGTTATATTATTGTGCAAGAATATTGATACATTCTTCCAGGCTATTTTCCCAATGTTTCGGTTCAATCTTATAAATTTCTTCAATTTTATCCAGGCACATTGTACTTCTTTTGGGTCTTTTTGCGGGCGTTGGATATTGATCGGTGGTTAAGGGGTTGAGCTTAATATCTGATTTTGAAAATTCAGCTATTTTTCTCGCAAATGCAAACCATGTTGTTTCAGGATAGTTTGAGAAATGAAATACTCCGTAACTTTTCTGAGGAGTTTCGATAATTTCCATAATGGCTTCAGCGAGATCGTTGGCATTGGTTGGCTGTCCGAACTGATCTGCCACAATTCCTAATTCTTCTTTTTGGGAAAAGAGATGGAGCATTGTTTTAACAAAATTCTTATTGAATTCCGAATAAAGCCATGATGTTCTAAGAATAATTGTTTTCGGGTTTGCGTCTAAAGCAAGTTCTTCACCTTCTAATTTTGATTCTCCATAAACGCCAATCGGGTTGGTAAAGTCGTCTTCCGAATAAGAGAGATTGGTTTCACCATCAAAAACGTAATCGGTGGAGACATGTATAAGTATTGCATTGAATTCTTTACAGGCCTTTGCAAGGTGAGCAACCCCATCTGCATTTACGGCAAAAGCTTTTTCCTTTTCTTTTTCTGCAAGGTCTACTGCTGTAAAAGCTGATGCGTTGATGCAAAAATCTGGTTTGTTGTTATAAAAATATGAATTTACCTGATCTTCATCTGTGACATCCAATGTTTGAGAGTCTGTAAAAGTGAATTCGTAATCAAGCTCATAATCTGGAGCGATTTTTCTGATACAATTTCCCAGCTGTCCGTTTCCACCTATTACCAATATTTTTTTCATTATGAATTTTTTGCGTTCTGCGATCTTAAAAATTTAACTCTTGACTGAAAATCTTTCTGTTCTAAATCTACATAAAATTTATTGAAAGTTTCCTTGATGTCTTCAGGATGTACTTCCGATTTTCTTGTCTTTACATTGAAATATATTACCGTAACCCATAACACGGCATGGATGGCTTTTTCATCTAAACTTTTCATTAGAATTTCAACCTTTGCCGTTCTATCCTGAACTTCTATGGTTTTGCTGCTGATCACAACAGAGGTATTGTATTTTACTTCCTTAAGGTAAGCGATCTCATTCTGAATAGCAATCCAGGTGCAGCCCGTAAGCTTCCTATATTCTTCATAGGTGAATCCGTAGAAAGTTTCTACGTGATCTTCCCTTGCGTTGAACATATAGTCCAGATATTTCACATTATTTAAATGACCAATCGGATCACAATCACTAAACCGCACCTTAACCGTGGTTGATACTTCTTTTTCCATGCTGCAAAAATAAAAAAACCACCCCGATGAGAGATGGTTTTTTATAAATGTTTTTAAATATCTTCTAATTATTGAACACCTAATTCTTTCTTCACGGCAGCAGTAGCATCCGGACCTCCTTTGAATACGAATGCGGAAGAATTTGCATCCATGATATAATCGTATCCGTTTGCTTTCGCAACCTTTGAAACGGCATCATTTAGTTTTTTCTCAATTGGTTCATAAGCGGCATCTTGCTTTGCTACAAAATCTTTCTGAGCTTTGTCATTCATCTGCTGAATTTCATCACTCAGCTTCTTCATTTCTGCTTCTCTGGCAGTATTTTCTTCAGCTGTTTTTTTAGCAGCTTCTGATTGATACTGTTGAAATTTGGCTTGCGCTGCATCAGCCTTTTTCTTAATTTCAGCTTGTTTTGTATCTAAGAAGGCTTTAAGATCGGTATCTGCTTTTTTCTTTTCAGGCATTACATTAAGCACACCTATAACGTCTAAAGTTGCAATTTTTTGAGCTTTTGCCATACCTACCGATACAACCATCATTACCGCTGCAAATAATACACTTAATTTTTTCATAATTGGTAAATAAATAATTTAATTTGTTTTTAGATCTGTAAATTTAATAAAAGTTAAACTTTTATTTTCGTGTTTTAGTTTTTTCTTTTTTATCGGTATCTTTTAATAAAATATCCAGTACTTTATCTGAGTAATCGAATCTTTTCTGAAGGAATAGTACATTGTTGCTTGTTTTATCAATCACGATGCCTATTCCGTTTTTTTCTGCCATTGTTTTTATTGCTCCCCAAATTTGATCCTGAAACGGCTGAACAAGATTGGTTCTCAGCTTTTTGATCTCACCGGTTGCTCCGAAACGTAAGCTTGTAGTGGTTTTGATATTTTTTTCCAAATCCATTACTTCTTTTTCTCTAAGCTTGAGCTGATCTCCAATTAAGAGTACTTTTTCACTTTCAAAGGCAGATCTTTTACGTTCATATTCTGACTGCAGATTCTGAAGTTCTGATTGCCATGTATCGATTTGGGCATTCAGTCTTGCTTCAGCTTCTTTATACTGCGGCATCTTGTTCAGAATATAATCTGTATCAACAACACCCACTTTCTGGGCATTGCTTATACTGAAGATTAAAAATAAGAAGAATGAGAAAACAATTCTAAAATTTTTCATAAGATGAATTATAAAGATTGGTTCATCAGGAAGTGTGTTTTCCATCCGGAAGGTTCCGTTCCTGAAACAGTTTTATCGAATCCATAAGCGAAGTCAAACCCAATCAAGCCGAATGCTCCCATGTAAACTCTCACTCCTATACCAATTGATCTTTTGAGCTGGAACGGATTATAGCTTCCCCATGAATTCCAAACGTTACCTCCTTCCGCGAATGTAAGTGCATAAATTTTTGCAGTCTGGTTCAATGAAATCGGGTATCTTAATTCTAACGTAAATCTGTTGTAAATAGTACCTCCACCAGCAGGGGTAATATCATCAGAAGTTCCTCCGTATGTAGAAGCATTTTCGTATCCTCTCAACGGAATCAATTCTCTACCGTCAAAACGGCCTCCGAAAAGTCCCGTACCACCAACATAGAATCTTTCAAAAGGTGGTGCTCCCAACTCTTTGTTGTAACCATCCATAAAGCCCATTTCTGCAGAAGACCTTAATACAAGTTTTCCAACAATTTCGTTATAAACATCCGCTTTAAATTTCACCTTATAGAACTCCATCCACTTATACTTTTCCGTAGGAGTAAGTGTAGAATAATCCTTATTACTAAACAGTGAATATGGTGGGGTGAATTTTACCGAAAGGTCAAGATTGGATCCTACCGTTGGGAAAATAGGGTCAATTCCTGCAGAGTTTCTGCTCAGCCCTAAATTGATACTAAAGTTATTCGCTGTACCGTAATATTCTGTAGTTCCTCCGAAATCGAAAGGATAGTTATTAAAGTCATATTTCTGAAACTGCAGCCCGGTATACAATGAGAAATAATCATCCGGCCACTTCAATAATCTGTTTAATCCTACCGAAGCGGAGAAAATATTCAATTTCTGAGAGGATCCGTAAGCATCTGAATATCTAACCCTGGAGTTATTGAGACTCACGGATAATGCAGTTGGTCTTGTTCCAAACAACCAAGGCTCCGTAAATCCAATGCTATAATTCTGGAAATACTGTCCTGCCTGAGCCTGAAGCGACAACGTTTGTCCGTCACCCTGCGGTACCGGTTTAAAATCTTTAAATTTAAGGAAGTTTCTTAATGAAAAGTTATTGAATGTAAGTCCTAAAGTACCGATAAAGCTGTTACCACCATAACCTGCCTGTAACTGAACCTGGGAAGATCCTTTTTCAACAAGCTTCCAATTGATGTCCACGGTATTATCCTGCTGATTTGGCTGGATGTCCTGCCCTACCTGCTGCGGATCAAAAAACTGCATCCCTGCAAGGTCAAAATATGTTCTTTTGATATCGCTCTTAGCAAAAAGATTTCCTGGCTTAGTCCTTAGAGCTCTAAGGATAACATGATCATGGGTGGTTGTGTTTCCTTCCCAAGTCACTCTGTTCCAAGTTGCTTTTTCTCCTTCATTGATACGAATTTCAAGGTTGACCTTATCTCCGTCTACTGATTTTTCAACAGGCATTACATTTGAGAAAAGATAACCATTGTTCATGTAGACGGATTTAATATCGGAATCATCTTCTTTACCACCGTCTTCTCCCACCTTTTTATTGAATCCTACTGCATCGTAAATATCACCTTTTTTATATCCCAAGAGTCTCTGTAAATAATCCGTAGAATAAACGGTATTTCCGGTAAATGTAATATCTCCGATATAATACTGCTTCCCCTCATTAAGCTTCACATTGATCTCGTAATTATTTCTTTTGTTTCTCCAAACAGAATCCGAAAGAACTTTTGCATCTCTGTAGCCTAATGAGTTGTAATAACTGATAAGATTCTGCTTATCTTCCTGATACTTTTCTTCAATAAATTTTGAAGATTTCAGAATACCTCCGATTCCGAATCTTTTTTGTTTGGTTTCTTTAAATGCTTTTTTTCTGAGTTTTCTATCAGATACAGCTGTATTTCCTTCAAACTCGATATGATCGATCTTGATTCTTTTTCCTTTATCCACATTAATAGTCCAGTCTACAAGGTTAGGATCCCCGGCATTGACTTTATCCTGAATGGTAATTTGCGCATCGGCATATCCTTTTTTGATAAAATCTTTAGGAATATTGGTTTTAAGACTTGACACCAAGTTTTGGGTGATTTTGGTTCCGGGCTTCAGATTGTTGTCTTTAGCCAACTTTTCGTTTTTGGATTTTCCGATACCTTTTCCTGTAAATTTCACTTCACCAAGATCTTTAAGATCCTGCAGATAAAATTTAAGGATAATTGTTTCCCCTTCAATACTCTGCACGTATACTTCAACTTCGGAAAAAGATTGAGTATCCCAAAGTTTTTTTACGGCATTGCTGATTTTCTGTCCCGGAATGTCTACCGTCTCACCTTTCGATAATCCTGTAAATCTAAGGATTTGAGCTGGTGTATATTTTTTAACCCCATCTACAACGATGTCTTTCAGTGTGTATGTTCCTGCCTGGTTTCCCGCTTGTACAGATGTATTCACCTGTGTGCTATCCTGTGGAGTTACCTGTCCATAGAAGTGTGCAGAAGCAACAAACATAATGATGGGTAATAGTCTAAACTTCATTTTTATCGTAGTCTTTCTTGTCTTAATTTTACTGGATTTTTATTTGTTCGCCGGTCTTTCCGAATCTTCTTTCTTTATTTTGATAATCAACAATACACTGAAAGAAAATATCTTTTGTAAAGTCCGGCCACAGAACATCTAAAAACTGCAGTTCTGCATAGGCAATCTGCCAAAGGAGGAAATTACTGATTCTGATTTCTCCACTGGTTCTTATCAGTAAATCAACTGGTGGGAAATCTTTGGTGTAGAGATAGTTTTCAAATAATTTTTCATCAATATCCGCAGCATCTATTTTTCCTTCTTTTACATCTTCACTTATGTTTTTTACGGCATTCAGTATTTCATTTTGTGAACCATAACTGATGGCGAGTACCAAATTACCTTTTGTATTTTCTTTTGTAAGTTCCACCACGCGATTCAGCTGATCTTTTACAAGTGGAGGAAGTTTTTCCAAATTACCAATAACATGCATTCTTAAACCTTTGCTGAAAATCTCCTCTGCTTCGAGTAACAAGGTTTCTACAAGTAAATTCATCAGAGTATTTACTTCTTCAGCAGGACGATTCCAGTTTTCCGAAGAAAAGGTATACAGCGTCAGGTACGGAATATGTATTTCATTACATGCATTTATGGCATTTCTTACGGCATTTATGGCATTTCTGTGGCCGAATGTTCTTTCTTCGCCACGGGATTTCGCCCATCTTCCGTTACCATCCATGATAACCGCAACATGCTTTGGTAAATTATCAGGATCTATTTTATCTTTTATCAACGACATATTAATCACAATAACACGGAGGTCTTCCGAACGAATAAGTCAAACCTAAACTTACCGTATTCATCCAGTCTTTAGACTTCTGATCTCCAATATTTCTTTGTCCTAAAAAGGCAGCCTCTCTTTCTTTAGACACTACATAATAAGCATCTGTCTGAAGAAGGGAGCCTCCTGTAACGGGGCTTAAAATATCTCCATTGTAGGTAGAGATAACATCCTTGCTAAGGATCTTGCTGTAATCAAGCTGATCTGTCAGTGTATATCTGAATGTCGCTTCAGCAAAAATAGCCCAGTTATAATTAAATTTATACTTTAAGCCTACTCCAAAAGGAATATGCATCGTAGTCTTTGTTCCTGTAGAATACTCTGCAGTTGTGGTAAAATCAAGCTCATTAATCGGAGCCTGAGCTACGCCATCTGCATCTCTTCTGAAATCGTTAAAGAGTGTAGCTTTAGGGGCATCAAACATTAAAGCTCCTACCCCACCGAAGATATACGGGCTTACCATACCTTTTTGCTCGTTATTTACCGGGAAGAAATTATATTCAAAAACAAGACTTGCTTCATACACATTATTTTTCCCGAATGAATTTCTGTTTTGTCTATATTCTTCTTTGGCAACTTTGTCATTAAACTGAATCTGGTTGTATCCCAGATCCAATCTTACCGTCTGATGAGGATTAAAATTAAATCTATATAAAATTCCCCCATAAAACGGAACTCCCCAATCCGACGCTTGACTTAAATCCAATGGCTTTTGTAAAATATAATTCGTTCTCCCTATATCCCCAACTAGGTTACTCATACCTAGACGAACTCCCAGTTCGTTTCTTTGTGCTTTAACACTTACCACAGTTCCTAGTGCGGCAAGGAAGCTAAACAATAATTTTCTATTCATAAAAGAATATGGATTTATGGTTATTTTAAAATTTAATTTTTGCAAATATAAAACATTTTTATATTAATGATAATCTTAATGTTTAGTTAAAAATAAACAAAAAAACATAATTTGTTATAAAGTAAACGATAAAGTGGACAAATTATTCTTTTTTTATCAGATACTAAAATTCAACATCATGATAAACCCTCATTTAATGAGGGCTTAAAAGTATTATTTTTTATTGAATATTTCCTGTACTTTATTCCTAATTCTTATTAACAATGGTTCTTTGTAGTTTTTATCTTCATCAAAATAGCCGTAACCATAGCCATAACCGTAGCCATAGCCGTAGCCGTATCCCTGCTTCGTATTGTAGTCATTATAAACGAGTCCGAGATTACCTGTTTCCGCATTATGATACTTTTCAGTAATCATTTTGAGCATGTATTTTTCGGTATATTCGTGACGGACTACATAGATGTTGGTGTCAGAATATTTCATGAGTTCGTAAGAATCTGCGACAAGCCCTACCGGAGGTGAATCGATAATGATAAAATCATAAAGGCCTTTCAGATCCTGAATAAAACTGATATTTCGCTCGCTCATCAACAATTCGGAAGGGTTCGGAGGGATTGGTCCTGATGTGGCCACATCAAGATTAGGAATTTTTGTTTTGTTAATGATTTGATTCATTTCTACCTCCCCGGTAAGATAATTTGAAATACCGTACTTGTTATCAATTCTGAAATCTCCGAAAATTTTTGGTTTTCTGAGATCCATCCCGAGAAGAATTGTTTTTTTATCACTCAGCCCCAATACGGAAGCAAGATTGATGGAAACATACGTTTTACCTTCTCCTCCGATGGATGATGTTACGAGAATTACTTTACTTCCTGCGTCATTCCCAGATAAAAATCTCATGTTGGCCCTTATGCCTCTGAAAGCTTCTGATACTGAAGACTTAGGCTGATCGAGAACGGTGAGCATTGTCTCGTTGGTGTTATTGCCAATTACACCAAGAAGCGGTATCCTCGTTGCATTAAGTAATTCTTTAATGTTTCTAATTTTATTGTCAAGCAATTCTCCTATTAATATAAACAGCAAAGGAAGTATTAGGAGTCCACCAATAATTCCTGCTTTAACAGCCTTAATATTAGGTCCAATGGCCGACTGACCAATATTTTTTGCCGGATCTATTACATTGATATCGGATTGATTTCCGATTATTTTTAATTGTGTCTCGTTTTGTCTGCTGAGAAGACTGTTGTATGTTGCTTCAACCAAATTGTATTCTCTTTCGGCATCCAGATATTTTCTTTCCTTTTCCGGATAACTATTAAGATCTGAATTCATTTCTCCTACTTTCGTCTTAATTTTTCCAATTTCTTCCAAATATCCTGAATAATAACTCCCAAGTATTCCATTTGAATTCGTATAAGCATCCCTGATCAACTTATTGATTTCAACCATAGGTTCGGAATTTGGTTTGTAAATAAGTGCCATCTCGCGTCTTTTAAGATACAAATCTTTAAGTTCGGAAACCGTTGCCGTAAACATACCGTCCTGAAAACCCGCCGCAGTAGTGCTGATCATCTTATCAAAATTCTGAGAAGCAAGCATCCTTCTTATCTGATTAAGGGAACTGATCTTACTTTCAATATCAGCCTTTTTAGATTCTAGTTCCTTAATATTATTGAGAGATTTCTCATCTCTATCTTTAATATCATACAGCTTCTCGGTAGATTTCATGTAATTCAGCACATACGCACTTGAATCAAGTTTTTTTCTTATTTTATCAAGATTTTCCTGTAAATATGCATTTGTATTTTTATCAACAATAAGTTTATCTGCCTGTCGTTTTTTTTGCAACTGATTTACCGATTTATTGAGGAAGTTAACGGTTCCGTTTAGATTATATCCTTTTTTGGTAATAATCATAATGCTATTGATTTCTTTATCAAAATCTATTGAAATAGTAGAAACAATCTCATTTACGGCTTGATTAACCGTACTTAACTTCACAATAACATTCTGAAGGTCTAACTTTGGTGTAACAGGATTTTTTAACAGCTTAAACCTGAGGTTTGGAGTTGTAAACCATTCGCCGATTGTTATAATCTTTTTTTCCGGCTTATCATATGGTTGAATTGTAGTAAATCCTTCTGTTTCGTAACTATATAAGTTGGTAGAATGTCCGTCATCCGGCAAAATAACTTCAAACTGATTTCTACCTTTGGGAACCAGGGTAATCGGGTATTCCACCTGTTGAAGATGTTTTGTATCTACCTGCACCAAAACCGGCACATCATCCTTATCCAGATATGTTGATTTGATTGCACCTTTTGTAGAATAATTAACATATAGGCCTAATTCTTCTACCAAAAACTCATTATGCGATCTCGAAAGAAGCATTTTTTTAAGATAAATACCATCCTGATTGCCCCCTTGTCCCCAAATAAAATTGATGGACTGGTTTGGAGTAAAATAGCTTGCTGTATTGTTAGAAACACTTAACGACAAACTTGATGCATAAACATTCTGTGCATAATATTTTGTGTAAACCCATGAAATAGCATAACCTATGATAAACATAATCACAAACCAATACCAGTTTTTCAGAGTTCTATTAAGAAAATGGGCAATATCAAACATTGCAAATGAACCATATTTCCCTTCCTGAGAATCGTCTTTCTCAATTTTTGTCTCTTTATCAGGAATCATAATATTAAAGGTTTTTTAGAAGGAGATAGATAGAAAGTGCTGTTGTAATCACCGATACTCCCGTAGTTAAAGTCTGTATAGGATCTTTTCCCAAACCGTTAAGACTTTTTGATCTGGTATTAAGGTATATTTCGTCTCCATTCTGTACGTAATAATACGGTGAATTCATGATATCCTCCCGGGTAAGATCAATTTTAGCCACTTTGATTCCTTCCGGAAGTTTTCGGTGGATAACGATATTCTTTTTGTCAATGGTTCTGTTGAGCCCACCATTCATAGCAAGTGCCTCTGTAATATTAAGAGTGTTTTTGTGTGCTACCTTTTCCCCTGTAAGACCTGTTGTTTCTATATCTCCTAATATATAGTAGGTAATTCCGTCTGTATTAAGCCTTACTTCTGATTTTCCTTCCTGAAAGTTTTCATTAACTTTTGCCTGTATTTCCTGTGAAATATCTTCAATAGTTCTTCCTTCTGCTTTAATGTAGCCGATACCAAACACATGAATATCACCATTGGAATCCACTTTTAATCCATTGAAATAAAATACTGAATTTCCTCCGCCAGATCGAGAGCTTCCCTGGTTGAATGACGCTCCTGCCCCCCCTCCTGAGACAGCCCCACCATGTGCTGCATTAGTTCCTGAAGTATTCAGTGAAGAATAAAACTGAGCAGCATCTCCTTTCGGGGTCGTAACAATATTAAGGTTTAATATATCGTTTCTGGTAATTCTGTATACGGGAATATTGTAAGGAATAAGTCCTTCTTCGTTAATCACCAGGCTTTCATTCGGCTGCATGTACCGGACATCCTTTGTTGTAATGCAGGACACCATAAAAAAAGGCAGCATCAATAGGAATAAATACTTGTAATTCATCATCATATTTTTTTGAAATTATTGTGAACAGATTAATTTTTTGTGTTTTTAATATGTCTCAGTACGTAAATAAAATTAGGAATATATGCCCCTAAAAAACCTGAAAATATTATAATAAAAAGTAAGAAATTTACGTTGGTATGCCTTAAACAATAGGCCAGACCCACTACAAAAAGATAGTATAGAATAATATATCCGGAAGATCTCCTATGTGAAAGATTTAGCCTTAAAAGCCGGTGATGAATATGATTTTTATCCGCGTCAAAAGGGGATTTTTTATTAATCAGCCTGATGATGATTACATTCAGGGTATCAACAATCGGCAGAATAAGGATTGCTATTGCAACTACCGGTGCCGACTTAAGATGATATCTGGGAATACCCGGAAGATTTTTATCAATGAAAATATCAATAAATGAGATGGATGTGAATGCCAGCAGAAATCCCAAAAGCATTGATCCTGTATCGCCCATAAAAATTTTATTGGTTGTGTAATGAGACAGATTATAATATAAAAAAGCCAGCACAGAACCTATAATGATCACCGATAAAACGACGAGCGGATAATTGTATGATCCTAATCTATAATAACTGATCCCGAAAAGAGCACTACATACCACAGAATATCCACCTGCAAGACCGTCAATCCCATCAATAAGGTTAAAAGCATTAATGAGGATAATGAATGTTACGATACTGAAAACAACACTTACAAAATAATTGATTTCATAAATCCCGAAAATCCCGAATAGATTTCTTATTCTGATATCGGAGCCAATTACGATAATAGACGAAACTACAATTTGCGCAACAAGTTTCTTGTAAGCTCTCATAATGACAATATCATCCATTACGCCTATATAGAGCAGAATAACCAGTGACGCAAATAGAAACTTGTACAAGTCGAAAAGTTCATAGGCAAAAATGGGCGCACAGATTCCTATGGAATAAAATATGGCAATTCCTCCCAAATTGGCAATTTTGCGTAAATGAGAACTTCTTACTCCAGGCTCATCCATCAGATTTTTTTTTCTAGAAATCTTGATAATGGTAGGAATTGAAAAAAAGGTGATTAAAAAAGAAAATAAAAAACCAAGTCCTATTTTAATATAAAATATGGGAAGACCCGATTGAGCTAAAAATAATTCAAAATTTTCCATTTTTTTTCATTTAAAAGCGCCGCCCCACTCTGGTGAGAATATCCGGAATAAGTTGTGTAAGCTTTCCCGAAACAGCACTTACATTTGTGTTTTTACATAAATTTTCTTATCAATTTTTTCTGCCCTGCAAAAAATAAAAGATAAAATAAGTTTTTTTTCAATGACAAAGATAATAGATAATTCTTACCAAAACGATTAAATTGCAATAAATTTTTACGTTTTATATCCCTTTTTTTCATAAAAAATTCAAGCTTTTCACACATTTGGTAAAAAAGATCATCGTTTTGAACAAAAGCAAGGTATGCGATGAAAGAATACACCCCTTCAAAAATTTGGAAATTTTTGAGTTCCTTCAGTTTATTCGAATATTTTGTTGTTTTAAAATAGCCTTCCACCTCTTCTACTGCTTTCAGGATATCAAGTCCTTTTTCTGTGTGCGTTTTGCTGATAGAATTCAATCGCTCGAGATAGTGATAATGGTAATTTTGGGTCTGGGAAATGGTTGTACAATCCAATACAAGCTGCGGAATAAGCTGAATATCTTCAAAATGAACATTTTTTTTAAATCTTTTTTTCATTGAAAAGACTTCTTTTAAACAGTTTATTACAGGCAAAATAGCTGATATCAGAAAAGACGGAAAAATTACTCTCAAGATCAATTTTGTCCGGCATGTTAGGAACTTGTGTGATCTTTTGTTTAATTTTTCCCAACTCATCTACTTTCAGGACATTACAGATCACCATTTCCGCATTATGTTCTTCGGCTAATGCCGCCATTTCCTGAAACATCGACGCACTCACATAATCATCACTATCCACAAAACCGATAAAATCTCCGGTTGCAATGTCGATTCCGAAATTCCGGGCATCACTTAGCCCTCCGTTTTCTTTTAGAAAAGCTTTTATTTTGTGGGGATATCTCTGTGCGTAATCAAGGATAATTTCCCCGGAACGGTCTGTGCTTCCGTCATTCACCACGAGAATTTCCAGATTTTGATGGGTCTGACAGATTAAGGAATCCAGGCATTTGGCAAGATATTTTTCAACATTGTAAACAGGAACAATAACAGAAACTTTTGAGGGAACATGTTTCATGATGTTAAATTTTCGTCAGTCTTGTGTTTAGCCAGCCTTTTTTAGCTTCATCAAAATCTTTCCGGGAACAGGGAATGCAGTTTTGTATGTTTTCATCTTCCCCGAAATACCAGAGATTGCTGAATGTATCTCGTTTAAAAGTATATTGTCTGTCATCAACTAAAACATAAAACACTTCATAATGCCTTTCTTTAGGATGAGATCTCTGGATATTGATTCCTTCAATAAGATACCAGATCATTTGTGCGAGAAGCTGGTGGTTGAGCTTATTTTCCGAGTAAATATTATAATTAAAAATTCCCACGGATTTCAGATTTTCGCTGAGTCCTATTTCTTTCATATAGGCACAGATCTCTCTTCTGTTCAGTCCGTTTACCTGCGGATTCATGGAAAAAGGTTCACCAAAACTTTCGACAGCATCACAATTTACTGTGACCAGGTCTGCTTTCCTGAAAAACGGCTCCGTTTTTTCGGTAGAATTCATCATTTCGGCAAGGCGGATAATGTCAAATTCCACTTCTTTGATCAGTCTTACAGAATCAATCTCATTCAGGTGTTTCTGATAGCCGAGATGATGATAATTTTTTATTGAAAAGTTTTTTGCCCCGAAAATTTTGCTCAGAAAAGTATATTCATTGATGATTTCTCCCTGCTGAAGGGAGATAATATTGCTGACCTGTGTGTAATTGATATTTTTTGTATGAAAATTAAGTGCTGAAAAAAGCGAAAAAGCAAAATCATTGGAACCCCCGATAATTACCGGAATGGCTCTTTTGTAGTGACATGCAGACAATACTTCCTGCAAAATATAGTGAGAATCCTGAACCGATTTCCCGGAAACAAGGTCCCCAAGATCCACTACAGGAATTTCAAAATCAAGCTGCGAAAGCTTGTAAAACTCTCTGCGGATACCAGTGAAATCCTGCACTTCCGCATCTCCGTTGGCACCTCTGTAATCCGAAACAAAAAGAAGGACAATGCTGTCTTCTTTGATATCCTTCGTTATTCTGTGTCCGATCTGCCAGTTTTCTGTTTTGAAATTTCTTGGCGAAATAATAAAATCTTCAAAATCCATGATCCCTTTTCAATATATATTGAGATCAAAAATATTAAAATTAAATTATTCCCAAGCATAAAAATAACAACAGTTGTTTCACTCTGTCAAAGTTCAAAAGCCTTTCTATATTTTACTCAATAAATTTCTATAGCTTTTCTTAATTTCCTAAATTAAAATAAACTCGCTTATTCTTAAAAATTTAACATTAAGAATTTAAGTAACCTGAATTCGGGATAAGCAACATTTTAAATCGTTGATTTTCAAAATTAAATTATTTATCGCAAAGCAAAACAAAGAATATTTATTTATTGAAAAGCTTTTTAAGCTAAACTAGGCCACTTCGTTTATTAAGGTAATTCAAAGATGATCTATAATATAACAAATTTATCTATTGCTTACATTTAACAATTAACCATTAAACACTTCTTTAGATGTATGCTTGTAATCTTTATCCCGAACTCAGGTTAAGTAAGTTAAACTGATTATTATTAAATCAATATATTGATTTTATTAAGTTTTTATGCTAAGAAACTTAACTTCTTAATGGTAAAAATAAATTTCAAATTTAAATAGACTCTCTATCTTTGACAATTATCCAAGTAGAAACTAATTATTTTTTAAAATTTCAAAAACAAAAGTGGTAGAAGTCTCAAAACTGCCTCCTTGTGTTGCTCCGAATAAAAATCGCGGCGTTTCACCATCTTTATCCAACAAAAGCATCGGCCTTTCCAGTCTTCCGAATCTGGTTAAATTCTTAGGAGCAGTTGGTTCTGTGATATACCTTTTCATATTAAGATAACCGACTTTCGGTTTCGTCCAGCTTACACCGTCTTTTGTCGTCAAATGCAATCCGAATTCATGATTAAAAAATCCCATATCGCGGGCAATCATATGAAATTTTCCATTTTGTTTCCAGACAAAAGCATCTTCAAGCTGAGCATTATTGGGCAACGATGAAAAATCGATGACAGGATTTTCTGATATTTTTATGTATGGCCCTTCCGGTGAATTGGCCTTTGCCAACCCGTATTTCCTGTTTCCCCTTACCGGGCCTTTCTGGGTTTCGTATTCATGGGTGTTCCAGGATTTGTAGAAAAGCCAGTACTTGCCGTCGTTTCCTTTTACAAATGCGGGATTTGTGGTGCAATGATCATCCCAGGAACCTTCTTTCCCCGGAAGCAGCAATGGTTCATCCGGTCTTTTCCATGGTCCGTTAAGATTTTTTGAAGTTGCCAAACCAATTCTTTTAGTATTTGTTTTTCCATTGGAATTCCCCATGAAAAATAACAAATATTGATTTCCAACTTTTTTAATTAAAGGATTGTGACAAGTTGTTGCATCCCAAAAACCCACACCTCTGGGTGCAAGAATAATTTCTTTATGTTCGAATTTTTCAAAGGGAGAATTAGCTTCGGCGCGACAAATTTCAGATCCGTTGAGCCAGCCGCCCATTCCTTTTTCTTTTTTCCACCGGGAATAGAAGAGATGAACTTTTCCGTCTTCACCCCAGATTGGCGAACTGCACCAAATGTAATAGCCTTCCAAAGCGAGTGATCTTCCGATGGGTTTCAACCTGAAATAAGGCTCTTCGTCTGAGGATAGTAAGCCTGCAAAGGATGATCCTAAAAGCACGGCAGCCATTCCCATTGCTGAGGTCTGAAGAAATTCTTTGCGGGTGAAAGATTTTTCCATTGGATTTATTTGAAAGCTAAATTAATACAAGCTTCTAAACTGACTGTCCCGCACTTTAGGGTATTTTTCAATTTTCAGGTGTTTCGGGGCGGCGGCTTCGCCGCCCCCCCGAAACACCTGAAAAAAATCACCAACAATTTGCTGGTGATTTTTAAAATATTAAATTATTTCTTTGCCGCTGGTTTCTTTGCCGCAGGCTTTTTCGCCGTTGTGGTTTTCTTGGCAGCTGTCTTCTTCGCTGCCGGCTTTTTCTTTTCAGCAAAAGCTTTCGGGTCCTGATCGGTGATCCATTTTTTAACCTCATCTAAAGAAATTTCCTTAAGCTCTTCAGCATCATATTTGGTATCATCTGCTTTTTTCGGAATCTTGAACATCCCTTTTCCGAATTTGATAAATGGGCCCCATCTTCCGTTTTCGATGGAAATCTTTTCTTTCTCCCATTGTTGGATGTACCGGTTGGCTTCTTTTTCCAGTTTAGCATCAATTAATTCGTTGATATCGCTTTGGGAAAGATTTTCAAAATCATACCGCTTCGGCACATTCACGAAAATATCTTTATACTTGACAAACGGCCCGAATCTTCCGGAACCCTTCGTTACAGGCTCGCCTTTGTATGTTGCAATCGGTGCGTCTGCGATTTTCTTTTCATTGATAATTTCTTCCGCTCTTTTTTGATCTACAGAAAGCGGATCTTCCCCTTTCGGGATACTAATATAAGTTTCGCCCCATTTCACATATGGCCCGAATCTTCCAACTCCTACTGAAACCGGCTGCCCGTCAACTTCATTAAGATCAAACGGAAGCTTGAATAACTCCAATGCTTCTTCAAAAGTAATCGTTGCAATATTCTGACCAGCCATTAATGATGCAAAAACCGGTTTTTCTTCGTCTTCCGTTTCTCCGATCTGAATCATCGCTCCGAATCTTCCGATTCTTGCGTGAACGTTTTTTCCGGTTTTCGGATCAATACCAAGAAGCCTGTCTCCTGTTGCTCTGTCTGCATTTTCTTCTACATCTTCGATTCTCGGATGGAATTTCGAGTAGAAATCCGTCATCATCTGTTTCCATTTCTGGTCGCCGCTGGCAATTTCATCGAAACTTTCTTCTACCCTGGCCGTAAAACCGTAGTCGAGAATTTCTTTAAAATTGTCGGTCAGAAAGTCGTTTACTACCTCACCGATGTCGGTAGGAACAAATTTATTTTTATCCCCTCCGAATTTTTCTTCAAGGACTTCTTTCTTTATTTTATCTTTTACCAAAGAGATTTTCACCACTTCACGAATCTGTGGCTCAATCTCACGTTTGTCTACATATTCACGATTCTGAATGGTCTGAATAGTTGGCGCGTAGGTAGAAGGACGGCCAATTCCCAGCTCTTCGAGTTTTCTTACCAGTCCAGCTTCTGTATATCTTGCGCTTGGCCTTGTAAATTTTTCGGTAGCGGTAATTTTTTTATACGCTAACACTTCTCCGACAGTTACCTTCGGAAGTAGTTTTTCATTGTTTTCTTCATCATCGTCTTCGGTTTTTACAATGCCATATGCTTTTAAGAAACCATCAAAAATGATCACTTCACCCTGTGCTTCAAAGTTCTGCGGCAATTTTGCATTTCCGATTTCAATAACGGTTTTCTCAATTTTGGCATTCGCCATCTGCGAAGCCAGCGTTCTTCTGTAAATCAACTGGTATAATCTATTCAGCTGTACATCGCTTACTGTTTTTACAGCAAAATCGGTAGGACGGATCGCCTCGTGAGCTTCCTGAGCAGAAGATGATTTTGTGGTGTAATTTCTCGGAGAAGAATATTCTGCGCCGTATTCTGAAGTGATTTGTTTTTTCGCACCTTCAATGGCTTCCTGGGAAAGATTTACGGAATCGGTTCTCATATAGGTAATGTATCCTTCTTCGTATAATCTTTGTGCAAGACGCATCGTATTGGTTACATTGTAGCCTAATCGTGAAGAAGCTTCCTGCTGTAAGGTAGAAGTTGTAAAAGGTGCTGAAGCGGATCTGGTTCCCGGTTTTGTTTCGACATTTAACACTTTAAATTCTGTTAACTGTGCAAGTTCAAGGAATTTTTCAGCGTCCTCTTCTTTATCGAAATCTTTTTTCAGTTTTGCCGCAATCTCCTGGTTGGTTTTATTTAGGAAAATACCATCCAGCTTAAAACTTCCTTTCGGAACAAACTCTCGGATTTCTTTTTCCCTTTCAACAATTAACCTCACAGCAACCGACTGCACTCTTCCTGCAGATAACCCCGGCTTTACTTTTTTCCAGAGTACAGGTGACATTTCAAAACCTACGATCCTGTCTAATACTCTTCTTGCCTGTTGGGCATTAACAAGGTTCTGGTCAATATCCCTTGGATTTTCAATTGCTTTTAGAATGGCATTTTTAGTAATCTCATGAAAAACGATTCTTTTCCTGTTTTCCGGCTTCAGCTTTAGTTCGTCTGCGAGATGCCAAGCAATAGCTTCCCCTTCGCGGTCCTCATCGGATGCGAGCCAAACCATTTCGGCTTTTTTCACGGCAGCTTTCAACTCAGTCACCAGTTTCTTTTTGTCAGCAGAAACCTCGTAATCCGGGCTAAAGGTTGCCAAATCGATTCCCATCCCTTTTTTAGGAAGGTCACGGATATGCCCGAAGCTGGATTTCACTTCAAAATCCTTCCCCAAATACTTCTGAATCGTTTTTGCTTTTGCCGGTGATTCGACGATTACTAAATTTTTCGACATTCTAAAATTTTTGCAAAAGTAAAGTTTTTTTATTAGATAGGTTTCTCAAAAGGTTTAATTTAACAATATAAGCTGTTGAAGGGCTTCAATAGTTATTATTAAAACAACGAGTACTCATCTTTAATAATATCATGCAGAATTATTAGATATAGAATTTGTCTTCTTTTGTAATAGATAATTAATATAAGTTATGGTAAAAGATAGTTTTTATATTGATCTATTGTAAACTTTCCTGCTGTAATATTCTTAAAAGAAGAAAACAAGATAAAATTAAAAATTACAAGAAAAATGATAAATCCATATATCAATTTTTTGGTGTTCTGGGAAACAACATACATTGCATTAGGAATGATTATATAGGAAAAACCGATAAAAGCCCCTGCCAATCTTGATGAAAATATAGGATTATTTCTAAAGATAAAATACATACAAATGCCAAAGACAGCAAAGACTTTATGATACTCATAATAGGGATATTTTTCTTCCATTGGCTTGTCAAATGTGAATAAGAAAAAGGTTAAAATGGCCATTATTGCTTCCGGAACCCCAAAACCTCCGTTAAGTCGCTGTACTGATTCATCAACATAACCATTAAATCCCTCCACCAAAATACTGTCGGAAGCTATGTTATTCAAAAAGCTGCCAAAAACTTTATATATTTCAAAAGGAGAAGCAAAAATTGCCCCAATAATAAGACCCAGCATCAGGAATTTGTTTAAACGCAGTTTAACCAGCCAGTACATGGGGAGAAATATATAACAGACATTGTGTATTCCGGTTGCTATAAATACCCAGAAGAGGTATTTCCAAAGGTTCCTTTCTTTTATATACCTGATAGCAAAGTAAATGACAAATGTTCCAAGGTTTTGTCTGATCTGTCCACTTTCTCCAATGAAGAAATTTGGAATAAACATAAAGAGTGTATAGGTAAAAGGATAGAATGTATTATCGTCTGTGTATTCGATTTTAAAAAAGATTGCAAAAATTGCAATAACCAATGTTACAACGTAAAACGGAGCATTAAATACATTCAGCAATATCTTATTAATCAGAGCATAAAGCCATTCTACTTCAACCTCTTCTGAACTCTTTATATGTAGCGCTTTTAGGATGATGCTGCCATATTCTTTTGTATCAGAATATATGTAAATGCCTTTGTAACTTCCATAATCCGGGCCTACACTATCGCGAAGACCCGCTATGATTACAAGGTAAACACCCAATATCCAAAACCATTTTTTGTCAACTTTTTTTACAAAAACCTCCTGAATGCTAAAAAAAAGCATATATATTAACGCAATTATATAATATGGATGCAGTAAACTCATAATTTAGATTTTAGCGTTTTGAGGTGACTGGATGCAATTATTAAGGACGTAATAATAATTGGCAGGAAAAGCCTTACTTCCCAGAAAAGCCCGACCATCGTTATCATAAAAAGATAAGGCAACGAGAAAAAAAGATATTTTTTTATAAATCTTTTATTTGTTTCTTCTGTACAAAGCTTATAGATAAAATATATGACAACACCTGCAAAAACAAGCCCTGCAAGATTAAAAGGACTGGTAAAATTCCTGTTGATATAAAACCCTTCTACAAATGTTGCTTCTTCAATTACAACCAATTGTCGCAACCCCATATAAGGAATAATAAAAGCGAAAATCAATGGGATAATAAGAGTTATATATTTAAACTGAAACTTTTTCAATTCAGTGAAACTAAAGAAAACGGCTGCAAAAAAAGCAATATTGAGGCAGGCCGTTTCCCTTACGAAAGTTGAGCCGGTAATTAGAATTACCAAAAATAAATAGAATTGTATTTTTTTGGTGAGATAATATTTAAAAGTAAAATATACGCCAGACAGATAACAAAATAAAGCAATCATATCGCAGTTTGTAGGGGCGTACTGCGTAATTACGATAAAGAATATCGAAAGAAGATGAACTATTCTTCTTATTATAACATCAGAAATAAATGCCGATGGACTGATTTTAAGAAGCTTATATAAGATCACAGAACTCAAAATGAAAAAAATACTATTTACTAAAAAAAGTCCATGATAGAAAGGTGTTCCGTTTTTAGAAAGAAAATTTTTAAAAAAAGGACCTTGATACTGAATTAGATAAACCATAAAATCGGTCATTTTCACACTGATATAATTAGGAATAACCCTATACGCATAAACAGAGTTGAATAAAAATTCGGGAGGTCTATCTGACGTTTTTAATATCGTGTAAGAAGATTCAAATCCATAATAGGACATGAAGTACAGCAGGAACGGAAGAATTATGACGAATAACAATCCGTTTATTTTTTCATCATTTGTTGTAAACATAATAAATTCTAAGCTATGCTTAGTTTTTTTTATATTATTAATAGGAACTTCTACAAATGTATATTTTTTTTCGTTATGATTAAATATTTTATTGATTTTCAGATAAAGTTATGGTGAAAACACTTTGAACTAATCATGAAAAAATTAAATTTGCAAACTTGATTTTACCATGTGATGCATCGTTTTTTCATCTTTTTATATTATCTCATTTCTAAAAACAAGCTTCTCTCTGTATTTTTTGCAGTTGGAATTGCTTTGGTTTGCGGTTTCTTTGCTTCAAAAATTAATTTTGAAGAAGATATCAGCCAGATCATTCCCAAGAATGAAAAATCTGATCTTACTGCAAAAGTGCTGCAGCAGCTTAATTTTTCAGATAAAATCATTGTAATTATTGAAAACCGCTCCCAAGAAGACAATTTTCAGCTTTCCGAGACAGCAGATGCTTTTCTTCAGAAGATCGAACCTTTGCAAAAGTACATCGGATCGGTCAGGGGAAAGTAAACGATAATGAAATCTCAGAAACCTTTGATTTTGTAAACCAAAATCTTCCTTTGTTTTTAAATGAAAATGATTACGCAGAGATCGAAAGGAAACTCAATAAAGACAGCATCGCAAAAAAAGTAGAAAGCAACTACATCTCACTGGTTTCCCCTACAAGCCTGGTAACGAAAGAATTTATCAAGAAAGACCCGCTTGGTATTACTTTTTTAGGAATAAAAAAACTTAATGCCTTAAATATCAGCAAGGATTTCAAACTTGAAAACAGCTATATCGTTACCAAAGACGGAAAAAATCTTTTGCTTTTTATAGATCCTAAAAATAAAAGCAGCGATACCAAAAACAATGAATCATTCATCAACGATTTAAATCAAATAAAAGATAACCTCAATACCCAATTTAAAGGAAAAACGCAAATCAGTTATTTTGGTTCTCCGGTAATTGCAGTTGCCAATGCTCAGCAGATCAAAAAAGATATCCAGAATACGGTTCTTATTTCTCTGACTATTTTATTGGTGGTGCTGATCTATTACTTCCGGAACTTCTTTACACCATTCATCATATTTCTGCCGACAGTATTTTCGGTGTTGCTGGCTTTGCTGATGCTGTATTTCATTAAAGATAAAATATCAGCCATTTCATTAAGTGTGGGTGCCATTCTTATTGGGATCACCATAGATTATGCGCTCCATATTCTTACCCATTATAAACACAATAATAATATTGAAGAACTTTACAAAGAAATCACCCAACCTATTATATTAAGCAGTGCCACAACAGCGATTTCCTTTCTCTGCCTTGTTTTGGTGCGTTCCGAAGCTTTGAAAGACCTGGGGCTTTTTGCAGCCATTACGGTTATGCTTTCGTCTGTTCTAGCTTTGATTATTATACCTCAACTGTATCATCCCAAAAAACAAAAAGAATCGAATACCAACTTTATTGATAAAATCGGGTCTTATCCTTATGAAAAAAATAAACCTCTGATTATCGGCTGTTCGGTCATTATAATTGCCTGCCTTTTCGGATTCCGGCATGTAGGATTTAATGAAGATATTGGAGATTTAAATTATATTCCCAAAGATTTAAAAATTACAGAAGCCAAACTCCAGAAGCTTTCCGATATCACTTCAAAATCTATTTATACCATTTCGTACGGAAATTCCGCAGAAGAAGCACTTACCAAAAATTCAGAAATGAATCAGTTTCTGGAAAAGGAAAAGCAGGAAGGAAAAATATTAAGCTACAATTCCCTGGGAAAAGTGGTGCTATCAGAAAAAGACCAGCAGAAAAAAATTAAAGACTGGAAAAAATTCTGGACGCCGGATAAAAAAACATATACCATTTCAGAGCTTATTCGAAACGGTAATCATTATGGTTTTAATGAAGTTGCATTCAATCAATTTAAAGATAATCTGAATAAAAATTATACCCCGTTAAGCCTTAAAGAATACGAAAAAATAAAAGCACTGCAGGTATCTGAATTTTTAAGTGAAGAAAACGGATTTTATACCATATCCAATGTGGTAAAAGTTGACGAAAATAAAAGAGACGCATTCATTAAAGATGTCGAGAAAAAACATGATGCTCTTGCCATCGACCGGCAGCAGATGAATGAAAACTTTCTGGGATTACTGAAAAGAGATTTCAATACGCTTATCAATTATTCACTTTTAGCCATTATTCTAACGATAATTGTATTTTTCAGGAATTTTGAACTCACGATTCTTACCATGTTCCCGATTGTTCTAACCGGAATTGTCACGGCAGGCATGTTATATTTTCTGGGATTGGAGTTAAATATCTTCAGCACAGTTGTCTGCACGCTGGTTTTTGGGGTTGGAGATGATTTCAGCATTTTTCTTACACAAGCCATGCAGAAAGAACACACAACCGGCAAAAATGAGCTTCCCACGTACAGAACCTCGATCATTCTGGCGGTTTTTACCACCATTCTGTCTATCGGCTCACTGATCTTCGCCAAACATCCGGCCCTCCATTCATTAGCGCTGGTAGCTTTAATAGGAATGTTTTCGGTGATTATCATTACCTCAACATTATATCCTTTCTGGTTCAGGCTTCTTATTACCAACAGGGCGAAAAAAGGGCTATCCCCTATCACATTGAGGCTTTTTATTCACTCAATACTGTCTTTCCTGTATTACGGGTTGGGAGGATTGTTTTTCTCGTTGTTTATCAGTCCGTTTACGAAGAATTCCAAAGGCAGGACTTTAAACTTTTTTAAATTTATTTCTGCAAAATTTTTAACTTCCGTCTTATTTACCAATCCATGGGTAAGGAAAAAGATCATTAAAGCTTCGGAAGAAGATTTCAGCAAACCGGCCATTATTATTGCGAACCATACCTCATTCCTTGATACACTGGCAGTAGCAATGACCACCCACAAGATTGTTTTCCTCGTCAACGACTGGGTATATCAATCTCCTGTTTTTGGGAAAATGGTGAGAGCATTAGGTTGCTATCCCGTTTCTCAAGGGATAGAAAAAGGGGTTGACAAACTGAAAGAAAAAGTTGAACAAGGTTATTCTCTCGTTGTTTTTCCTGAAGCGGAGCGTTCTTATAATAACGATATTAAAAGATTTCATAAAGGAGCATTTTACCTGGCAGAGCAATTCGGGTTGGATATTGTACCGGTTTATATTCATGGAAATTCAGAAGTGTTGCCGAAGGGAGATTTTATCATTTACGACGGAGCAATTACCGTAAAAATTGGAAAAAGAATAAAAAATGAAGATGAAAGTTTCGGGAAAAATTATTCCGAGCGTACCAAAAAAATCAATGCCTACTTCAGAAATGAATTTGCTGCTTTGCGATATGAGCTCGAAGACGAAAATTATTTTAAGAAAAAACTGTTTTTAAGCTTTTTATATAAAGATAATGAAGTGGTAAAAGAAGTCAAAAAAGATTTTGTAAACAATAAATCAGTCTATTTTGAACTCGGTAAGCATATTCAGAAGGACGCTAATATTCTTCACATCACAGATGATTTCGGGCAAAAAGACATTTTGCTTACCCTTCAGCAGGCGGGAAGAAAAATATTCAGCTATATTAAAGATTCTGAAAAAAGACAAATCGCCGAACAGAATTACATGGTAAAAAGAAGAAAGATCAGCTATATTAAAAATGTTGATGAAATCATTAAAAACATTGACGTTCTGCTGATTTCAGATGAAAACTTTAACATTGGCTCTTTGAAAAAGCTTCCCGAAACCATTATTTTTTGTAATGTAAAAAATAATATATTAGATAATGCTGATTATTCATTGAAATTCAGTTATGGATCATTAAAAATATTTACTTCACAATAATAAATATGAAAAGCATATTTTTGTAAACGGATAAAAAGAATTAATGAAAAAGAATATACTCGTTATATATTATACGCAGTCTGGCCAGTTGGAAGATATCGTAAAAAATATGGTTCAGCCGTTTGAAGAGAAAAGCCAGGAGTATGATGTAACCTACTATAATATAAAGCTTAAAAAAGACTTCCCTTTTCCATGGTCAGGAGATGTATTTTTCAATACTTTCCCAGAATCTTACCTACAGATTCCCAGCGAAATTCTGCCACCTCCGGAAGAAGTTTTGAGTAAAAAATTTGATCTGGTCTTTTTCGGATACCAGGTTTGGTATCTGACCCCGTCTATTCCCATCATCTCTTTTTTGAAAAGTGGCTTTGCCGAAAAAATTCTTAAAAACACTCCTGTGGTTACTGTTTCCGGAACGAGAAATATGTGGATGTTTTCCCAGGAAAAGCTTAAAGTCTATTTAAAACAAATGCAGGCCAAGCTTGTGGGAAATATTGCTTTGGTAGACAGACATGACAATTATACCAGCGTACTTACCATTCTTCGCTGGATGACCACTGGAAAAAAGGAAAAATCAGGAATGCTTCCCGCAGCAGGAGTTTCAGATGAAGAAATCAACGGCGCAGGAAAATATGGAAAAATTATTGAAAAACATTTTTCTGCAAACACACTGGAAACGCTTCAGCCGGACCTTGTTAAAAACGGGGCCGTAGAAATCCGTGCCTTCCTCGTAAGAGTAGAAAAAGTAGGAAATAAAATTTTCAAAGTATGGTCTGGCCTGATCATGAGGAAAAAAGAAAAGCGACCATTGCTGATCAAATTCTTTAAGGTATATTTGATGGCTGCAATATGGATTGTATCACCCATAGTTCTGGTATTACATTTGCTTACAACACCTATCTTTTGGTTTAAAAGAAAAAAACAAAGAGAATATTTACAAGGAATTAATATAAAATAGAATGAACGACGTATTTATCACAAAGGCTTCAACATACTTGCCGAATAACCCGGTTTCTAATGATGAAATGGAAACGTATCTTGGCTATATCAATGAAAAACCGTCAAAAGCGAAGGCTTTAATTCTGAGAAACAACAAAATTACCACAAGGTACTATGCTTTAGACCAGGAAGGAAAACCAACTCATACAAACGCTCAGATTACGGCAAAAGCTGTAGAAGGCCTTTTCGATGAAAATTTTGGTAAAGAAAATATAGAATTGCTTTCATGCGGGACTACTTCTGCAGACCAGATCCAGCCTTCTCATGCATCCATGGTTCATGGAGAGCTTAATCTTAATAAATCGATTGAAATCAATACATCAACAGGTCTTTGTAACTCCGGGATGAACGCCTTCAACTACGGATTTCTTTCAGTAAAAGCTGGAGTAAAGGAAAATGCAGTGTGCGTGGGTTCAGAAAGATTTTCAGCCTGGATGACCGCCGATAAATTCAACCACGAAGCAGAAAATTTAAAATTGCTTGAAGAAAGACCTATTATTGCCTTCAAAAGAGAATTCTTAAGATGGATGCTTTCAGACGGCGCCGGTGCCTTGCTTCTTGAAAACAAACCAAGACCCGACAGCGTTTCTCTGAAAGTAGAATTCATCGATTTTTATTCTTATGCCCACGAAATTGAAGCATGCATGTACGCAGGATGCGAAAAGCAGGAAGACGGCAGCCTGAAATCATGGGCAGACTATCCTTCAGACGAATGGCTGAAACAATCTATTTTTGCCCTGAAGCAGGATACAAAAATTTTAGATCAGTATATTTTAGTAAAAGGTGCAGAAAGTTTAAGATCATCTTTCGACAAGCACAATCTTGACCCAAATACGATAGATCACGTACTGGCACACATTTCGTCAGGATATTTTAAAGAAGGTTTAAAAGAAGAATTCGCGAATGTAGGATTGGATTTCCCTTGGGAAAAATGGTTCTACAACCTTTCGGAAGTAGGAAACATCGGTGCGGGCTCTATTTTTATAGCCCTTGAAGAATTAATGAACTCAGGGAAACTGAAAAAAGGAGAAAAAGTACTTCTTTGCGTTCCTGAGAGTGGAAGATTCGCCTACTCTTGCGCCCTGTTAACAGTTTGCTAATGGAAAACAGGTTACCAACAACCGATCAGGATTTTGTGGAAAGCTTAATTCCACAGAGATTTCCTTTTGTCATGGTAAACAGCATTGCAGAATATTCCGAAAGTCATCTGATTGCAGGATTTGTTCCGGCGGAAGAAAATATTTTTATTCAGGACGGAATTTTTCAGGCTTCAGGATTACTGGAGCATCAGGCGCAGAGTGTAGCCCTTCATACAGGGTACAAGTTCTACCTTTCAGGAAAAGAGGCACCTACCGGATATATCGGCGCTGTGAAATCATTTGAGATAAATAAGCTGCCGGAAACGGGAGATCAGCTGGTATCCGAAGTTTCCATTATTAATGAAATGATGGGCGTAACTTTAGTAGATGTTGTCACAAAAATTAATGATGAGGTTATTGCAAAATCTCAGATGAAAACGGTAGTCATGTAATTATGAATTAAAATATTACGATCTTAGTAAATCAAACGGCTTTGCGTTAAAAATATATCATTTAATGGAAATCAAGGAAGAAAATATCATCAACATCCACAATTTTCTCCCGCATCGCGAACCGATGCTGATGGCTGACTATATCCTGGAGCTGACTAAAGAAAAAGTGGTGACTTCCTTTGAAATTCAGCAAAACAACATTTTTGTACACAATAACGAATTTGCTGAAGCCGGCCTTATCGAAAATCTTGCACAGACCTGTTCTTCGATTTTCGGACAGAGCTTCTTCGAGAATCCTGATGCAGATATCAAAGTGATTGGTTTTATTACCTCCATCAAAAAAATAGAGGTTTTTGCACTCCCAAAAGTAGGCGACAAAATTATTTCTAAAGCTTCGCTTATCTCACAATTCGGGAATATCTGCAATATCTTTTGCGAAACTTTTCATAATGACCAGCTGTTGATCAGAGCTGAAATAAATTTGTTTATTCAAGAAGTAAAAAGCGAAAACCCATGAAAAAGCAAGACCTTCCACAAGACGAAAGCAATCTTAAATCCGCAAACATGACGGAAGTACTCTACGTTACGGATGAAAATGATAACTACACCACCGCCAACAGCATAGGATGGGAAGCCAAAAAAGCAGCGCTGGAAGAATCAATGGATCTTATCCAAGAAAGAATTGAAGAAGCAAAGCAAAACGTAGCTAATAATACCGTAAGCCCGATTGTTTATTTCATGGAACTGAACAAAATGGATCTTCAGGTCTTGGCAGCGTATGTAGGAATGTGGCAATGGAGGGTAAAGAGACACGGAAAACCAAAAATATTTAAAACACTAAGCGACTCTGTACTGAAAAAATATGCTGATACATTCAGCATCACAGTAGACGAACTGAAAAATTTCAACGGAAAATAACTATCGTTGAAAAGTAATAAACCAAACTAAGAATGAAAATTAATTTTGAACACCATCAGACTGCGCATTGCGAAAATGGTGTTGCTTCCAATTTATTATTAAACAAAGGGCTGAAACTCAGCGAACCTATGATCTTCGGAATCGGTTCCGGATTATTTTTTGTTTACCTCCCTTTTTTAAAAGTAAATTTTGCACCCGGTTTCAGCTACCGCCCTATGCCGGGAGCGATTTTCAGCAAAGCCGCAAAAAGACTGGGAATTAAAATTAAAAGACTCAAATTCTCAAATCCTAAGGAAGCACAGAAAGCGCTTGAGAAAAACCTTGAAAATAATATTCCGACAGGGCTTCAGGTAGGTGTTTTCAACCTTACGTATTTCCCTGAAGAATATAAGTTCCACTTCAACGCGCATAATCTGGTGGTTTACGGAAAAGAAGACGGAAAATTCCTGATCAGCGATCCCGTGATGGATTACGCGACCACCCTTACCGAAGCCGAGCTGGAAAAGGTAAGATATGCCAAAGGAGCACTTCCTCCGAAAGGCCACATGTACTTTCCTACTTATATTCCGGAAAACATTCATCTGGAAGAAGCGATTAAAAAAGGAATCAAAGATACCTGCAAAAACATGCTCGCTCCTGTTCCGATCATTGGCGTGAAAGCCATAAGATGGGTTGCCAAAAATATCCCTAAATGGGCTGAAAAAAAAGGAACAAAAACAACCAATCATTATTTGGGACAGCTGATCCGCATGCAGGAAGAAATTGGAACCGGAGGCGGAGGCTTCAGGTTCATTTACGGTGCTTTTTTACAGGAAGCGGCTGTTATTCTCAAAAATGACGAATTAAAAGAACTGTCGAAAGAAATCACTATGATTGGTGACCTCTGGAGAGATTTTGCAGTGGATATTGCGCGAGTTTACAAAAACAGGAACTCCAAAAGTGATATCTATAACAACCTTTCAAAATCAATGCTTCACATTGCAGATCTGGAAGAAGCTTTCTATAAAAAACTAAGAAAAGCAATATAACGTGGAACATTTTATTGAAATAAAAAATCTCTACAAAAAATACAAAAATGCAGAAGACTTTTCTGTAAATGATATCTCGCTGAATATTGCTAAAAACGAGATCTACGGAATCCTCGGACCCAACGGAGCCGGGAAAACCACTCTCATTTCCATACTTTCAGGATTGATTAAACCTACATCGGGACAATTTACCATCAATGGTCTTTCGCCTCAAAAACATGGTTTTAAACTAAGACAGATTATCGGAATCGTTCCGCAGGAATATGCTTTGTATCCTACTCTTACGGCAAGAGAAAACCTGATGTTCTTCGGAAGCTTATATGGTTTAAGCCATAAAAAATTAAAAACTTCCATTGATGAATCTCTGGAAATCATGGGACTTTCAAAGTTTGCCGATAAAAAAGTGGAACAGTTTTCAGGAGGGATGAAACGTCGCTGCAACCTTATCGCAGGAACACTTCATAATCCCAAAGTTTTATTTCTGGATGAACCGACCGTAGGCGTTGACGTACAGTCTAAAAAAGCAATTATTGACCATCTTTTAGAACTCAATAAAAAAGGCACCTGTATCATTTACACCTCGCATCATCTTTCCGAAGCGGAAGAATTCTGTACCAAAATTGCCATTATCGACCATGGTAAAATACATGCTGTAGGAACACCCGAGGAATTGGTCAACAGAGTATCTAGCGCGGAAAACTTAGAAGATGTTTTTATTTCATTAACCGGAAAAGAATTACGAGATGTTGTTGTATAAACTGTGGCGAAGCTTTATTAAAGAAATCCTTCTCCTTAACAGAGATATCGGAGGCATCGTCATCATTTTCGTGATGCCATTGCTCCTGATCATTACCATTACCTTAATTCAGGATTCTACCTTTAAAAATATGGAAGGTTCGAAAATCCCGATTATTTTCATTGATAACGACAAATCTGAAATTTCAGGAAATATAAAAAAGCAGCTTGAAAACAGTAAAACATTTGAGCTGCTGACTGATTTTAACGAAAAAACGGCAGAACAAGCAGTATTCGGAGGAGATTATCAGATGGCGATTGTCATTCCAAAAAATTTAACGAAAGATATCAACACTAATATTGAAGCTAAAGTTCAGACCATTGTAAGCTCCTTTGGATTGGAAACAGATTCTTCAGCTGCACAGAAAAATACTTCAAAAGCAAAAGATATCCGCCTTTATTTTGATCCGGCAACCAATATCAGCTTCAAAAACAATGTGATGAATGCTGTTAACAAAATGGTTTTTGAAATTGAAAACAAAAAGATTTATAAAGCTTTTCAGGATCAGTTGGGAACCACAGAAGACCTCAAAAACAACAGCCTGATTGCTTTTAAGGAAATCACTCCTAAAAAAGGGAATCTGGATGTGCTGCCGAATTCCGTTCAGCATAATGTTCCGGCATGGGCGTTGTTTGCAATTTTCTTCATCGTTGTTCCATTGTCTATCAATTTAGTTAAAGAAAAAAGTCAGGGAACCAGTTTACGAGCGAGAATAAGCCCTACTCCCTACTTCATTCATATTTTAGGAAAAACTTTTACGTATCTTATCATCTGTGTCATTCAGTTTTTGCTGATGGTCGCCGTAGGAATTTATCTGTTTCCTTATATGGACCTTCCGCAATTTGATGTGACAGGAAAAATGCTTCCGTTAATCATTGTTACAATCTTTGCGGGATTAGCCGCTATTGGATTTGGCGTTTTGCTAGGAACCGTTGCAGATACTCAGGAACAGTCTGCGCCATTTGGAGCAACTTCTGTTGTGGTTTTGGCGGCAGTAGGCGGAATCTGGGTTCCGGTTTTCCTGATGCCGGAATTTATGCAGACTATCGCAAAATTTTCGCCGATGAATTGGGGCTTAAATGCGTACTATGATATCATTTTAAGAAGCAGCGGAATCGGAGGTATTGCCAAAGAAATCACTTTCTTATTTTTATTTTATATCGCCATGGTTGCTATTTCATTATTGTATGAAAGAAAACAAAATGCGGTTTAATTTTAACCACAAAGGTCACTATGATTTTCACAAAGAGCACAGATAAGTAAACTATTTGAAAGCTTAGGGATAATTTTTGCGTCCTTCGTGAAATACTTTATGTTCCTTGTGGTAAAATAAAAATATAAAAAACACAAATAATATGAATGAAAATGAAGTTTCGAAAGTTATATTTGATGCAGGATTAAAAGTTCATCGCCAGCTTGGAGCTCGACTTTTAGAAAGCGCATATGAAGAATGTCTGTAATATGAGTTACAGAAATCAGGATTACTAATAGAAAAACAGAAACCAATGCCATTAATTTATGATGATATAAAACTTGACATTGGCTATAGGATTGACCTATTGGTTGAAAAGAAAGTTGTTGTTGAAATAAAATCCGTAGAATCATTAGATGAAATTCATATTGCTCAAGTTTTAACATATTTAAAATTAGCAATTGCAAATTGGGTTTATTGATTAATTTTAATTCAGTTTTATTTAAAAATGGTGTTAAAAGATTAATCAATGGGACGATATAAAAATTTAGAATAACCATTGTGAACATTGTGTATAACTTTGTGAACTTAGAGGTTATTAACCCCGAAGAACATAAGTATTTTAACAAAAATAAAAAATGTGAAGATTTATTTTGTGAACCTTGTGAAAACCTTTGTGCCCTTTGTGGTAAAAAAAACAAAACAAAATGCAGTCTAAAGAAAATTTAACTTGTACAGAAGAAGTTCGTGTAAGGTTCAACGAAACAGACCCATTGGGAATTGTTTGGCATGGGCACTACATTGTATACTTCGAGGACGGAAGAGAAGCTTTCGGGAGACAGCATGGTTTGACGTATCTTGATATTCAGAAAGCAGGTTATGTTACACCAATCGTAAAAAGTACCTGTGAACATTTTCTGCCATTAAAATACGGGGAAACATTTAAAATTGTAACGACATTCGTCAATTCAACTTCAGCGAAGTTAATTTACAGATACGAGCTTTTTAACGAAGACAATAAATTGGTCTGTTCAGGAGAAACCATACAGGTTTTCCTGGATTCCGATAATAATTTATGTCTATATAATCCTGAGTTTTTTCAGGCCTGGAAAGATAAAATGGGATTATCATGAAGGAAATTTATATTACGGACTACAACTGTGTCACCCCTTTAGGTTTTGATATTTCTTCGAATTGGAAGGCTCTTCTGGCAGGTAAATCTGGCGTTTCTCTGCATAAAATCATAGACAACCACGAACCTTTTTACGCTTCCAAAATTGATTCTGATAGATTAGAAACAGAATTTAACAGATTTTTCGGCTCCGCTCAGAATGACAAGGTGGATTTTACAAGACTGGAAAAAATGTTTTTGCTAAGCTTAAAACCTTTGGTGGAAAGATATCAGATTACGGAGGAAACAGCCTTTATCTTATCAACAACCAAAGGAAATATCAGTTTACTTAAAAATAAAAAGACTTTACCTGAAGAAGTTTTTCTATCAAATTTAGCTCAGAAAATCGCTGATTTTTTCGGATTTAAAACGAAACCAATTGTTGTTTCCAATGCCTGCGTATCCGGTGTAATGGCAATTGCTGTTGCGAAAAATATGATTCAGACAGGAAAATATAAGAATGCTTTCGTAGTTGCCGGAGACGAAATTTCAGAATTTGTGATTTCAGGTTTCAATTCTTTTCAGGCTATTGGAACGGAAATCTGCAAACCTTATGATAAAACCCGTGACGGCATCAATATCGGTGAGGCGGTGGCGGCGGTATATATGACTTCTGAGCTTGATCAAAACGAAAAAATTAGTTTTAAAATTTTAGGAGATTCTGCCATTAACGATGCCAATCATATTTCCGGACCATCGAGAACCGGTGACGGCTTATATGCAAGCATTAAAAACGCGATGACGGAAGCAAAGGTTTCAGCAGAGCAAATTAATTTTATTTCTGCACATGGAACTGCTACCATTTACAATGACGAAATGGAAGCCATTGCTTTTAATAGAATGCAATTGCAAAATATTCCTCTGAATAGTTTAAAAGCATATTACGGACATTGTTTAGGTGCATCGGGATTACTGGAAAGTATCATTTCGATGGAAAGCGCTTTACATAAAATATTGATTCCATCTAAAAATTTTGAGGATATTGGAACTTCCCAACCTTTAAATATTATAAAAGAAAACCAACCTACAGAAATCAAATATATTTTAAAAACAGCTTCAGGTTTTGGCGGGTGCAATGCAGCAATTGTTTTGGAAAAATGCTGAAAATAATTTTGTAATTTTATAAAATTAAAGTTTAGGAAATGGAATCTACAGTAGACATCAGAAAAAGAATTCACGAGTTCATCGATATTGCAGATGAAAGAATTTTACGTATTTTCAAAGGAATTATTGATGCTGAAGAAGAGGATGATAATTATTCTGCTCCAAATTCGCATTATGATGTAGTAAATGAAAGAAGAGAAAAATACATAAGTGGGGAAAGCAATCATATACTTGGGACGAAGTCAAAGAAAAAGCTAAATCTGCTTTGAAATGATTTATGAATTAATTGTACAAGAAGAAGCCAGTTTAGAAATTCTTGAAGCCTATAATTATGAAAATGCACAAACAGGCTTGGGCGAAAAATTCATGAAGCAATTAAACAAATACTTTTTTAGAATTCAAAACCACCCAAAACATTTTGAGATTAAAAAAAATTACAGAGAGGCATTTGTACAGAAATTTCCTTATCTCATAATTTTTGATATTATTGATAACAAAATCATTATACTATCTGTTTTCAACACCCATCAAAATCCAATAAAAAGCCTTAAACTTTATTCATGAAGAAAACAGACATCTGCACGATACAATATTCAAAAGTCATTCTCAATAACGAAATTATTTTTGAAACCTCAACTGAAAATTTTTCAGATTTTGCCAAAGAAGCCTATAAAAGTTTAGAGCTCAATTATCCGAAATTTCATAAGATGGATCATTTAAGCAAACTCGCTTTTCTAGCTTCTGAAATGATTCTAAAAGACGGCGATCATCATAGAACAGCATTGGTTTTTGCTAATAAATCATCAAGCTTAGATACCGATTTTAAATATCAGGAAAGCATTAATTCTCAGGAAAATTATTTCCCGAGTCCCGCAGTTTTTGTCTATACATTACCGAATATCTGCGTGGGAGAAATCAGCATAAAACATAAAATGCAGACAGAAAATGCTTTTTTTGTTCTGGATGAATTTGACGAAGAATTTTTAAACAACTACTCGGAACAGATTTTGCAGTCGGGAAAGGCTGATAAAGTATTATGTGGCTGGGTAGAACTCTATCAGGAAAGTTATAAAGCTTTTGTATATTTGCTCACGAACTAATGTAACAATTTAATAATATAACAGTGTAACAATATTTGCAGTCAGTCAATTGGTAAATTGATACATTGCCAGATTGGTACATTAAAATAATTTTTATGGAAAACTTAAGAGAAGAATTAAAACACAAAATCATTGAAGTTCTTAATTTAGAAGACGTTGCAGTAGAAGAAATCAAAGATACCGATCCGTTATTCGGTGGAGGACTTGGCTTGGATTCTATTGATGCCCTGGAATTGATCGTTCTTTTGGATAAAGAATACGGAATAAAATTAGCCGATCCTAAAAAAGGAAAGGAAATTTTTACTTCCATTGATACAATGGCAAAATACATCGAGGAGAACAGAACAAAATAATTCAATATAGCAATGTATCAATTTAGCAATGTACCAAATATTGTTACACTATTAAATTGATATATTGGTACATTATTAAAAGATGGGTCAAAAAATTGCCATAACAGGAATGGGCATCATTTCCGCCATTGGAAACAATGTGGAGGAAAATCTGAATTCGCTGACTTCCGGAAAACACGGAATTTCAGACATTACTCTGTTTGAAACACGTCATAAAGGACACATTAAAACAGGCGAAATCAAATTGTCTAATGCAGAACTTTCAGAAAAACTTAAGTTGAAAGAAAATCATCATGCAACGAGAACTGCCTTGTTAGGAATGGTGGCTGCAAAAGAAGCCATAGAAAGTGCCAAAATTATAAACATCAATGAATATAAAACCGGCCTTATTTCCTCAACAAGCGTTGGCGGAATGGATATGACCGAAAAATATTTTTATTCCTACGAAGACTTTCCTGAACAGCAAAAATACATTGACTCTCATGATGCTGGAAATTCATCTTTACTGATTGCAGATTATCTGGGTCTGGAAGGTCTAGTTTCCACCATCAGTACAGCCTGCTCTTCTGCAGCCAATGCCATTATGATGGGTGCCAAACTGATTAAAAACGGAGTCCTAGACCGCGTCATTGTAGGCGGAACAGATGCTCTTTCAAAATTTACCCTGAACGGTTTCAATACATTGATGATTTTGACCGATTCTTACAACACCCCTTTCGATAATGACAGAAAAGGGTTGAATCTGGGTGAAGCAGCTGCTTTTATCGTTTTGGAATCTGATGAAGTGGTAAAAAAAGACAATAAAAAAGTTCTCGGCTATCTTTCAGGGTACGGAAATGCCAATGATGCGCATCACCAGACTGCTTCTTCCGAAAACGGACAAGGTGCTTATTTAGCAATGGAAACAGCATTGAAAGTATCTGGGTTAGATAAAGAACAAATTGATTATATCAACGTTCACGGAACGGCAACTCCAAATAATGATTTATCTGAAGGCATTGCGATGATCCGAATTTTTGGAGAGAATAAAGTCCCTGAATTCAGTTCTACAAAAGCTTTTACAGGACATACTCTGGCGGCAGCGGCGGGAATTGAAGCGGTTTACTCCTTGTTGGCCATTCAGAACAACATCATTTTCCCGAATCTGAATTTTAAAACAAAAATGGAAGAATTTGATTTGATACCTGTCACTGAACTCAAAGAGAAAAATATCAACCACGTTCTTTCCAATTCATTTGGTTTTGGCGGAAACTGTTCAACCTTAATTTTCTCAAAATCATGAGTGCGGTTTACATCAACAGTGCAGCCTGCATCTCCGTTCAGGACACTTTAAATCAAAATTTTTTAGAAAATTTAAAGCCGGAATATTCAACTCTGGTATTAAAAGCCATTGAGCCTGCTTACAAAGAGTTCATTCCCCCTGCTATGATCAGAAGAATGTCTAAAACAGTAAAAATGAGTTCAGTAGCTTCACATTTCGCTTTGAAAGAAGCAGGTGTTGAAAATCCGGATGCGATCATTGTGGGAACCGGCATAGGATGTTCTCAAGACTCCGAGAAATTTTTAAAAAATGTGCTGGATAACAATGAAGAGTTCCTTACTCCTACCTATTTCATCCAGTCAACCCATAATACTGTTGCGGGACAGATTGCTTTAGGATTGCAGTGTCACGCGTACAATTTCACTTATGTGAATACTTCTTCGTCCCTGGAATTTTCGCTGCTTGATGCAAAACTGCAGATTTCCGATGGTGAAGCTGAAAACATTTTGGTAGGTTCCACGGATGAGCAAACCGAAAGAACAATGGAGTTGTACAAATTAAACAAAACCATCAAAAAAGAAGAGAATCTTCCCGTTGATTTTCTGAATTCTGAAACAGAAGGCGTAATTTGGGGAGAAGGTGCAAGTTTTTTCGTTTTAGGAAAAGATAAAACGGAAAACTCTTATACTCAATTAACAGATATCCAGATCACAAATAAATTAGATTTGGAAGAAACTCAACAGTTTATTGAAGATTTTTTAGCTAAAAATAATTTGACGAGTAACGAAATTGACGTAGTTATTTTAGGTTTCAGCGGAGATGCGAAATCAGATGTTTATTACAAAAATGCAATAAGTCTGTTTAAAAATTCGGCTTTATTATATTACAAGCATTTAAGTGGCGAATTCAATACAGCGAGCGGGTTTTCAACATTTATGGCTTGTCATATTCTTAAAAACCAAGAGATTCCGGATGTGATGATGATTAATGATCTAAAAAAACAAGAAATTCGGAACATTCTGCTTTATAATCATTTGGGAGGAAGCGATCACAGTTTGGTTTTGTTGGGGAGAGCTTAAAAATTAAAACCTCAAAGATTTTTGAAACCTGTGAGGTTTAATTGAAAATAGCTTCCGTTCGCAAGAGCATCCTATTTAGCAAAGAAAAACGGCATAATTGCCATTTTGACGAAGGAGAAATCTCTTAATAATCTTAACTTCTAAACTAAAACTTAATGGTTTATTTTAGCGTAAATATTAAGAATATTAATTCGAGATTAATCATTTCGCTTTGCTTCATTCAGAATGACAGCGCGAATATAGATTATGGATATTTTTAACCCTAAATTTATAAACAATATAGATGAAACATTACCCGTTTATTCTGTTTTATATTTTCTGCAATGTTTTTATTTATGCATTTCAGGGAACATTCTGGGTGTATATCTTTTGTTTTCTGATGTTTTCAGCAGTTGTTGTGTGGGGGTCTTTTGATATAAGGCTGAACTATTTTGTCAACAGCATTACTCACAAAAGAACAAAAATAAAGAAAGTTGCATTGACTTTCGACGACGGGCCGACTGAATTGACACCAAAGTTTTTGGATCTGCTTAAAGAAAACGATGTAAAAGCCACTTTCTTCTGTATCGGGAAACAGATTGAAAAATACCCGGAAACTTTCCAGAGAATGGTTGCAGAAGGCCATACTATTGGAAATCATACCTATTCACATTCCAACAATACCGGATTTTTATCTACTTCAAAGATGATTCAAGAAATTGAAAAATGTGATGAAGTGATGTTAAATATTGGAAATATTAAAACCAACTTATACCGACCTCCTTTTGGTGTTACCAACCCAAATATTGCCAGAGCCATCAAAAGAACAGGTAAAAAAAGCATCGGCTGGAATGTTCGTTCTTTGGATACCATTACAGAAGATGAGAAAAAAATTTATCAAAAAGTCACAAAAGGATTGAAAAAAGGCAGCTTTATCCTTCTACATGACACTTCAAAAAAAACATTTAATGTTTTGGCAGATTTATTGGTATTTTTGAAGGATAAAAATTACTCAACTTTTACAATTGATAAATTTGAAAACCAGTAAGTCTACAAGGATTTTTTACCAAGAACACAAGGATTATTAATACTATTCTTTAGCGTCCTTTGTAAAACCATTGTCATCCTTGTACTTAAATTTAAAAACGTTAAACAATGATTAAGAATATAGCTTTAAGCATTCTTTTGTTAATTTCGACTTTTGTCTTTGCTCAAAACACGGCGATGTCGGCGACAGAGGCAAAAGCATTTGTGTCAAAAGTTTCTTCGGAATCCAAACAAATAAAAACCTTACAGTCAGATTTCACCCAGACCAAGAAAATGGATTTTTTGGATAAGAATATTGTTACGTACGGACGAATGTCTTTAAAAACACCGAATATGCTGAGCTGGAAGTATACGAAACCGTATCAGTACAGTATTGTTTTCAAGGATAATAAAATTTTCATTAATGATCAGGGGAAAAAATCTTCGGTAGATGCCAAGAGCAAAACTTTCGAAAAGATCAACAAATTGATTGTCGGAAGCTCGAATGGACAGATGTTCAATGATCCTGAATTTTCGGTGACCTATTTAAAAAATGCAAATTTCAATATTGCAAAATTTATCCCGAAATCTTCTCAGCTGCTGAAATATATTAAGCAAATTGAACTGCATTTCCCAAAAAATCAATCGCCCGTTTCTCAGGTAAACATGACGGAAGCCTCGGGAGATACTACCAATATTGTTTTTAAAAATACAAAAGTCAATGCGCCGGTTGCTGCTTCGGAATTTAGCTTATAGCCTGACTTTCATTTTGTTTGTATCGTGTAGAACATATAAACTTACTAATGTACAGCCGATCTTAGCTTCAACAAAAAACGTTGAAAATCTCTATTTTTCATCGAAGGAAGATTATGTATATAAATGCCAGATGGATATCTATCAGAATCATGTAAGCGGAATTTTAATTATAAAAAAAATTGATGCAACGATTCATCGTGTTGTTTTAACTTCGGATTTTGGAAATAAACTGATCGATTTTGAGATTTCGGAAAATAATTTTAAGCTGAACTATGTTCTTCCCGATCTTGATAAAAAGATCGTCATTAATTTTTTAAAGAATGATTTTCAGGAGCTATTGAGGCAGAGTTATCCCGTATCGGAAAGTTTTGAAAATGAAACCGATATCATTTACCTTTCAAAAGCCGGAAAGAAAGCCTACTATCTGTTCTACAATAAAGAGAACCAATTGCTGAAACAAATTATTTACACCAAAAACAATAAAGAAAAAATAGATTTTACATTCGACGCAAAAAAACATATCTTCGCGGATAGCTTGAATCTTCAACATAAAGATTTTAAAATCAATATAAAACTATTTCAAATCACTGAAACAGAATAACAATGCAGACTATTCTTACCGATTTTTACAGTTTAGAATCCTACGAAAAGGCAGAAAACGGAAGTTTTACCGCTCACATTTTGCTTAACAAAGATCATGACATCTTCAAAGGTCATTTCCCTGAAAATCCCGTAACGCCAGGAGTTTGTATGATGCAGATTGTAAAAGAACTTTCTGAAGAATTTACAGGACAAAAACTATTTTTGAAATCTGCTTCTAATGTAAAATTTATGGCGATCATCAATCCTTTTGAAACGCCGGAACTAAAATTACAGCTGGATGTTAATGAATCTGAAGAAGAAGTTAAAGTAAAGAATACCACTTCTTTTGGCGAGACTATTGCATTGAAAATGTCAGTTAACTATAAAAAACTGGCAAAATGAAATTAATTTTTTCGTTTATTACTGCATTTATTCTTTTCTTTCAATCCGGAATTGAGTCTCTACGGGACAGCTACGCAAAAGCCAATGCGTCAAATGCCAATACCGAAGCTTTTATTACTACCGCCGAAAAAACTTCCGGATCTGATGCCGTAACACAAGGTTACAAAGCAGCAGCCAAAATAATGGAAGCTAAAATAGCCAGGCAAAACAGAAAAGCCTTGGTAAAATCCGGGGCAACCAGTCTTGAAAGCATTATCAAAAGTAATCCTAATAATATCGAGCTTCGTGTCATAAGGATGAGTGTTCAGGAAAATATTCCGAAAATTGTGGGATACAGAGGAAGTCTTAAAGATGATAAAGCTTTTATTCTGAATAATTACAGCAAACAAAATTCAGCCTTAAAAAACTATATTAAAAAATTTGCGGCACAATCTAAAACAATGACGGCGGCCGAGAAAGCAAATTTTAAATAAACCATGACCCTCACTGAAGTCCAGCATGCAATTTCCGAAAAGAATATCTGTGTTTTAGTTCCTACCTATAACAATGAAAAAACGCTGAGAAGAGTTATTGACGGTATTTTACAATACACATGCGACATTATCATTGTGAATGATGGCTCTACAGATTCCACGCCAGTTATTTTATATGATTATCCCGAAATCAAAATTATTCATCTGCCTGAAAATAAAGGAAAAGGTAATGCTTTAAAAACCGGTTTCAGAGAAGCGGAAAAAACAGGCTACAGCTATGCAATTACTATTGATTCAGACGGGCAGCACTATCCGGATGATATTCCGGTTTTTGTTGAAGCTTTGTTGAAGGAAGATCAGGATGTACTTCTGATAGGAAACAGAAACATGGCCCAGGATGGAATTCCTAAGAAAAGCAGCTTTGGTAACCGTTTTTCTAATTTCTGGTTTTGGTTTGAAACAGGGATTAAGCTGGAGGATACACAATCAGGGTACAGGTTGTACCCGCTTCATAAGATTCCCAGAACATATTTTACTCCTAAATTTGAATTTGAGATTGAAATCATTGTACGGACAGCATGGAGACATATTCCGGTGAAAAACGTACCTGTAAAAGTACTGTATGATCCGTTAGAAAGAGTATCTCATTTCAGGCCTTTTAAAGACTTTACCAGAATCAGCATACTTAATACTATTTTGGTAGCCATTACGCTGGTTTATATTATTCCGAGAAACTTCATCCTTAATTTCAAAAAAAAAAGTTTTAGGAGATTTATAAAAGAAGATGTACTGGAGAGTGACGGAAGCAATCGAACCAAAGCATTTTCCGTTGCGCTTGGTGTGTTGATCGGGTTTTCTCCTTTTTGGGGTTTTCATACGCTGCTTACCATTTCTTTAGCAGTACTTTTCAAACTGAATAAAGTATTGGCTTTTGTAGCATCGAATGTAAGCATCCCTCCCTTTATTCCTTTTATCATTGCGGCTTCATTATTTCTGGGTGCGCCATTTGTGGGTGGAAACAGCAATATTCTTAGTCAGGAACTTAATTTCGATCTTGTGAAAAACAATCTGCTTCAATATCTTATCGGCAGCGCAATACTATCGGTTTCCATGTCTATACTTTCAGGAATTGCCGTTTTCCTGTTTCTCAATAAAACAGATCCTGAGAACACTTAGTTTTATTAATTAAAAAAACTGCAAAGCCATTTGACCTTGCAGTTGTGTTGAGTTTTATTTTATTGCTATCTTCTGTGAGTAGCTCTTTCCTTTTTTATCGGTTATCTGGAGGAGATATGTTCCGGGTTTTAAATCTTTCACGGAAATCTGATTTCTTTCTACTTTAACATATAAAACATTTCTTCCGCTCATGTCATAAATTTTAGCTTGCTCCGGAATAAAATCAGAGTGAGTTTTAAACTGCATAATATCATGTGCGGGATTAGGATAGACCGTGAACATTTCTTCTGCAGTCTGAAGTTCCTTTGTGCCTAAGAAAGAACCTTCGACAACGTTTAATGTTGTATTAGGATTTACATTGTAAATAGTGTCTACCAGACCTGAAGGCCAGCGCACGATCACCTTTGTAATAGCCGTAGTTTGGCCAATACCAAAATGTACATTGAGTGTGCTCATATTTCCGAAACCTGTTCCGCTTTGTACATCTCTGATTTGTTTTCCCCAAACTCCGTAAATCTCCACTCTTGCACCAATTCCGTTTTTATTGCTTTGAGTACCTTTCAGGATTACTTTCAGCCATTTATTGGTGTTTCCGGCATTCATCATGATTGTACTTCCGTTCTGGATATCCAGAAATCCGTCATTATTTAAATCACCGATAGGACGATCGAAGCCGCTGATGTTATAAGGATTTGGGTTTGGAGTAAAAGTAAAATCTCCATTCCCGAACATGATGGTATTTCCCGCTCCGAGTACATCCACAAAACCATCATTATCAAAATCGTGAGCTACATATTCCCTGCTTAAAGCACTGGTTGTATCGTAGCCTGATCCTACAGATTTATCGGTAAATGTCCCGTCTCCGTTATTCTTCATTACCTTGCTTAGTCCGTTTGCTGTGGAATTAATTCCTACCACCGCATCCATCCATCCGTCATTATTAAAATCTCCCCATGCGGAAGACCATGTTTGAACCGGGTTCGCCATATTGGCTGCCACCGCTACATTAGTAAACGTTGCATTCCCGTTATTTCTGTGAAGCTCATCTATATTTCCTCCGGGACCAGAGCCACCTCCGCTGCATTTTGCGATATAGAGATCCATATCTCCGTCATTATCATAATCGATCCAGATAGAAGCGTAATTCCCACCTGAAGGGAAATCTCCCAATCCGCCCTGGCTATGATTCATATCCGTGCCATCATTAATATAATATCTGTTCGGCGCATTATCGTCGCACACAAAAGCGTCTAACTTCCCATCGTTATTGATATCAATAAAATTTGTTCGCTGAACTAAAAAAGATTGTGGTTTTCTGTCTGAAGTATAACCCGTTCCGGTTGCATTGGCCTTTAAGAAGGCGATTCCGCTTCCGGACCCGTAAATCAGATCGTTGAAACCGTTATTATCATAATCTCCGGCTGCAATACTCCAGGAAGGTGTAATAATAGTACTGGGAACAGTATAAGTTACATTATTAAATGTTCCTCCCGGTTGCTGATAAGAAATAACAACTTGGGTCGCACTTACTACGGAAACAATATCATCAAGATAATCGCCGTTCATATCTACAATACAGTTATTAAAAGTTCCCGCAACAGAAACAGGTTGAGGTGTAAATGATAAGCGGTCCGGCTGAGCAATTACTTCAGAAAGAGTGATGTTAAAACCTAATGAAGAATATTTATTATCAAAAACAGCATAATAAGTTGTTCCGGCAATGGCATTAAAGGTCACCTGAGAAAATTCTCCCGTATAATCATCGTTGGCAGTAACACAATTAAGTGTAGTACAATTTCCTGAGAATACCATTAAACGTGTATCTGCGTTTTGCCCGGCTGAGGAAGTGGTAATTTTAATTGTTTTATTTGCAGTAGGTGTATACTTATACCACAATCCTTTCGTTCCGGGCCCTCCCGTTAAAGTGCAGGCTGTTAATGGCGGATCACCGGTAACGTTAGGTGCTGTTACCGTTCCCGGATTGAGAGTAACTGCCGTTGCACATGTGAGCTGTGCAAACACGCATGTACTGTTCACTAACAAAACAAAAAAGGGGAATATTTTTTTCATGGATTAAAAGTTTTTGTTGGTATTCATTTTTTAAGGACAAGTCTGATTTAAAGAGGAAATCCATTGTTTCAAAAGTTCTACTCCTTCATAATGAACTATGGTTCTTCCCAGCAGAGGCATCCGGTTATTTTCATTGGTAGAGTTCAATCTGAAATGCATTACCGATTTTGCAGGATTACCTGGTGTAATAATTTTTTCCAAAGATGAACCGAGAGGCTCATCGGCCATCACACAAACACCCATCTTTGTTAAGTCTGCAGTCTGGCTGAAGCTTAAACGTATTGGCCTGTAATCACATCGTGCATTTTGCTGATGACAATGCGCACAGTTGATATCAAGATAGGAACGCAGACGGATATCCAAAGGTTTACTCGTATCTTTATAATTCACCGTAGAGACAATATTGGAAGGATAACTTTGCAGATATCCTTCATCAACAAACTTTTGAAGCTGGTTTTTAATTCCGCTGGGATAATTATAAGTTATATTTAAATTTTGAGGCTTCATTCCTATCGGGATCGGTTTGTTGTCTAGTTTATGAAAGGCGAGACATTCTGTCTCAGAAGGAATTCTGTAGTCTGTAGTGATAATGTCTCCATTATCTTTTTTGAAAGAAATATTTTTGGAAGTTCCGCTTGCAAAGTTTGCTCCGGTAACCAACTCGGCTTCAGTTTGAGCATCATTCCATAGATATTCTGCAAAAATCCAACCTGTAGATTTTTTTATCATCAAACGTGTTTCAAGAATCTTTGTTGTATTGCCGGGTTGTACCATATTGTAGTAAAAATTTTTAATAAGGACGGTTCCTACAGGAAAATTTAATATTTTATCATCAGTATCATAGCTTGCTTTTGCTCCGCCCGGTATCCAGATGAATCTTTTCTTTAATGCATAGTCTGTAAAAAGCGAACTCGCTGGCTCGTAAGGGATAACCTTGGTATTGGGCTGAAGATTTTTCAGATCTCCCGTGAAAAACATATAGGTTGATAGTTTTGAGTACGGAACAGCATCAATATTAAAATTAACAAAAGAACTTTCTGTTTCTACACTTTCAATCTTTTCGTCGTTTTTACAGGAAAAAATGCTCAAAAGGCAAAATAAATATAGTAAGTAGATTTTTCTCATTCATTAACGATTTAACGAAAACGAATTTAATCATTTAAATAATACAAAATAAAATTATCATTAATAAAAACGATATTTTTTTCGAAACCAAATAATTTAAATCGTTATTAGCGATACTAACCGTGTTAAAATTTAATAAAAACACATCATATCAAGAATTACAACCAGAGGTTTAATCTTAAAATATTTATTATCAAACTATATCTTTAACAAAAATCACGTATTAATTTCTCATATGTATTTTACGGAGATATTTTTCAATATTCTTTCTATCCGGGACAGTTGTGATTTCTTTGGTTAGTGCTTTCTCAAATTCTGCTTTTGCTTTTCCATATTCTTTTTGGTTGTAATAATACCTTCCGGATTGATAATAAACCTGCCAAAAATCAGGATTTAACGACTGGTAGTAAGGAAGGAAATCATCTGTTAACAATACTTCTCCGTCAACTGCTTTTTGAACCTCTTCGCCCGTCATTTTGTATTGTTCATAATTTTCGAATTCCTGAGAATTGACAAAGGGATCTCTGCCAATATTCAGCTCAGATTTTGCAAAATCACCATTTTTAAATTTTTCATCCGAAAATATTTCATTAAGATCATAGCACACAAATTCTCCCAATTGATAAGGATTCGCCGAAACCCACACCAATTTTTTCTGCGGAGAAAAAATCACCGCGTGATGCGCCAGAAGCTGATTGATGGCTTTTTCGTTTCCATATCCGATTTTTTCTCCTTTCAAGCCGGATTTGTCTCTTAAGATCGCAGCCATTTTCTCCGGAGTCAATTTTTTATTTTTTTCTAAAAGTTCCTGCAGCTTTTCGTAACGGTATTCGGAATGACTTTCTGCAATGTGTTTCCGATTTCTTTTATCATTTTTATACGCCTCTGACTGAAAATGGTTGGTACAAAAAATCTTGCTTGTATTTTCAACCTTGTATACTCCGAAATTATCCGGTGAAACTTCAATGATAACAGCATTTTTATCATTTGCGCTTCCTACAAGAATTGATTCTGAAACAAAAACTTTTCTTTTTTTAGCAATTGTAATCGCCTCATCAATATTTTTAGCATATTGAAGAATCTCTCTCGTCACCAAAGAAATCGGTGTTTTTGCCGTTAACGGAATCTTAGATTTTCCGGCATTAATAGTGACCGTAATTCCTTCCTTATTCATCCCGGAAACCACGCCTATCATTCCCGGCCAGCTTACTGACAGATAAGGAATTCCGGTTTCAGGCTCTACAAATTCAATAAGTTTATTTTTGGCAAAATCATCTCCCACATAAAAATCAAAATTTCTTCCGATCAATAAATCTCCGTCTTCCGCATTTTCATTCCAAACGGCAAGAGAAGTGCATCCCACCATCATAAGATCCTGCATGGCATGGCCAATGTCGTGAGCGCCGTGGAGATAAAGATTCCGTAGATATTTTGGGGCGATAAAATTGTATTCATCTGAGGAATATTGCGATAACCCGTACAATTCTGCCTGAAAGTCTTCTCGAACATTAAGATACATTTTCCGGTTGTACCATTTCAAAAAGCCGCGCAGCAAATTCTGCTTAAATTTCGACGGAACAAAACCTTCCACTTTTGAAAAGAAGATCTTCTCCTGCTTTTGCATCAAATCTTGTGTTAGAGCTCCATTATTATAACCCAACTGCAAAGGATTTCCTTTAATGTACATTTCCCAGAGCTGCTGTTTATTTTTCGTTAAATAATTTTGTTTAAAACTAAAGGTAGAATCGTTGATTTTTTTAACTTTTGGAATTTCAAGGGAATACTGCTTCACCTCGGGAAGATGATGTATCGATTTTTGGATTCCGCAAGAGGCAAGGTTGAGGATAAGGCTAAGGCTGAAAATAAATAAAATTATAGATCCTATATTGCGAAAACATTGAATCTTGTCATTCTGACGAAGACAAAATCTCGGCAAAAACAGTTGGGATTCTTCACTCCTTTTAACTTCGCTCAGAATGACAACCCGCAGTTTTTTTCTTTTATTATTCTCCATCTTTAATTTTATTAATGATATGCGTCAAACGTCCATCAACTAATTCTTTGCCTAAAATTTCTGTACAGGTATTGAATGCACCAATTGTACAGCCCAAAATCCCGTGCATATTAACAGATTGTCCTGTGAGAAAAAGATTATCAATTTTCGTTCTTGGTGAAACCATTGTCTTCAGAGGATTTTCAGAACTTTTTCTGTAACCGTACATATTTCCGTTAAAACTTCCGATATAATCCCGGTAAGATAATGGCGAAGAGGTATAGATTTTCTTTATAGATTTTCTTATATCAGGGAATTTCTTTTCTAAAGCATCAATCATTTTTTCTGCTTTTTCAAGTTTGAATCTATCGTAGCCTGCTCCTCTTTCTCGTTCATCTGCAACGGTATTGAATGTATTCTTCCACGCTTCTACTTCGTCAAAATCCATGTATGAAATGGCGGTAAGACTTTCTGCAAAACCGTGATTGTCCTTAGATTCTGTGGAAGAAAGCATATACGTTTCAGGCCAGGATTTCTTTTCGTAACGATAAGCATTCCAGACCATTTCCTCATTGGCAAAATGATAGATATTATAATTGAAATTCTTAAAGGAATGCGGTTTCATCACCAGATAAATACTGAAACATGACGGAACGGGTTCCCAGCTTATAATTCTGTTGACAAATGATTTTTTAAGCCTTTCTTCACCAAGAAGTTTAAGAGTTGAACGAATTTCGATGTTCGAGATCAGTTTCTTCGCAAAATATTCTTTTCCTATTGAAGTTTTTACTCCGGATAAAATATTGTTATCATCAAAAATAAATTCGGAAACTTCAGCATGTTTGTGTACTTCTGCTCCATGCTCACGAAGCCTTCGAATCAGCAGCTTTGAAATCTGGCTTCCTCCTTTTATGCATTTGTAAGCACTTTGGATATAGGAATTTACAGTGAGCGCATGAACGTAAAACGGAACGTTTTCAGAATTTCCGGCATACAGAAAATTGGATCCTAATAAAACAGCCTGCAGCTTTTTATTTGAGGTTAAAGATTCAATAAACCTTTTGGTGTTTAAGTGAAGGATTTCTTCATTATAATTGTCTTTCCCTACCAGATGGTATCTGGGAAACTGACTGCAAACTCTCTGAATTTCTTCACAATAGTTTTCTAGATTATCTCTCTCTTCAGGAAAATATTTTGATAACTGTTCAACAAAATTTCTGTAACCTTGTGCGTGAGGATATTCGGTTTCATCGTTTCCGAAGGTAATTTTATCATACCCGTTTTCATCCATTTTCCTGAGCTGCAGCTCATCCATAATTCCCAGATAGGAAAAATACTGATGAAGATTCTGCCCTTTGGAAAGTCCCCCTAAATAGTGAACTCCGGTATCGAAAATAAGCTTGTCACGGGAAAAGGTCTGTAAGTTTCCTCCATACTGGTTGTTTTTCTCCAGGACGCAAACTTTCAGGCCTTCTTTTGCCAGAATAAGTGCCGAAACAAGACCGCCCAATCCGCTGCCGATTACGAGTATGTCGAATTCTTTTTTCAAGGAGATTAATTTTTTATCAGATTTTGAAAGCCTTGTCCAGGTTTTATGCTGAGTTATTTGCAGCCCGGCTTGAGCGGAAATCCTTTTTTTTGCGAAAGCGAAAAAAAGATTTGGAGCGGAAGACGGAAAAGCTGCCCTAAAAATATTGAAATTTAATTAATATCGTCCCAAAAATCAAAATAATTGAACCATTGGAGCGGATATTTTCGGATCATGGATTCGAGATTTTGCGTGTAAGAGTTCAAAAGTCCCTGTGCATCGCGCTTTTTTACATTTTCGGCAACTCTGGCGTACAAGTGATAATGGAGATTTTTTTCTTTCATCACATACACATACACAACAGGAACGCCCAACCGTGAAGCAATAAGAAACGGACCGGCCGGAAATTTTGCCGTTTTCCCAAGCAATTCGCCTTCCAGGAATTTTGAGCCTTCGAAATAGCGGTCACCGGTAAAGCAGATAAGTTCGTTGTTGGACAGCGCTTCATTAATCTCGAAAATATGAGACATATCTTCTTTTACATAAATGAATTTCACAGTGCTTTTTTTCACCGATACACTTTCCAGATATTCTTTTATAACTGTCACTTCCTGATCTGTAGTTACAAGATTAATCTGACACTCAAGATCAATATCGGCAAAGAAATGTTCGGCAATTTCAAAATTTCCGATGTGCGCACTGATGAGAACACCGCCTTTTTTTTCGGCTAAAAGATTCCTAAGATTTTCAATTCCGTCGAATTCATAGGTATATTTATCGCGTAATCCTGCTGAAATGGCAGTTTTATCAATAAGAACGGTACCAAAAGTGAAATAGTTTTTAAATAATGAGGTTTTTGTTTTCCAGTATCCGTAATTCAGTCTTTTACTAAAATAATATCTGTAATACCTGTTGCTGTTTTTTTCGAATAAAAAATAGTAGAACGCAACAAAATAAAGCACAAAATATGAACTTCTGATCCCGATATTTCTAATGCACCAGACAAAAATTCTATATCCCAGAATCGTCCCTTTAGATTTACCTTTCCACTTGTTCATAAGTACTAATTTAGCAATGTATCAATTTAACAGTGTGACAATTATTAGCGAAAAAATATTGGTAAACTGTTAGATTGGTATATTGCTACATTATATTATTTATTTTTTTCAGCGATTTTGTTTTCAATGGTTGAATAGAAATCATCAAAAGTCACAATGTTTTTGAAGTCTGCTTCGCCCAGTTTCACTCCGAAATTAGATTCTATAACTACTACCAGATCAATATAATCTAAGCTGTCTAAGCCTAATGTTTTCTTAAAGTTTGCATCATTGCTGATTTCATCGCCGTCTACCTCGAATTCGTTTACTAAAAAGTCATTGGCAATCGCAACAATTTTCTCCCTTTCCATGTTTTTAATTAAATTTTTTTACAATTAATGCGGAGTTGGTTCCCCCAAATCCGAAAGAATTCGACAAAAATACGTCAATTTTTTGACTTTTTGTTTCAGCGATCAAATTTATCCTTTTAGCTTCATCGTCAGGATTTTCCAGATTGATATTAGGCGCAATAAAATCGTTCTGCATCATAAGAATTGAGTAGATGACTTCGCTCGCTCCTGCCATCCAGCATTCATGGCCAGTCATGGACTTGGTGGAACTTACCGGAACTTCACTTCCGAAAATTTCGTAAATGGCTTTCGCTTCGTTGGCATCGCCAATTGGTGTCGAAGTTGCATGAGCATTAATGTAATCGATATCTTTCACCTGTAAACCAGACTGTTGCAAAGCTCTATTCATTGCTAAAGCAGGCCCGTCAACATTGGGTGTGGAAATATGTCCTCCGTTGGAAGAAAAACCATACCCAACAATTTCTGCAATGATATTTGCGCCTCTTTTCTGAGCAGATTCTAAACTTTCAACAATTAAAGTTGCTGCTCCACCGCTCGGAATTAAACCGTCCCTGTCTTTATCAAAAGGCCTTGAAGCTTTGGTCGGCTCATTTTCCCTTACTGAGAAAACGCCCAATCCGTCGAAGCTCGCCATTGAATACTTGTTGGTTTCCTGTGCTCCTCCGCAAACAATCATGTCCTGAAAACCATTTTTAATCATCATAAAAGCGAGTCCCAAAGAATGAGAACCGCTCGCACAGGCTGCACTGATGGTTAAATTAATTCCTCTTAATTTAAAAATTGTTGAAAGGTTCATGGTAACGGTAGAGTTCATAGATTTAAAAATGGCTCCTGAACCCATCAATGTTGTATCTTTTTTCTCTCTCGCAATATCGATAGATTCTACCACCGCCTTGGAAACACTGTCGTTTCCGTATAAAATTCCGACTTCGTTATTGTCTAAAAAATTTTGGTCAATATTTGCCTGTTCCAGGGCATCGAGCGTTGCAATATATGCATACTCGCTTTCTTCGCCCATGCTTACGCGCTGTCTGCGGTTGAGAAGATTTTTAAGATCCGGCTTCGGAACCACACCCGTTAATCCCGATCTGAAGCCAAATTCTTTTCTTTCGTCTACTAAAAAAATACCGGATTTCCCCTGAAATAAAGATTCTTTCACCTCTTCCAAAGAAGTTCCGATGCAGGAATAAATTCCCATTCCGGTAATGACAACCCTGTTTTCCATGTTTTTAAATTTAACAATGTATCAGTTTAACAGTGTAACAATTTTTCAAAATAAATTAAATTGGCAGATTGTTACATTGATAGATTGTTACATTATTTATGAATAGATTCCTCCGTTAATATTGATGACTTCGCCTGTGATGTAAGATGACTTTTTAGACGCTAAAAACGCGACTAAATCTGCCACTTCTTCTGCTTCTCCAAACCGGTTTGCAGGGATCATTGCTTTTAATTCGTCTTCATTAAATTCCTGTGTCATATCTGTTTTAATAAATCCCGGCGCAACAGCATTCACAGTGATATTTCTTTTTGCCACTTCCTGAGCAAGCGCTTTTGTAGCGCCAACCAAAGCTCCTTTTGCCGCTGAATAATTGGTTTGTCCGGCGGTTCCTTTCACTCCGGAAACTGATACCATATTGATGATTCTTCCATATTTGTTGCGCAACAGTTTTTGAATAAAGAAATTTGTTACGTTAAAAAAACCATTTAAACTGGTGTTAATCACTGCATTCCAGTCTTCACTTGGCATCCACATGAACAGACCGTCTCTGGTAATTCCAGCGTTATTCACAATCACCTCAACAATAGCATTAGAATTGGCATCCTGCCATTCTGTTAAAATCTTCTGTGTTTCCTCTGCATTTCCTACATCGAATTTCAGAATTTCTCCTGTTGATCCCAATTCTTCCACTTTAGCCAACGTTTCTTTTGCTGCCGCTTCGTTTGAAGTGTAGTTGATTAAGATGTGATAGTTCTTTTCTTCAGCCAGTTTTATACAGATCGCTCTTCCAATTCCTCTTGAGCCTCCTGTGACGATTGCACATTTCATGTGTTGTGTATGTTAGTTTTTAAGTATGTTAGTTTCCTTAAGTAGGACAATTAATTTCTTTAAAAAATTACATTGCCTTTAAATATTTTTTCACTTCTTCCAGATAAGGATACATCACCATATCATCGGAAAACGCCGGAATGATCTTTCTTATCTCATCATACAATTCTTTAGTTGCCGATGAAATTTCATCCTGAAAACCAAGATATTCTATTGCCTGAACAATAGTAATCGCTTCAATCGTCAATACCTCGAAAGCATTTTCGATAACCTTTCTACAGATCACCGCAGCGTTGGTTCCCATGCTTACAATATCCTGATTATCATTATTATTAGGTATACTGTGAACATACATCGGATTGGACAACATCTGGCTTTCCGCCGTCGTGGAAGTTGCCGTAAACTGGACACCCTGCATCCCGAAATTAAATCCTAATTTGCCCAGATTCACAAACGGTGGTAAAATTTCGTTGATTTTAGAATTTAACAAGTAATTCAGCTGTCTTTCTGCAAGCATGGTTAATTTTGTCACCACAATTTTCAGCTTGTCCATCTCAAGGGAAATATAATCGCCGTGGAAATTTCCGCCGTGATAAACGTGCTGATCTTCCACATTGATGATTGGATTATCATTTGCTGAATTAATCTCATTTTCCAGTACTTTCTCAGTGTACTCCAACGTATCCAAAACAGGCCCCAAAATTTGCGGAACACATCGTAAGGAATAATATTCCTGAACTTTTTCTTTGAAAACTATTTCTTTCTCTTCAAAATGAGTATATAAATGATCTGCTCTTTTCCTGATCAATTTGCTATCAGACAAATGGGCACGCATTTTTTCTGCAATTTTCTGCTGTCCTTCGTGAAGTTTTGTTCCGTTTAATACCTCTGATAAATGATCATCATAAGCCTGCACAATTTCATTGATCGCACAGGATAATTTAATAGAAATATCAGTTAACTGATTCGCTTTATGTGCATTAACAGCACCAATTCCAGACATCACGGAAGTCCCGTTCATTAAAGCCAGGCCTTCACGTATTTCAACATGGATAGGTTCTAAACCCTCAATTTCGAAAACTTCTTTGGTCGGTTTTCTTTCACCTTTATAAAAAACTTCACCTTCACCAATAAGTACCAAAGCGAGATGTGCCAACTGAACCAGATCCCCGCTCGCTCCAACACCTCCGTGCTCAAAAATGAGCGGCGTAATATCCCTGTTTATTAATTCTTTAAGTAAATTTACCACAGACTGATGAACACCAGATTTTCCTAATGACAATGTATTTAGTCTTGCCAACATGCAGGCTTTAGCCTCATCAGCAGGAAGCGGATTTCCGATCCCTGAAGAATGGCTTCTGATTAAGTTATACTGAAGCTGGTGTGTATCTTCATCGCTGATCTTGAACTGCGCCATTGGCCCGAAGCCCGTATTCACACCATATATCACTTTATTTTTTGAAAATTCTTTTAAAAACTGAAAACTTTCATTCACTCTGGCAAGAAGTGCTTCATCCAGTTCTATACTTTTATTCTCAATAATGATTTTCTTAAAATCGTTCAGTCTTAAAAAGTTATTTATTTTCATTTATTGATAGTAATAATATGATAATTTTTGTAGTTATTAATTAATTGTCATTAATTTGCGGCAAAGATAGAAGTTATTATTAAAATAAAAAATCAAAGATGAGCAAAGAGTTTGTTGACATACTTGTAATCGGCGCGGGCCCGTCCGGATGCGTATCTTCTTCCTATTTAAAGAAGAACAACGTCAACGTAAAAGTTGTAGAAAAGACGAGATTTCCGAGACTGGTTGTTGGGGAAAGCCTTATTCCGCGTGTGATGGATCATTTTGATGAAGCAGGATTATTTCCTGCACTTGATAAAATGGGTTTTGAAAAGAAACTGGGCGCACGTTTTTTGAGAGGCGAAGAAGTCTGCATTTTTGATTTCAGTAATAAATTCGGAGAAGGCTGGGACTGGACGTGGCAGGTTCCCAGAGCAGATTTTGATAATGTTTTAGCCCAGGAAGTCATTAATAAAGGAATTGACCTGGAATTTGAAACGGAAGTAATCGGGATTGAATTCAACGGTACGGATTCCGTGACCACCGTAAAAAACAAAAACGGAGAAACCAAAGAAATACACGCTAAATTTGTGATTGATTCCAGCGGTTACGGAAGAGTTCTACCAAAGCTTCTGGACCTGGAAAAACCCTCAAAACTTTCTCCCCACTCTGCTATTTTTTCTCATGTTAAAGACACCAACAGAGAAGAAGGTACAGAAGGTACTTTAATTTCTTTTGACATCATAGAAACGGAAGTCTGGCTTTGGGTGATTCCTTTCTCCAATGGAAATACGAGCGTAGGAATTGTGGGACCAACTGAATATATCGAAAAATTATCCACAAACGGAGACACAACAGAAGCTTTGAAGAAAGCTATTTCCCTATCGGATTATTATGTAAAACGTTTCGGGGATGTTGATTTTCTTTTTGAACCAAAACACCTGAAAAATTATTCTTGTTCGGTAAAAAAATTATTCGGAGATGGATTTGCTTTAACGGGAAATGCTTCGGAATTCTTAGATCCGGTTTTCTCATCAGGAATGGCTTTTGCCACAGAAGGCGGGATGACGGCAGCAAAATTAGCATTAAGGCAGCTGAACGGCGAAAAAGTAGACTGGCAGAAAGAATTTGCAGATTATATTCTCTACGGGGTTGATGTTTTTACCACCTATGTAAAAGAATGGTACACGGGAAATCTACAGGAGCTTTTCTTTCACCAGCCGGAAAATCCGGATGTGAAGAGAAAGATCTGTGCAGTACTGGCCGGTTATGTCTGGAACAAAAAGAATACTTTTGTGAGAATCCATGATACGGCTATTAAAAATCTGGCGGAATTTATAAAAAAAGAAAAAGAACAAGCATAAATCAGAGCGGCCTAAGCTTTAGGCCGCTCTGATTTATTTTATCACTTTCTTAATTGCTTTTCCTACCTCTTTTCCGGTGGCTTCATATGCTCCGGCAATTCTTCCATATTCCATTACAAAATCTTTATTCTGCGGCTTACCAAGAATCTTGTCACCATATATTTTCATTACGACTTTAGTTGGGTTTTCTGTTTCCACAAAAGTAAGATCTGATGTTAATTTTGCTTCCTGACCGATCAATCCGCCGTGCCATCCCGCATAGATCCATTTAGCATCGATAATTAAAGTATATTTTGTGTTGGCATCTTTTTTAAAATTAATTTTTTTAGATTTTCCATTTATACCTTTCAGGAAATAATTTAAATATTCTGTATTTTTAAATCTATTCCAGGCCTCACTCCATTTTTGCCATCCTTCTTCACCTCTTTTGCGGTTTGCTAGAACATCCTCCTTCCTTCTTTCAAGATACTGCTCCTCCGTAAAGTTTTCGACCTGATAATGAGTATTCTCAAACTTGAGCTCTACATTTACGTCAGTCTGGTCTCTTAAAAAATCGAAATTCCCTTGCTGAATAATTAAACTGTTCTCAGTCTGAGCAAAAGCCGTCGTAACAAATGCCACAAACAACATCATGAATAATTTTTTCATAGCTGTAATTTATTTTTAAAGTTTATTTTTTTGAATTAATTTGTATTATTAATGTATTAGCTTACCGTAAATCAATAAATGTTATCGGCTTCCTATTGTTCGGGCTAAACACTGTTTTAGATAAAATATCAAAATCAATCATTTCAATTTTCGGGCTGACTCTCAATTTTGCCCTGAAATGATCTCTTACTTCATTTACAAAACCTTCAGAATCACTGTCTGTACTGACTTTAATGATAATTTCATCCAACCCGATTTCGTTTGACCGAATAACGATCTGATAACAGAGAATATTATTGAAATCGTTCAGGATGTCATTCATTGCAGGCGGATACAATGTTGTGCCTTTGTATTTGATCATCTGCTGCTTTCTTCCGATTACAGGTCCGAGTCTCATCGTATTTCTTCCACATTTACAAGGCTCATAATGCGCTTTTACAATATCTCCGGTTTTAAATCTCAATAAAGGAATCGCTTCAACACCCAAAGTAGTGATCGTTAATTCTCCACTTTCGCCTTCTTTTACCGGATTTCCTTCATCATCAAGTATTTCGGTAATGATTAATTCAGGATGATGATGTCCGCCAATTTGTTCTTCGCATTCTGTAAAAGCAGTGCTCATTTCCGTAGAAGCGTAGGTGGAAAAAAGTTTAATATCCCATTTCTCTTTAATTTTCTGTGATAAAATATTATCTGTAAAATCCTGATTTTTGATACTTTCTCCGATACAAACGGCTCCGTAAACGCTGGAATTTTTATAATCTATTCCATGTTTTTCGGCATAATCAATCATTTTCAGTAAAAACGATGGAACGGTAATTAAATATTTCGGCTTATATCTGAAAATTGAATCCCACTGAAGTTCCGGAATTCCGGGTCCCATCCGTACAACACTCGCTCCCATTTTTCTTAAACCTAAAAAATAGGCAAGTCCTGCCATGAATCTTTTATCAATGGTCGTAATCATTTGTACAACATCTCCTTTTTGAATTCCGGCACAGGCAAAAGAAATGGCTTCGTTGTACGCCAGTCTTTCAAGATCGTTATCTGATAATCCGAACGTTACAGGATCACCCAACGTTCCTGATGTGGTGCTGTAATCCACAATTTTATCCGGAGTAATACAGAAGAAATCACCATTATTCTGCTGAATATCGTTTTTTGTTGTTGTCGGAATTTTCTGTAAATCTTCCAGTGTCTGAATATCAGCAATGTTGATATTATTTTCTTTGAATAGTGTTTGATAAAAAGGTGAGTTAGTTTCAAGATAAACTAAAAGTTCATGAAGTTTTTGCTCCTGAAACTTTTTGATTTCTTGAATATCTGCTCTTTCGATGGGTGGATAGAATTCCAATGGTTTTATTTTTAAAAGACAAATTTATTTAAAATTAAAAGATTGGATGATTAAATGATGTAAAAATTAGATTTGTCATGAGTTTTCACCCGAAATAGTTTTATTTTAATCGCAAAGGTTTTTAACATAATTATTATTTTAGAAAGCAAAGGCAAATAAATTTGCTACGCAAAGCTTGAAACAGAGCTTCATCAATCAACTTGTTGATTTCTTTGCTCACCTAACTTGATTATTATTACAATAAGCTTTGCGTTAAAATATCTGTTCGATCTGTGAGATTATTTAAATTTTTGTCTCTATAAAAATTCACTCACTCACCATTGACAATTCACATTTCAAACATCCCGACATTTATCTTTCTGAAACAGAAATTTTTAATTGCAACTCTCAAAATAAAACATATATTATAAACCGGTAAATTTTAGTAAATTTGCCAACTTAATTAATCAACGATATTGATCTATTACAATGAGCCAATTTAAAGAGTACAAAAACCTTAACCTTATTGACGTAGCCGAAAATGTAGCGGAATTCTGGAAACAGAATAAAACATTCAATAAAAGTGTTGAGATTCGTGAGGGGCAGCCCGAGTTTGTTTTTTATGAAGGTCCGCCTTCTGCAAACGGTATGCCCGGGATTCACCACGTGATGGCCAGAGCATTAAAGGATATTTTCTGTCGTTACCAGACCCAGAATGGAAAGCAGGTTTTCCGTAAAGCGGGATGGGACACACATGGACTTCCGGTAGAGCTTGGTGTGGAGAAAGAATTAGGAATCACTAAAGAAGATATTGGCACTAAGATTTCAATTGAAGATTACAATAAAGCATGCCGCGAAGCCGTAATGCGTTACACCGACGTCTGGAACAACCTTACCGAAAAAATCGGATATTGGGTTGATCTTGACGATCCGTATATCACGTACAAGTCAAAATACATGGAAACCGTTTGGTGGCTATTGAAGCAATTATATGATAAAGGATTATTGTACAAAGGTTACACCATTCAACCCTATTCTCCTAAAGCGGGAACCGGACTTTCGTCACACGAAGTAAACCAGCCGGGTGCTTACCGTGATGTTTCGGACACAACCGTGGTAGCACAGTTTAAGACATTACCGGAAACATTACCTTCATTTTTACAGGGCTTTGGAGATGTACATTTCTTAGCATGGACGACCACTCCATGGACGTTGCCATCCAACACTGCGTTGACAGTAGGTCCAAAAATCGATTATGTTTTGGTTAAAACTTTCAATCAATATACTTTTGAATCGGTAAATGTTGTTTTGGCTAAAGCTTTGGTCGGAAAACAATTTGCTAAAAAATATAGCGAGGGAACAGAAGAAGATTTCGCAAATTACACTTCAGAAAGTAAGATTATTCCTTACCAAATTTTAGCAGAATTCAAAGGTGCTGATTTGGTTGGAATTAAATATGAGCAACTTTTAGATTATGCTAAACCTTACCAAAACCCGGAAAATGCTTTTAGAGTAATTTCAGGAAACTTTGTAACAACGGAAGACGGGACAGGTATTGTTCACACTGCACCAACGTTTGGTGCCGATGACGCGAAAGTAGCGAAAGAAGCAACCCCTGAAGTTCCGCCGATGCTTGTTTTGGATAAAAACGGAAATCCTGTTCCGCTTGTTGATTTACAGGGAAGATTTCTATCTCAGGTTAGCGACGAGATTTATGGTTTTGCCAATGAATATGTAAAAGGAGAATACCTTAGCGAAGAGGAAAAAAATACGGAATTCAATATTCAGAAAGAGAAATTAAAATCTATTATCTCTGATCTGAAAACATATCTTTCTGTTGATGAAAGAATTGCTTTAAAGCTTAGAAAAGAAAACAAAGCCTTCAAAGTAGAAAAATACGTTCACTCGTATCCGCACAGCTGGAGAACAGACGAGCCTTTATTGTATTATCCGCTGGACTCGTGGTTTGTGAAGATGACGGCCGTAAAAGACAGATTGGTAGATTTAAACAAAGAAATCAACTGGAAACCGAAATCAACCGGAGAAGGACGTTTCGCCAACTGGCTGGAAAATGTGAACGACTGGAATCTTTCCCGATCAAGATACTGGGGAATTCCATTGCCAATCTGGAGAACAGCTGATCTGAAGGAAGAAAAAATCATCGGTTCTGTAGAAGAATTATACAACGAAATTGAAAAATCTGTTGAAGCAGGATTGATGAAAGAAAATCCGTTCAAAGGTTTTATCATCGGAAATATGTCTGAATCCAATTATGAACTGGTTGACCTACACAAAAATGTGGTAGATAAGTTAATTTTAGTTTCAGATTCAGGAAAAGCAATGAAGCGTGAAAGTGATCTGATTGACGTTTGGTTTGATTCAGGAGCAATGCCTTACGCTCAGCTGCATTATCCTTTTGAGAATAAAGAATTAATTGACACGAATAAAGCGTTCCCGGCAGATTTCATTGCGGAAGGCGTCGATCAAACCAGAGGCTGGTTCTATACGCTTCATGCTATAGGAACGGCGGTTTTTGATTCGGTTGCTTATAAAAATGTAATGAGTAACGGACTTGTTCTGGACAAAAACGGTCAGAAGATGTCAAAACGTTTAGGCAATGCTGTAGATCCGTTTGAAACACTTGCTGTTTACGGACCGGATGCAACGCGTTGGTACATGATTTCAAATGCCAACCCGTGGGAAAATCTGAAATTCGATATTGAAGGCATTGATGAAGTAAGAAGAAAATTCTTCGGAACACTTTATAATACCTATTCGTTCTTTGCCTTGTATGCGAATGTTGACGGATTCAGTTATTCTGAAAAAGAAGTAGAAAACAGGCCTGAAATCGATCGATGGATTTTATCGGAACTAAACCTTCTCATCAAAGAAGTTAAGGCATTCTACGAAGATTACGAACCGACACGTGTAGCGAGAGCGATCAGCACTTTTGTGAATGACAATTTATCCAACTGGTATGTAAGATTATGCAGAAGACGTTTCTGGAAAGGAGATTATTCTGAAGATAAAATCTCGGCTTACCAGACTTTATATACGTGTCTGGAAACAGTTGCCAAATTATCTGCACCAATTGCTCCGTTCTTTATGGATCAATTGTACCAGGATCTTAACAAAGCGACAGGAAAAGAAACTGCCGAATCTATTCACTTAACAGATTTCCCGGTTGCAGATGAAAGCTTAATTGATCAGGATCTGGTTGAAAAAACGCATTTGGCGCAGAATATTACCAGTATGGTTTTCTCGTTGAGAAAGAAAGAAAATGTAAAAGTTCGCCAGCCGTTACAAAAAGTGCTGATTCCTGTTTTAGATGCTAAAACTGAGGAGCAGATTTCAGCCGTTTCAGAATTGATCAAGCAGGAAGTAAATGTTAAAGAAATTCAATTAATTAACGCAGAAGAAGCGGCGCATCTTATTGTAAAACAGATCAAACCGAACTTCAAAGCACTGGGTCCTAAACTAGGAAAAGATATGAAAGCGGTTGGAGGAGAGATCGCCAATTTTAATGGAGAACAGATTTCAACCTTAGAAAAAGAAGGAAAATTAAATATTCAGGGATATGAAATCACGCTTGATGATGTAGAAATTTCTACAAAAGATATCCCAGGATGGACAGTAACTTCCGATGGTAAAACAACTGTGGCATTAGATTTGACGTTAACAGACGAATTAAAATCTGAAGGTATTGCAAGAGAATTCATCAACAGAATTCAGAACCTGCGAAAAGATAAAGATTTCGATTTGACAGACAGAATTATGATCTCTTTGGAAAATAGCTCACCTTTCATTGATGACATCAGGAAAAATGAAGAATATATTTCTTCTGAAGTCTTGTCAAATAAAATAGAAATTGTATCTTCACTTTCAAATTTTAACGAAATCGAAATAGATGAAGTTAATTTTAAGATAAATGTTGAAAAAATTTAACATATAGTTATTGTTTTTCAAATTCCATTTCATAATTTTATTAAAAAAGAGAAAGAACCATGTCAGACGAAAGAGTAAGATACAGTGATGCTGATTTACAAGAGTTTAAAGCAATCATTAAGGAAAAAATAGAAAAAGCAGAAAATGATCTGAAATTAATCAGAGAAAGTTTTATCAACGACCAGAACAATGGTACCGATGATACATCTCCAACCTTTAAAGCTTTTGAAGAAGGTGCTGAGACGCTGAGCAAAGAACAGAATTCTATTTTGGCCGGAAGACAGGAAAAATTTGTTCGTGATCTTAAAAACGCTCTGATAAGAATTGAAAACAAAACGTATGGCGTTTGCAGGGTAACCGGAAAATTGATCCCTAAAGAGAGGCTTCTTGCTGTTCCTCATGCAACGCTAAGCATTGAAGCGAAAAATATGCAGAAATAACCGAACGGTTAATATTATAAATTTGGGTTTATATTGTATTTTTGAAAAATACTTTATAAACCTAATTTTTAGTATATATCCATGAGTGATTTATTCATTTTAATACTAATCATCGTAGTCATTCTGGGCTTTATTTACAGAGACCGGATCAGAAATCTGCTTTTCCCTGATAAGCAAAAAAACTATACAATTGATGACCGGTTTAATGCTGATAAACGCGAAAGGGAAAAAGAAATAGACCGGCTTTTAAGCAAAATGGGCAAAAACGGCATCAACGATCTTTCGCCCAAAGAAAGAAAAAGGCTTGATGAGCTGTCAAAAAAATAATTTAAATTAAAAAACGTGGAATCCATAATCGTACATCCGAAAAATGCAATGGAACTCAGCGCACTGAAAAGCGTTCTAAAAGAAATGAACATTAAGTTCGAGAAATTCCATACCAAGAACACGCACCACAACCAGAAAACGATCAAAAAAATCGTTGATAAGAAGAATGAAAAAATAGGAAAACCTACAAAACCTAAAGGATTATAATGAAAAAGATAGTATTCGTAACCCTTCTTATCCTATTGATCGATCAGGCATCAAAAATTTATGTAAAAACCCATTTTAACCTTGATGACAGCATTTCTGTTCTTCCGGGCTTCAAGCTTACTTTTGTAGAGAATCCAGGTATGGCTTACGGGCTTCATTTTGGAGGAGTGATCGGAAAATACTTCCTGGTTATTGTAAGAATTTTCCTGATCGGGGGAATGATCTATTTATTCAATAAATGGCTGCAACGTGGAGAGTCCAATTACTTATTAATCCCGATGGCAATGATCTTTGCCGGAGCAATCGGAAATCTTATCGACGGGATGTTTTATGGCTTAATTTTCGACAGCGGCACTGTTTATGATCAAAGTATTGACCGATGGATCGGATATGGTGGGATTTCTAAAATTGTTCCATTTGGTGAAGGCTATTCAACATTTATGAGAGGCTGTGTGGTGGATATGCTCCACTTCCCATTGGTAGATTGGAATGTTCCTGAAAGCTGGCCTCTGATCGGAGGAAAACATATCGAATTTTTTAAATATATTTTTAATGTGGCAGATTCGGCAATCACTATAGGTGCCGCATTATTATTAATTTTCAGAAAAAAAGCGTTTCCAAACGGCCTGGAATTTTAAAAAGCTTAACACATACATGAAAAAAATAATCAAGAACTTATTTAAGATTTTCCTGCTTCTTCTTGTTGCAGGAATTCTTTTTATCGTCTGTGCCAATTACAGCATTAAAAAAGACAGTGATCCCTACATCTCCTACAAATCATCGGATATTCCTAAAACTAAAACAGCTATATTGTTGGGTACAAGCAAAAGCTTAAACAACGGATTCCCTAATGCTTATTTTTACAATAGGATTTATGCCGCAGTGGAATTGTATAAAACCGGAAAAATACAATACATCATTGTGAGTGGCGATAACAGCAGGAAAGATTATAACGAACCGGAAGATATGCAGCTTGCTCTAATGGAGCATGGAATTCCGAAAGACAGAATTTTTCTGGACTTTGCAGGTTTCAGGACACTGGATTCTGTAGTGCGGGCGAAAGATATTTTTGGACAAAAGAAAATAATTATAGTTTCCCAGAAGTTCCACAATGAAAGAGCCGTATTTCTGGCCAGAAAGAATGGGATGCAAGCTTTCGGTTATAATGCTGCTGACGTTAATAAATATGCAGGATTCAAAACCAACATGAGAGAATATCTTGCCAAGGCAAAAGCCTATTGGGATCTAATTTTTGGTGTTGAGCCGAAGTTTGGAGGAGATAAAGTTTTGATTCCTTAATCTATCAATATGCGCAAATTTTGCTTTGGTAAGATCTATCCGCAGATAGAAGTTCTTACAACATTTCAAGATATAGAAAATTTTGAAATTAGAAAAGCTTCTATAGGCAAAACATATCCAGTGAAAATAATTGGATGTGAAAAAATCAGCACGTTTTCACCAGAGTGCCTTAACGTTGAAAACGATTATGGAATCATCCTGAAAGACCAATATGGAAATATTAAACAAGCCTATTTTCTAAATCCTGCGCAATTCAAAGTCACCAATGATAATGTATATATAAATGCATATACGTATGGAGGATCTAAAGGAGTATTAAAAGCATGGAAAAATTACTTCTATGATGGAGTAAAAGAATACAATTTATGGAAAAATCTTAAACCAGCAGAAAGACAGGGATGGCTTGAACTTGCGCTTAAATGCCAAAATATTGATTATGAAAATCCGAAAACCATTATTGAGATTGACGGCTCGGATATAAAATGTTATAATGATTTTTATTGTACACTTGGTGAAGCCTTACACGGACCCGGAGGTTATTTTGGCCGTAATCTTAATGCACTTGTAGACTGTATCTGTTCGCCCGAATTCGGAGGTGGTAAGCTTCAGAAAGTTATATGGAAAAATTCAAAGAGATGCAGATGGAAATTAAAAAGAAAATTTAAAATGATTGTCGATCTTTTCCATGAATTCAGGATTGAGGTTGAATTGCAGTAAAGAAATTATCGTAAAATCTGGAAAATATTTATAAACATCTTACCTTTGCACTTCATTAATTTTTAAATAAATTTTAAACAATGTCAAGAATTCTTACCGGCATTCAAGCCACCGGAACCCCGCACCTGGGAAACCTTTTGGGTGCTATCATTCCTGCAATTGAGCTATCAAAGCAGGAAGGAAACGAATCATTTTTATTCATTGCGAATCTGCATTCTTTAACACAGATTAAAGATGCGGAAGTGCTTAAACAAAACACCTACGAGATTGCTGCGGCTTGGCTTGCTTGTGGACTGGATACCGAAAAAACCTATTTTTACAGGCAGAGTGACATCCCTGAAACCTGTGAACTTTCTTGGCATTTATCATGTTTTTTTCCATACCAGCGATTAACGTTAGCACATTCTTTTAAAGATAAGGCGGACCGGTTACAGGACGTGAACGCAGGTCTGTTCACCTACCCGATTTTAATGGCTGCAGATATCTTATTATACGACGCAGAAATTGTTCCGGTAGGAAAAGACCAACTTCAGCATCTGGAAATTGCCCGTGATGTAGCTTCAAGATTTAATAATCAGATGGGGGAAGTTTTTGTTTTGCCTCAGTCTGAGCTTCAGGAAAACACCAAATATGTTCCCGGAATAGACGGTCATAAGATGTCCAAATCGAGAGGAAATATCATCAATATTTTCTTGCCTGAAAAAGAACTGAAAAAGCAGGTGATGAGCATTGAGACAGATTCTAAATCATTGGAAGAGCCTAAAGACCCGGAAACCGACAAGGTATTTGCGATCTATCAGCTGATCGCAACTCCCGAACAAACAGAAGAATTGAGAGCGAAGTATCTGGCCGGAAATTTCGGTTACGGTCATGCGAAAAAGGAGCTTCTGGATCTTATTTTAACAAGATTTGAAAAAGAAAGAGAACTTTTCTCTTATTACATGAACAATCTTGAAGAACTGGAGGCTAAGCTGCAGGAAGGCGCAGCAAAAACGAGAGCAATCGCAATGGAAACGATTACCAGAGTGAGAAAAAGTTTGGGAATTTAAATTTTTTAAACAAGATGATATAGTTTCGGGGGGGGGGGGGGGGGGGGGGGGCGGGGGGATGAGAATATTTATATAATTTTTTTTATATATTAATAATTTTTTTTTTGGTGGGGGCGCCCGTTGGGGCCCCCCCGAAACTTTTCAAAATTTATAAATATTCTTTAATCTGCAAAAGATACTGTATAGCTTTGAGACTTTCTTCCTGTCTGTTTTCCTTAAAAACATCAAAGAAAATTACATCTATTCCAAAGTTCTGTGCCCCGACAACATCTGCGATCCAGTCGTCTCCGATCAGAATACTTTCTTCTTTGACTGCTCCGGCAAGCTTCAGGGAATAATCAAAAATTTCAGGTCTGGGTTTTCTCACACCAACTGAATCTGCACTGGTAATGGTCTGAAAATAGGGCGCAATTCCGGATAAAAAGCATTTTCTCTCCGTTACCTCTTTAAAGCCGTTGGAAATAATGTGCAGCGTATAATGTTTCGCTTTAAGATATTCTAAAATATATTCTGCTCCCTCAACCAGTTCGTTATGATTAAGAATTTTATCCAGGAAATGTTCTTCAAAATACATGGACAGCTGTTGATCATCAACATTGAAATGTTTAAAGGTATCATAAAAACGGTGCTTTCTCAAATACTCTTTATCAACAATTCCGTCCCGGATATTTTCCCAGAGTTTTTCATTAATTTCATGATAAACGGAATGAAATTCTTCAAAATCTACATTGTATTTTAAATTGATTTCTTCCTTTTCAAAAAGGTTTTTAATTGTAAGATAGGCATTTCTGCGATGATCCCAGAGTGTATTGTCAAGATCAAAAAAAATGTGCTGAATTTTCATACAGCACAAAATTAATTTTAATTTTTGGAAATCGGATAATTCTTGTTCTTGCTTTTTACAACTTCAAGATTTTTCGAAAAATTGAGCAGAAACTCAATCGTTTGCTTTTTTGGTTTCAAAGTTTTCACTTTTAAGGAATCATTTTTTCTCATAGGCGATTAAATGTTTTTCCTTAAAACGAGAATTTTCCGAAATTATTATCTATCGTGTTAAGATAATATGATTTTCTTCCATGATTTTTCTCAGGTTAATTAATGCATACCTTACACGTCCCAATGTAGTATTGATGCTCATATCGGTATGATCTGCAATTTCTTTAAAACTCAAGCCATCAAAAAATCTTAGCTTTATTACTTCTTGTTGATTTTCAGGAAGGAACTGCAGCATCCTTAAAAGATCCTCTTGGATCTGGTTGGTTACCAACTGGTCTTCAATATTTTCGGAAGGTTCTCTCAACAGGTCAAAAATAGAATATTCCTCAGTTTCAAAAGTAGTTTCCGAAACTTTGATATTCTTGGATTTTGCTCTGAAATGGTCAATAATAAGATTATGCGCAATTCTTTTTGCCCAAAGAATAAATTTTCCTTCTTCGTTATAACGTCCTTCTTTAAGCATAACAATGATTTTCATGAATGTATCCTGAAAAACATCATTTGCCAGATCTTCATCATTAATTTTGTAAAAAATGAATGTAAACAGTTCTCTCTGATGGCGGTGGATAAGGGTCGACAGCGCCTCTTCGTCTCCTTTTTGATAAAGGGAAATAAGTAAACTATCCGATTTTGATTTCATAACTTCTTCTCAATACTTTTTTTGCTGACAAAATAATTTCCAGATTTTTCATCTGGTTTCAGCTGTAAATACAAAACAATTCTTCAGAGTAAAGTATAATCAATAGGCGGATACAATTTTTAATGATGTAAATATAATAAAATTTTAATAACTGTTAACCTATTATTAAATTTTTAAGAGAAAAATTTAAAAAAAATCATTTAAACATATCATGAATGAATACTGTAGGGATATTTAGTGTAAAATTAATATTCAGGCCTTTCAGTTCTTTGCCATTGATTCCGCTCGTTCCAATTGGAAAAGCATATCCTCCGGTGAGATCCAGCATCCCGAAAAGTGTAAAACCTATTTTAGGAGCAACATATTTATTTGTTCCTTCGGCCCCGATCAGAAAATAATAAGAATGATAAAAATCTACATTTTTCTGAAAATTTACTAATACATCAGTAGAAACTTTCGGCATGATTGCAAATTTGGAATTGGCAGAACCCATCATGGCAGAGGCTCCAAGCCGATAAATTACATCATCATTTTTCAGGAAAAGTAACTTGCCGCCCACTTCGCCAAAACTTTGATTCTGATAAGTATAACCTACGCTCACCATCTTATGTACGGTAAGCTGTGCTTTAGCAAAAGTGCAAAGAAAAAAAAAGGTAAGGATGGTGATGACGAATTGTGCTTTATTCATGTTTTGTACTATTTTATGTAAAATTAAAAAAAACTGCCTTACCTGAAAGATAAAGCAGCTATTTGATTGTATGTTTTTGAAGATTAAATTCCGAAAGCGGACTTAATTTCTTCTACTTTGTCTAATTTTTCCCACGTAAAGAACTCTAAACCAGTAAGGGTTAACTCATTTTTCTGTCCTTTATTGAACGTTTTATCAGCTACATAATGCTCTTTCCCCATGTGCCCGTAAGAAGCTGTTTCCTGATAGATAGGATTTCTTAATTTCAGGTTCTGCTCGATAGCATAAGGTCGAAGATCGAAGATTTCAGAAACTTTTTTTGCAATGTCTCCGTCATGAAGATCAACTTTCGCCGTTCCGTAGGTATTGATGTATAAACCGCAAGGCTCAGCAACACCGATTGCGTACGATACCTGCACCAAAACCTCATCTGCAATACCTGCTGCAACAAGGTTTTTAGCAATATGTCTTGTCGCGTAGGCAGCACTTCTGTCAACTTTCGAAGGATCTTTTCCGGAGAAAGCTCCACCTCCGTGCGCTCCTTTACCACCATACGTATCAACAATGATTTTTCTTCCCGTAAGACCCGTATCTCCGTGAGGACCACCAATTACAAATTTTCCGGTAGGATTAATATGATATTTGATCTGATCATTAAATAACGCTTTAATCTCATCAGACTGCAATGCTACAACTCTCGGAATCAGAATGTTTTTGATATCTTCTCTGATTTTAGTCAACATTTCTTCTTCAGTTCCGAAATCATCGTGCTGTGTAGATACTACGATAGAATCAATCCTGATTGGTTTATGATCGTCAGAATATTCAATCGTAACCTGGCTTTTCGCGTCAGGGCGAAGATATTTGATTTCAGAATTTTCTCTTCTGATGGCGGAAAGTTCTTTAAGAATCGTATGGGCAAGGTCAAGCGCCAATGGCATATAATTGGCCGTTTCATTGGTAGCATACCCGAACATCATTCCCTGGTCGCCGGCTCCCTGAGCATTTGCTTTAGCTTCAAAAGATTCGTCTTCTACGGCTCTGTCAACTCCCTGGTTGATATCCGGCGATTGCTCATGGATAGCCGAAATAACTCCACAAGAATCACCATTAAACATATATTCTCCCTTTGTATAGCCGATTCCGTTGATTACTTCTCTGGCAATTGTCTGAACGTCGAGATACGCATCAGATTTTACTTCCCCTGCAAGCACTACCTGTCCTGTTGTAACAAGTGTTTCACAAGCTACTTTTGAATTTTTATCGTATGCTAAAAAATGGTCGATTAATGCATCAGAAATCTGATCGGCAATTTTATCCGGATGTCCTTCTGAAACGGATTCAGACGTAAATAAATAAGACATATTACTCTATTTGTTTTTAGATTAAAATTGACGAAGAAAAATAAGAATAATTGTCGGTAAAGCTAAAAAGAAATACTGTTTTAGCATTTTTTTAGAGAGGTTGCAATCAGGTCAAATTTTTCCTCGTTCGTAAACGTGCGCAAATTTAAGTACTATTTTTTTAATACTCAAATTTTTACTTAGTAATTATAATTTTCTTGAAATTAACGGTTTATCAGCCGCTCATAATAAAATCCTATTGAGGTTTTATACTTACGAATTCTTTCGGATTTTCGTGATAATTAAGTTTTTTCTCTAATGAAGTTCTGATAGAGTGCGACAATTCATCAATAATTTTTTGCTTAAATGTCGGCTTGTAATAAATGATACTGATTTCTCTGTAAGGGAAAGGTTTTTTAAATCTGAACACATTTTCTTTCTGCTGATCAGAAAGCTGACTTAGTGCAAGTTCCGGTAAAATACTGATTCCCCCTACTTTATCGACCATATGCACCAGTGTCTGAATATTGGAAGCCAGAAAATCAAGGTTTTTCGGTTTCAATGTATTTTCCTTCAGATGACAAATATTTTCAAACTGGTTTCTCAGGCAGTTTCCTTCCTCAAGCAGCCATACTTTTTCAACATTCAGTTCTTCAGGAACCACATAAGAATTTTTCTTATTAGCTTCTGTATCAGAGCTGTAAATCATCAGTTCTTCATTAAACAGAAAGTCCTGATAAAATTCATCTGCAGAGTCATAAGGAGTGGAAATAATTCCAGCATCCAGTTCACCGGCCTTCAGAGCCTTAATGATGTTATCCGTCGTCATTTCCTTTACATTCATCTGGATTTTCGGATTATCTTCCAGAAATTTGAAAATCTCAGTAGGAAGGATAAATGAAGAAACGGTAGGTATGATTCCTATATTAATAGTACCTCCTAAAATATTGTTTAGAAGATTGGCTTTATTTTTCAGTTCATTGACAGATTCTATAATCACCTTAGCCTGATCGATAATCTGAAGCCCCACATCTGTGGTACGAATCGGGTGGGTGGTTCTGTCGAATACCTTTACATCCAGTTCATCTTCAAATTTCTGTATCATTGCACTTAACGTAGGCTGCGTAATGAAGCACGCTTGAGCTGCTTTACCAAAATGTTTATACTTATCTACAGCGATAAGATACTCCAGTTGCTGAATGTTCATCTGATTAATATTATCTATGACAAAGATAAAATGTTTTTGCCATTTGTAATTAAAAATTAAAGTAAATTTGATATTTTAATAGATCTACACACACAGCTAACACTAAAAATCGCGAAACAAATCATAAGTATATGGATTCTAAAAAATTAACGTTAAGCAATGGCGCTCCTTATTATGAGCATCAGGATTCGCAGACAGTGGGGCCAAGAGGCCCGGTTTTATTGCAGGATTTCGTTTTACAGGAAAATCTTGCCCATTTTGTAAGAGAAAGAATCCCTGAAAGAATCGTTCACGCCAAAGGTACCGGTGCTTACGGAACTTTTACCGTAACACACGATATCAGCCAATATACAAAAGCAAAATTATTTTCTCAAATAGGAAACTCATGCAGAATGTTTGCCCGTTTTTCAACTGTAGGAGGGGAAAAAGGAAGTGCAGATACGGCAAGAGATCCGCGAGGGTTTGCTTTGAAATTTTATACAGAAGACGGAAATTGGGATCTTGTAGGAAATAATACTCCTGTCTTCTTTATTAAAGACGCTAAAAAATTCCCCGATTTTATACATACACAGAAAAGAGTTCCGAAAACCAATCTAAAAAGCGCTACCATGATGTGGGATTTCTGGAGCCTTAATCCCGAATCTCTTCATCAGGTATTAATCTTAATGTCCGACAGAGGAACGCCTCATGGATACCGTCACATGCACGGTTTTGGATCTCATACCTTTTCTATGATTAATGATAAAAATGAAAGAGTATGGGTGAAATTCCACCTTAAAACAAAACAGGGAATCAAGAATTTCACAGATGCAGAAGCGGTTAAAATGGCGGGCGAAAATCCTGATTTCGCACAGGAGGACTTATGCAATGCTATCGAAGAAGGAAATTTCCCGAAATGGACCATGTATATTCAGGTAATGACGGAAGAACAGGCCAGAGATTTCCGATGGAATCCTTTTGACATCACCAAAGTCTGGTTTCAGGGGGATTTTCCATTAATTGAAGTAGGTGAAATGGAACTGAATGAAATTCCTGTCAATTATTTTGCGCACGTAGAACAATCTACTTTTTCACCAAGCAACCTCATCAACGGAATCAGTTTTTCTCCAGATAAAATGCTTCAGGGAAGATTATTCTCCTATCCGGATGCACACCGCTACAGAGTGGGCGTCAACGCACATCACCTTGAAGTAAACAGATGTCCGTTTGCTATAAATAATTATCAACGCGACGGCTTTATGGCAGACTCCAGCCATTACCAGGACAAACCGAATTACCATCCGAACAGTTTTGATGATATTAAGCCGGATCCATCCTACAAAAATTATGAATACGAACTGGATAGCGCTCATGTTGCCAACTACAGCAGAAACGAAAATGATGATGATCATTACACCCAACCGGGATTGTTATATTCTAAAGCGATGAGTCCGGAAGACAGACAAAACCTCGTAAGCAATATTGTAGGAAGTATGAAAGGAATCACAGGTCCTAAAAGAGATGAAATCATCAACAGGCAGCTATGCCATTTTTTCAGGGCTAATATTGAACTGGGAATGAAGGTGGCAACGCAACTTAATGTTGTTATTGATGCCAATATGATGAATCATACCAAATAACTATCTTGAACAAGAATTTTACTCTAAAGGAAAAAAAGTCAATCTTTTTTCCTTTTTTTTATAAAAAATTTATAATTTGCAAGGAATAATATTTTATAAGTTGAAAAATGGGTTACGAAAATATATTATTAGATAAACAAGATAAAATATCTACTATTATCATCAACCGGCCTGAAAGCTTAAATGCTTTAAATGCCAAAACCATCAGTGAACTGAGCTCAGCTTTGGAAGAATTAAACGCAGATGCCAACTGTAGAGTGATCATTCTTACCGGAAGCGGCGAAAAATCTTTCGTTGCAGGGGCTGACATCAAAGAATTCAGTGATTTTGGACAGGAGAAAGCAGAAGAGCTTGCCAGAAACGGACATAACACATTATTCAATAAAATAGAAAATATGACCAAGCCTGTAATTGCAGCCGTAAACGGTTTCGCATTGGGTGGAGGTTTAGAGCTTGCCATGGCATGCCACATCAGATATGCATCGGAAAATGCAAAACTTGGATTACCTGAAGTAACGCTGGGTCTGATTCCCGGTTACGGTGGAACCCAGCGGCTTCCGAAGCTTGTGGGAAAAGGCATTGCCAACGAAATGATCTTCTCTGCCAAAATGGTTCCGGCTCAGAGAGCAAAGGAAATCGGACTGGTAAATGAAGTATATCCTGTAGAAGAATTATTAACCAAAACAAAAGAATTGGCCAACGTTATTGCTCACAATTCCCCAATGGCAATATCAAAAGCGATTCATGCTGTAAATTTATCGGATACGGATAAAGGTTTTGAAACCGAAATTCAATATTTCGGAGAGCTTTTTGACTTAGATGATAAAAAAGAAGGAGTTTCTGCGTTTCTTGAAAAAAGAAAACCCAACTTCTAAAAAGACCCTTAATAAAATTATTTCGAAAAAAACAATGCTGCTGTATGAATAAGTTTGATAAAGCTTATCTGAAAATGGCCCAGGAGTGGGCAAGACTTTCCTACTGTAAACGAAAGCAGGTAGGAGCTCTTATCGTAAAAGATAGGATGATTATTTCAGATGGTTACAATGGTACGCCATCAGGTTTTGAAAACTGCTGTGAGGATGCAGAAGGCAAAACGCATTGGTATGTATTGCATGCAGAAGCCAACGCTATTTTAAAGCTGGCCGCTTCCACACAGTCTGCAAAAGGGGCAACGTTGTATTTAACGCTCTCTCCATGTAAAGAATGCAGTAAGCTCATATTACAGGCAGGAATCAACAGGCTTGTATATATTAATGAGTATTCAGACGACGACGGAATATCATTTTTAAAAAACCATGGGATTGAAATAATACAAATTTCGGACTATGAATTAAAAAAATAACACACATGACTTGGGATGAAAAAATTAAGGATTTTGAAATTTTTCTTCGTTTTGAAAGAAATTTTTCAGAAAACACTCTCGACGCGTACATTAGAGACATTAAAAAATTAAAAGACTACGCAGAAGAGGATTTAGAAAACGTGGGACCAGATACCATTCAGTATGAAAACCTGCAGGAATACATTTTTAATCTTTCCAAAAAGAAATTCAGCGAACGTTCACAAGCAAGGTGGATATCGTCTATAAAGGCATTTTTCAAATATCTTGTTGAAGACGAATTTCGCAAAGACAACCCGGCCACTTTATTAGAAGGCCCAAAACTCGGACTTTATCTGCCCGATACTTTAACACTTCCGGACATCAACAAAATTATCAGTGCGATTGAACTGGATTCAGATCTTGGAAAAAGGAACCAGTGCATTATTGAAGTGCTTTATGGATGCGGTCTCAGGGTATCGGAGCTTATCGAACTGAAGATCTCGAACATTAATTTTCAGGAACATTATATTAAAGTGCTGGGAAAAGGCAATAAAACCCGTTTTGTCCCGCTCGCAGATTACACAGCCACTTTGCTGTTAAGCTATATCTCGGAAATACGTTCTAGAATTAAAGTCGGCAAAAGATATGAAGACACTCTGTTTTTAAACACCAGAGGAACATCCATGTCTAGGGTAATCGTATTTTTAATTATAAAAGAACTGACCGATAAAGCAGGGGTAAGCAAAAAAATTTCACCACATACCTTTAGGCATTCTTTTGCAACGCATTTGCTGCAGAATGGTGCAGATCTCCGTTATATTCAGGAAATGCTTGGCCACTCAAGCATCACGACAACGGAAATTTATACTCACCTGAAAACAGAAGAGTTACGGGATGTTATTTTAAATTACCACCCGCGAAATATTAATATTGTCCAATGAAAATATTGAAATATTGCCCAAGCTGTGGCAACGAATCTCTGAATTGGGACGGCGAAAAAAAATGGAGCTGTCCCCACTGCAATTTTACTCTTTATAATAATGTAGCCGGAGCGGTAGCTGTGGTTATAAGATATAAAGACGAGATTTACCTTATACGCAGGAACAGAGATCCGAAAAAAGGAAAGCTCGATCTTCCTGGCGGATTTGTAGATCCCCAGGAAAGCGCAGAAGAAACCTGCAAAAGAGAGCTTTTTGAAGAACTGCAGCTTGAGGTGGATATTTCAAATTTAAAATACCTTACGAGCCTTCCGAATGTATATCAGTACAAAGAAATAGATTACAACACAATCGATCTTTTTTACGAATATACTGTTTCGGAAAAATTTCAGGTTAAACTTGATATTTCAGAAATTTCAGAAGCAATCTGGATTCATTTGGATGAATTAGATCCTGACGAAATCGCTTTTGATTCGCAAAAAAAGTTTTTTAAGGGCTACAGACGGAAGGTTTAATCACAATATTCCAATGATATAATAACTTTAGAAATAAAGCCATTATAATCATTGGAATTTCTTATATCAATAGGTTTTTGATTTTATCATTTCCTCAAAATACTGAGCAAGCAATATTCGTTCGGCTTCAGATAAATTTGCCTCTTTATGATACACAATGTAGCCAGGCATAGGCATGGTTTTATTCCGTAGCGTCTGAATCGATTTCTCCAACATGCTTTTTTTTAAGTCCTGATTATACTTTCCCCAAATGGAAAAGTTCAGATGATCCCTGCCTTCATTGATATGGCTTTTTACAGACCATGAAATTGGCGCAACGTATGCATAGCCGGGATATTTGGTTTCATCCGAATGGCAATCGTAACAGGCTCCTTTGATAAGTTCCATGATTTTCGGAGGCGTTTTCTTTACATCAACAAAATTTACCTTATGGTCAACCGGCTTGTTCACCTTATCCGTTGGGATAAATTGAATCACGGCAAAACTTACCAGAAACCAAAAAAGTATTTTTTTTAATGTTTTCATTACTATCTTACAGGTGTAAGAGAACCTCTATCTGTCTTTGGTTGTGGTCTTACATTTGTTGGAGCTTTTGAATTAGATGGATTAGAAGAAGTATTGTCGTTTGTCTTTTGCGTACCGATTTTCGACGTATCCAGAACTTGTGTATCCTTCAGATCCCATTTTTCATTGCTGTCCCAAAGTGGTCTTACGATCACTGTTTTATAATAGATATAAGAGTCTTCTGCAAAAATCCCATTCTGGAAATCTGCTTCATCCCAATATTTATTTTCGTTGTTATCAACAAGTATTCTTACAATATACTCTGCCGGTTTTAGAATATCAAATTTAACATCACTGCCTCTGGTATATTTCTGATAAAGAACTTTCTCTGAGCTGTCTACCAACTGAATCCAATAGCTTGATGACGGAGCATTTTCAAGCTTAAAAGTAAGGCTTCCATAATTTTCAATTTTATCCACTTCAAAATCAAAACGTTTCGACTGGTAATTTTTAGCATAAAAAGAAGATACCGTTTCTTTAGGTACTGTAAGCTGATACTTTTTACCCGAAACAAAATCTGCATTGACAATAACCTGATAAGGATTTGTATCTGAGATTCTTGCTGTAAAAGGAATTGTATTGAGGCTGTCTCCTGCCGTTCTGAAAACCCATTTATCTGTATTAAGATTTGTGATGTAATAGTTTGAACTAATTTTAAAATTTTCGTTTGGAGGTAGCATTCCGCCGCCGTTGTCACTATTCACGTCCATTGCATTTTTGGTGTTATAACGGTAGAAAAGAGAGGCTGGGTAGAGTGTATCTTTTTTGGTTCCGGCATTATATCCGAGCTTAAGGTTTTCAACGGTGGTCTGTCCAAGATTGCTTTTCACGGCATCGAACCAAATTCTTACGGAATCCGACTTAGAAGTGTGCGTTACCTTATAATCTGTCAGTTTTTCGCTTTGAGACTGAACCCTTACGCTATCCGGCCGGCCTTCAAAGGTCATCAAAACACCTCCTGGCACTTCTTTTGTTTCAATATATTTTACAGGTTTTTTAGAAGGATACAGCTTTACATTTAATCCTGAGATTGATTTTTCAACAACAACAGATTCTTTCTGAAAGCCTACTTTTTCCTTTCCCTGATCATACATGGAATTTCCGTTTTCGTCTTCAAAAGCAATTATTCTGTATTTTCCCGGAGCCAGGTAATTCAGCTCGTAATAGCCGTCATCGTCAACTTTCGTAATATAATAAGGTTTTTGCTTATAATCAATGGTGTCTTTTACCTGATAAAGACCAACAACAAATTTGTTTTCGGCTGCCTTCTTGAGAGAAAAAGCATCTTTTACTTCTCCGCTGATATAAAGATCATCCAGTTTATTCCCTGTTGAAAATGCAAAATTGAAATATCTTACAACATTATTTTCATTATTATCCGAAATAGCATTTCCGAAATTGAAATTGTACGTAGTATTCGCTTGCAGGGTATCTTTCCATTGGATAAGAACAAATTTATTGGCAATACTAGAAGGAATAATCCTCGTAATATTTTTAATAGGAGGAGAAATATTCAGGTTTTTATTAATGTCTTTCAGCGTCACATATTCGTCAAAATCAAGGCGCAGCTCTTTAATATCTCTTGGAACATTAATTCTCGTCGTATCAATATTTGATCCTAAAAATTTTGGCGCCAAAGAATCTTTCGGCCCGCCTACAGGTGATCCTACTCTTGCACAAGACTGCAAAAGAAAGCCAATGACAAATAGTAAAAGAAGTCTTTTCATGAAGATGTTTACGCAAAAATAAACATTATTCTCCATAAACTTCACCTTGTCCTTTTAATGTATCTTTATCGTCACTCATTACGCTGTGAAGTTTATCTTTCTGGGACGGAAAATCTTCAAACAATCCAGACAGGGCAAGTGCCGTATAAACCTTCCCGGAATATGTATTACCGATTGCTACAATGGTTACTTTTGATTTCAAAAGATGAGCAAACACAGAGTTGGTACCGTGCCACCATCCGTTGTGATAGGTAAGTTTTTCTCCGTTATCGAAAATTTTCATTCTAAAGCCTAAACCGTAATTATTCATTCCGAGTTTTTCATTGCTGTATGGTGTGAAAACCTGCTCCATCAATTCAGGCTTTAAAAAATCGTTCGAAAACATGGCTTTGGAGAAATTATAAAGATCTCTTGGCGTGGTATATACATTTTTATCCCCATAAATAAGGTCCAGCCTATCTAACGGATAGAGCCTCTTTCCTCCATAATAAAATGACTGTGATGCGGTAGAAATATCTTCTTCCTGAAAGATGAATGTATTTTTCATTTTGAGAGGATCAAATACCATTTCTCTCATGGCCCGCGGAAAAGGAGTGTTGGTTACCTTTTCAATCAGCAGTGCAAGCATGGCAAAATTGGTATTGCAGTACATGAATCCCGTATCTGTATCTCTTGCCAGATCCGGCTTGTACTTGATGATCATATTCAAAATATCCTGATTCGTAATGAATGCTTTTGAAAGCTCAGCAGGTGCGGGTTGTATCTTGGTGATAAAATATTCATATTTCGGGAGACCGCTTCTTTGGTCGAGTAATGTTTTAACGGTTACCTGCGGATAAGGAAATCCCGGGAAAAACTTGGTAAGATGATCGTCCAGATTTATTTTACCGGCTTCTACCAACTTAAGCATTGCCATTGCCGTAAGGGTTTTCGATACAGAAGCAACATGAAGCGGAGTATTTCTGTCAATAGGATTCTTATTGCCTTCTCTTCCAAAACCTCTGTAATTCTCGTACAGAATATCGTCGCCTTTGGCTACCAGAATTCCACCGCTGAGATTACCCATTTCCCATACCCTTTTGTAATATTGATCGATATATCGCACAAGTGATGCCTTATCAGGAATTCGGCTGTCTTCTCTCGTGAAAACTTTACTTAGATCTACATTTCCGTAATTCGGGAGATTGGTAGTGCTTTCAACGGCAGCCTCCTGATTTTCAGCTTTATTTTTACACGAAAAAAGGGTTACACAGACAGTGATAATAAGTACAAGATTACGCATCCTCATGAATTTCAAAGTGAGCGGCAATTTAATAAAACTGGAAATAATGAGTAAATATTGACTATAAATTATGAATTATTTAACATAAAAATAAATCTGGAAAATATGCTTCCCAGACTCTATAATTAATGGATTGATTGAAAATGATCTGAAAACTGGGCAAGAATTTTATCAACAATGACCTGTGCCAGTTTTTCTTTACTTTGAATCGTCCAGCCGGCGATATGTGGTGTTACAATTACTTTTTCGGATTCCAGCAGAAACCGGAGGTCCTCATTTTCGGTTTCAAGTTTTTCGAACGAAGATTTCTCATATTCCAGAACGTCAAGACATGCTCCTTTTACCTTTCCGGATTTAATAGCTTCCACAAGGCTTTTGGTTTCCACATTTTTCCCACGGGCAGTATTAACGAAATAAAAATCATTTTTCATCTCTGAAATAAATGGTCCGTCTATAAGATAGTGCGTCTCTTCCGTTAATGGAATATGAAGACTGAGAACCTCTGCTCTTTCTTTAAGCTCATCCAGGGAAACCTGAGTAGCATATTCGTCAGAAAGACCTGGCAAAATATCATGAAAAATAACTTTACAGCCGAAACCAGAAAGTCTTTTAGCCGTTGCTTTACCCATATTTCCATATCCGATGAGGCCTATCGTTTTTCCCAAAAGTTCATCACCTCTGTTTTCTTCCCTGAGCCAGATGCCGTTTTTTACTTCCTGGGATGCAATGAAAAGCCTGTTCATCAGAATCAGCAACATTCCTACCACATGCTCTGCAACAGAATCTCTGTTTCCTTCCGGAGAATTGATCAGCTGAATTCCCAATTTTTGTGCTACAGGAATATCAATATTTTCCATTCCTGCTCCTACTCTTGCAATAAATTTCAAATTTTTAGCATGCTTAAGAAATTTTTTATCTAAGGGAATTCTGCTCCGGATTATAATACCATCATAGTTTTCGATCTTATTGCAAACCTCATCATAGGAAGAGGTAAAATCTTCTTCCAGAATAAAGTTTTTTGCAAGAAGCTGTTCGGTAATCAGGGGATGGTTTTTATCTAAAAGAAGTATTTTCATATTATTTAAACACTAATGACACTAATGGTTTTTGCACAAATGGTACAAGCGAAATTAAGTTAATAATTTTTATATTTGTTCTGCAAAGGTAGTTACAAAGATTTAGAAACAGCTTTTGTAAAATCGAATTTTTTAGTTTTCTATGAAGTTACCTAAAATTATTTTCGGCATTGCTGTATCGCTGCTGCTTGTTTATATTATTATTCTGTCAGTGCAATTTTCTTCCGTACAGGAAATTATTCCCATTCATTATTCCGGAGACGGAGCAGATGGTTTTGGAAGCAAGAACTTTTTATGGCTCGAAGTCGGCCTTAATATGTTACTATTATGCCTTTTAGCACTACCTATATTCTTTCCTGAAAAAATGTTTGGAAAAAACGGCGATTATTTAGAATCTTCAGCCGAAACAGCAATAAAAAACCGACAGGTATTTTTGTCGGTTCTATCTGTGTTCGTTACAGTAATTTTTTGTGGTCTTTCGCTGAAAGAAATTATTTAGGTTCTTCCCCGAAAAGTTTTTTAAGCTCAATTGATTCAGACGGTTTCATTCTCCCGGAAAGGATGAGCGAAAGCTCTTTTCTTCTCAGTGCTGCTGCATATCTTTCTTTTTCAAGATCAGTTTCCGGTTCCATTTCAGGAATAGGGATAGGCCTATTGAACTCATCAACTGCTACGAAAGTGTAAATTCCTTTATTGGTCTGAATTTTTTTATGATTGATAGGATCATCCAGCCATACATCAACATAAATTTCCATTGAGGTGGAAAATGCTCTGGAAACTTTGGATTCCATTACAACAATTCCTCCTTCGGGAATCGGATGATCAAATGAAACATGATTCACGGAAGCTGTTACTACTCTTCTCTCGCAGTGCCTTGTTGCGGAGATGGATGCACATCTGTCCATTCTTGCCAATAGCTCGCCTCCGAAAAGATTCCTCAGTTGGTTGGTATCATTGGGGAGTACGATATTCGTCATTACCGTCAGGGATTCTGACGCCTTCTTTATTTTTGCCATTTTTTCTTAGTGTTGTTTGTAGTAGCCGGATTGGTTACCGTCTTTTGCGCTGTCGGCTGAATATTCTGTTTTGCAACAGTATCTTTTTTCAGAGAATCTGATGGTATTACCGGCGGAGCCACTTTTTGCGTTTTTGCCGTATCTTTTTCAATTCTGTGGGTTCTTGTCTGCACAGAAGGGGTAGCTTTGTCAAAAGACTTTTGTCCGAATAAAAGTTCCTGCTGTGTATAAGCCACATACAAAATTCCCAAAACAGGAATTATGATAAGGAAAATCCAAAGAATGGATTTATTGAAACGGTAATCTTTTCTTGAATTAACAGCAACAGCCTTTTGAGATTCGCTATGATGAATATCAGAAAGCTTAATTTCTTCCAGTCCGTAAAAATCGGGATGGTCTGACTGGAGCCTGTTTCCTTTGAAATGCGTTTCGCCCTCTTCAAGATAAATGGTACCAAGCCCCTGAATTTCCAGCATCTGGTCTGCCTGCAATTTCTTTTTCCAGAAATCGGTCTGGATCTGCAGATCTGTTTTGGATGCTTCTAATGTCATCTGTTTATGACTGGCGATAAAAGCAGCCAGCTCATCAGATTTTACCTTGTAATCAGGACTATATGCAATTTTACTGGCAGGAGGAAGGATGCTCCCATTTTCGGAATTGATAATGGCCTTGGAGTTTTCAAGGGAAAACACCCCAAAATCCGGGACCGTAACGGCACCGAATTGTTTCAAATATTCTAAAATGTAAGCTGAAATATTCATTTGGCAGCAAATTTATGACTTTTTCATGACTTTTTGTTATATAAGAATTGTTCAGTATTAAGTTTGGAAATATGCATTTTTAATTTAGAAATCTTTCTTTGGTGTTGAGGCGTATACCTAAAATAAGCTTTGGCTAAAGCCAATCGATGGTTTACTTTTTCTAAAGCGGGCTAAAGCCCGCTCCTATTGATATATGTTCAGGCTAAATATGAACTGCAGACTGCTACCATAGCCGCGATTGAAGCAATTGTCTGAGCTCATTTCTATATTTTTGGGTGCGCGGCTTCGCCGCGCACCCAAAAATATAGAAATAGCGAGTGCGGAAAGCGCGAAAAAGCTCCTAAAAAAATGCTGGAAATTTCTAATAAAAAAGACTGCCGGAGCAGCCTTAAAAATCTAACTTTACTTTTTACTATAATTATTTCAATATAGCCTGATGGTTACTGTATTTTCCAGCTGATCCCGAACATAAAATTGGTTCCGGCCTGTGAAAAATAATAGGGTTCTCCGTCCCATACCGCTCCGTTATTCACATACTTTCTGTTAAAAATATTGTTCACAAGAAGCTTCAGAGCGATGTCGTTGTTTTTTATTTTAAACTGATATTGCGCATTAAAATCCGTCAGGAAATAGTCGTTCAGTTGGAGATTTTTGTCTTCGGAATTGTCCAAGTATTGTTTTCCTACATATTGATTGAGTAAGGCAAACTGGAAATTTTTATCCGGACTGAATTTCACTGCAAGATTGGCGATAACGTCCGGCGAAAAAGAAATCTGTGTGTTTCCGAGATCCTGAACGCCGTTTTCATTTTCCACTTTGAAATCCAAATTTCTGTTGTTGCTGAAGCTTACATTTCCGTTAAGCTCCCATTGTTTTGAAAGTTTCGCTAAAGCTCCCAACTCGATTCCGCTTCGGAAACTTTTCCCGGAATTGGTTCTGATGAAGGCACCTACATTATTCAGCTCACCATTCAAAACGAGCTGATTCACATAATACATGTAATAAAGATTAGCGGTAAATGATACGGGGCCAAACTGTCTTTCAAGACCGGCTTCAAAATCGTGGAGTTTCTCTGCTTTCACATCATTATTTGCCAGAAGGTCATCACGGTTGGGTTCGCGGTGGGCATGCGCGTAAGAAACAAAGATTTTCCCATTGCTAATTTTATAGTTGATTCCCGCTTTTGGATTGAAGAAGAGCCAGTTTTTATTGAGATTAGCTCCTTCATCATCTCCGGAAGTGATAATTTTTGTATTGTAGTCCACATTTCTTAGTTGAAGATCTCCAAAAAATTCGAAATCATGTACTCTTATCAATGCTTTTGCAAAACCTGCCACTTCATTTTTTACGGAGCGGTTTCTGTAGTATTCGTATTCATCAATCTGCGGAACAAAAACGCCGGTTACATTTCCAAAGTGTCTTCCGTAATACTGATTGGCGACTGCACCGAAGTTAACATCAACAATTCCCAGTTTTCCATAAAGTGTTGATACGATTCCGTAGAAATCATTATTCAGCCATTTTTTTCTGATAAAATCTGAATATTCTTCACCTCCAAAGTCCGGCAAGTTATATCTTGCAAAAGGGTCACCCTGTTTATAGTTTTCATAATAGCCTTTTCCCTTGGTGTAATGTACGGTTGTTTCAAGATTCCATTGATCACTAAATTTCTGTTCCCAAAGTAAGTGATAGTGGTTTTGTCGGTAATTATCGGTTTCATTGTCGTAAAATCCTACAATATTTTCCCAGTTCGCATCGTAAATTGCTCCGGAATAATTGAATTTGGGATCGGTTTCCCAGGTTTTCCGGTCGATTCCGTTCCAGGCCTGGTAGGTTTTCTCTTCCCCCCCGAAAGCCATTAAACGGATTCTCGTATTCCCTTCTTCGTATAAAGCCGTAAAATTATAAGAATTCAGCTTTGAAAAAGCCCTGTCGATATATCCGTCTGAATTGATATGTGTATACCTCCCCATTACCGACAAGCGGTTGCCCCAGAATTTCCCGGAACCTATTTCTGCTGAGTATTTATAGGTATTGAATGATCCGTAACTATCGTCTGTTTTTACATAAAATTTTTCTTCCGGATCTTTTAAAATAACATTAACGCTTGCTCCAAAAGCAGCCGCTCCGTTGTTTGACGTCCCTACTCCTCTTTGAATCAAAATCTGTGAAGCAGAGCTTGTAAGATCCGGAACATTGACAAAGAAGGTTCCCTGACTTTCGGAATCATTGTATGGAACACCGTTCATCATCACATTAATTGCACTTCCGGAAACGCCCCTGATCCTGAAACCTGTATATCCTACTCCGTTTCCGGCATCCGAAGTGGAAATAACAGAAGTCTGGTTTTTCAAAAGAATAGGAAGGTCCTGTCCAAGGTTTCTGCTGTCCAGATCTTTCTGAACATTAATAATTTCTTTGGCAACAGGAAGTCTTTTGGTAAAATTAACGGCTTCAATTTCCTTTATTTTCAAGGAATCGGTATTCTGCGCCTGGATAAAGGCAACTGAGCCTACGGTAAGGCCTAAAAAAAATAATCCTTTCATTCTATAAATTTTAACATTTAATGAATAAAAGGGGCGGATTAAATGAATGTAGCAATTTATTAATTTAACAGTCTGGTAATAATTGTTATATTATTACACTGTTCCATCGGTACATTTTTAAATTCCCTAAACGGCATTACCCGTTCCAGGTTCATTGGGTATAATCTCAGCTTGTAACAGCACCCCTTTATTTCTGCCGCAAAATTACAGAATTATTATTGGATATACCTTAAAAAATTCAAACAGATTTATATTTTTAAATATTTTTCACGATTACCCCTAAATTTTTAAAGGCCTACTTAGTATTCGTCATTATTTGAATCGACATAATAGTAATTTTTTCCATCTTTTGAAACATCAAACATTTTACCGAGTTTCCAGCTGAAATTGCGTTTGATATCACTGTATTCAAATGGAATGATTATCCTGTTGTGCACATCAATAACCCCGAACATATTATTTTTTGAAGCGACAATCATAGGATTGGAAACATCATCTCCTTCAAGGATGAAGAGATATTCATACTGAGGATAAATCTGGAACTGCCTGTAATCTGCGGGGTCTCTAAATGTTGCTTTTTCTATGATTCCGTAAAAACCATTTAAAACATAAGCCTGATACAGCTGCTGAATATATTCTTTATGCACGCATTTTCCAAGATCTTCTTTTTTGAAACGATACACCCTATTTCCTTTTTTATCTACCCTGTACGATATCTCATCCTTTTCTACCGTTGCATACTCTGCCGTACCGAATTTCCGCAGGTTTTCGTTAGGAGAATTAAGAAGATTACAGTCTTCATAGAAAAATACGGCAATATGATATTCTGGCTGAATGATAAATTTACCCTTCTGATTGACATACCCGAAATTCCCGTTTTTCTTCTTCGGAATCAGAAGCGGAAGACTCTGATTAACAACAGGTAAAGCATCACTTTGTTTAACAGTTACCTCTTTCTTCTTTACAGGCACTTTTTTAGGAGCTGATTTTTGAGAAAAAACAACCACCGAAACCAGCACACTCAGAACCTGAATTATTTTTTTTAAACCCATATTGCCTGCAAAAATACAAGGAAAATAGAAATTATAAAACTCATATTTATAAAGAATCTAAATAATATAGCTCCCATAAAATATTAAAATTTCGTAATTTTGGGAACATTTATAATTGTTTGATAATTTTAAAACGTTTTTGAGATATGACATTTGATATCGATATGATCAAAAAAGTGTATGAGCGTTACCCTGAAAGGATTGCAGCAGCGAGACAGGTAGTGGGAAAACCTCTTACATTATCAGAAAAAATATTATACACTCACCTTTGGGAAGGAAATGCTACACAGGCGTATGAGAGAGGAAATTCTTACGTAGATTTTGCACCGGACAGAGTAGCAATGCAGGATGCGACCGCGCAGATGGCGCTATTGCAGTTCATGCAGGCAGGTAAAGCGAAAGTAGCTGTTCCTTCAACGGCTCACGCAGATCACCTTATCCAGGCAAAGGTAGGTGCTGATAAAGATTTACAGGAAGGTATCAATAAAAACTCTGAAGTTTTCAATTTTTTGAGTTCTGTTTGCGATAAATACGGAATCGGTTTCTGGAAACCGGGAGCCGGAATCATCCACCAGGTGGTATTGGAAAACTATGCTTTCCCTGGAGGGATGATGATTGGTACCGATTCTCACACGGTGAATGCCGGAGGTCTGGGAATGGTTGCCATTGGTGTAGGCGGTGCTGATGCTGTAGACGTTATGGCAGGTATGGCATGGGAACTTAAAATGCCAAAACTGATCGGAGTAAAACTTACCGGAAAAATGTCCGGATGGACTTCCGCAAAAGACGTTATCCTTAAAGTAGCTGGTATTCTTACCGTAAAAGGTGGTACAGGATGTATCGTTGAATATTTCGGGGAAGGAGCTGAATCTCTTTCTGCAACCGGAAAAGGGACGATCTGTAACATGGGTGCTGAAATCGGAGCTACGACTTCTACTTTCGGATATGATGATTCCATGAGAAGATATCTGGCTTCTACAGGAAGACAGGATGTTGTTGATGCAGCTGATCAGATTGCTGAACACTTAACAGGTGACCCTGAAGTGTACGCAAACCCTGAACAATACTTTGACCAACTAATAGAAATCAACCTTTCTGAACTTACCCCTCACTTAAACGGACCTTTCACTCCGGATTTGGCAACTCCTGTTTCCGAATTCAGAGCAAAAGCGGAAGCTAACGGATGGCCGCTTGAAGTTGAATGGGCATTGATTGGATCTTGTACCAACTCTTCGTATGAAGATTTGTCAAGAGCTGCTTCTATCGTGGAAGATGCTGTTGCTAAAGGGGTAAAGCCTAAAGCGATCTTAGGGATCAACCCTGGTTCTGAACAGGTAAAATATACCGCTGAAAGAGACGGATTCCTTGATTCTTTCAGAAAATTTGAAAACGCAAGAATTTTTACCAATGCTTGTGGACCATGTATCGGACAATGGGATAGAGAAGGTGCTGAAAAAGGCGAGAAAAACTCCATCATTCACTCTTTCAACAGAAACTTCGCTAAAAGAGCAGATGGTAACCCAAATACGCATGCTTTCGTAGCTTCTCCTGAAATGGTTGCTGCAGTAGCAATTTCCGGAAGATTAGACTTTAACCCAATTACAGATACTTTAACGAACGAAGCCGGAGAGCAGATCAAATTAGATGAACCAAAAGGTTCAGAATTGCCTGCAAAAGGTTTTGCTGTAGAGGACAACGGATATCAGGCTCCTTCTGAAGACGGTTCTCATGTTATGGTAAATGTAAGCCCTACTTCAGACAGACTTCAGTTATTAGAAGAGTTCCCTGCATGGGACGGTAAAAACATTGAAGGTGCTAAAGTATTGATCAAAGCATTCGGGAAATGTACAACCGACCACATTTCTATGGCTGGACCATGGTTGAAATACAGAGGCCACCTGGATAATATTTCCAATAACATGCTGATCGGAGCGGTAAACGCCTACAACATGGAAACCAATAAAGTAAAAAACCAGCTTACCGGCGAATACGGTGAAGTTCCTGCTGTACAGAGAGCTTATAAAGCTGCAGGAATTCCTTCCATTGTGGTAGGTGACCAGAATTACGGTGAAGGTTCTTCAAGAGAACATGCTGCGATGGAACCAAGACACCTTGGCGTAAAAGCAGTATTGGTAAAATCATTCGCAAGAATCCACGAAACAAACCTTAAAAAACAAGGGATGTTGGGATTAACCTTTGCTAATGAAGCCGATTATGACAAAATTCAGGAGGATGATACGGTTAATTTCCTTGATCTTGAGCAATTTGCTCCTGGAAAACAACTAACTTTAGAATTCGTTCACGCAGACGGAACTAAAGACATTGTTATGGCAAACCATACTTACAACGATCAGCAGATCGATTGGTTTAAAGCTGGTTCTGCACTTAACCTGATTAAGCAACAAGAAAATTAATTGTTAGATTTAATTAATAATAGAAAAAGCAGCTTCAATTGAAGCTGCTTTTTTACTTGATGCGGTTTAGAAAATTCATCTTGTAGTTCTCACCAATCGGAATCTCATGTTCCGGGCTAATGATAACTTTTTTCGTTCCGATATTTTTAATCTTATCAAGGTTAATAATAAAAGACTTATGAATCCTTATAAAAGAACTTTCAGGAAGTTGCATTTCCATTGATTTTAGGGTATCTAAAACGATGAATTCCTCTTCTGCAGTTTTAATATTAACATAATCTCTAATGCTCTCAATGTACAAGATCTCTTCAAAACAAATTTTGTGATGCCGCCCTGAAGATTTAACAAAGAAATGTCTTTGCTCCGGCGTATTAAATGATAACCGTTCCTTTGCTTTTTCAATACTCTTGGAAAAGCGTTCCAGTGAAATAGGCTTTAAGAGATAGTCTACAATATTATGCTCGTAGCCCTCTAAAGCATATTCCGCATAAGCGGTGGTGAGAATATATTTTAGTTTGTTGCCAACGATTTTCATAAAATTAATCCCTGACAGTTCTGGCATCTGAATATCTAAGAAAATAAGATCTGCATAATCGTTGCGCAAATATTCTAATGCTTCAACAGGATTTTCTGTTGAAAAAACGAGTTCAAGGAAAGATATCTCCCGGATGTAATTCTCCAACAGGGAAATGGCTAGTGGCTCATCATCAACAACGATGCATCTAATGGTGTTCATCCTGTAAATCAATTTTTAAATCTATAATAAATTCTGTTTCAGAATCTTTGATACTGAGTGAATATCTTTTCGGATATAAAATTTCCAGTCTTTTCTTTACATTTTCAATACCGATTCCTGAAAAATCGTCTTTAGTTCTATCTAGTTTATCATTTAAAAGATAAAAATGTAATATTTTATTTTCATCCGAAATGCTCATCGTAAAACCTTTGTTGCGGAAATCACCGTGTTTAAAAGCATTTTCAACAAACGGAACTAAAATCATAGGCGAAATCTTCAGTTCCGGATACCTGATGTTTTTTTCAAAAATCAACAATTCCGGTTTTTTAATTCTCAGTTTTTCAAGAGCTGTTAAACTGTTGATATATCCTATTTCTTTATGCAAAGGGATAACATCTTCCGACAGATCTTTTGTGCTATACCTCAACAGCTCACTTAATTCTTCAATTGCCGGCAAAGCTTTTTCTGAGTTTTGATATACTAAAGAATAAATGTTATTCAACGTATTAAAAATAAAATGAGGGTTAATCTGTGTTTTAAGAGCCTGCAGCTCGGCGTTTTTCTTTGCTTTTTCTAATTCTGTCTTTTCCATTTCGGTAATGATAAAATACCTGAAGAACCAAAATGCCGTACTGATAAAGATTGTGGTACTGCTGTAAAATATATTGTCAAAGAAATAATAACTGAAAGAGGTTCCTTCCTTGTAGTTTCTTACACCAAAAAAAGTCGGTAAAAACAATTCTTCGACCAGGTAGCGCATAATGACAAACAGACTGATGCTGATGATAAAAGCAAAAACAGATTTGTAGATTTTATCGCTGTGAAAAAATAGGGGAACTATGAAAAAATAATTAATGTAAAAACATGTAAAACTGATCGTGAAAAAAGTAACATCAAATATCAGGTTGCTGAAACCATTGGCTAAACCCGGAAAAACAATAGCCGCAAGGATATAAACAATCCAGAAAAAAATATGCAAATAGGTAAGCTGCTTTAGTTTCATACACAAATGTACAGCTAAAGATAAATACTTGCCTGATTTATCGATAAACATCAGTTTTAATCCGATCAAATTAAGTAATCGTCTAATATCACAGGCTTGTCTAAAATGTGTTTAAGAAGACATTATTTCATAATAACTTTGGATTAGCAAAACTCATTCTGTCACCTTATTATAGAATAAATCAGGTGCTCTCATGATTTTTTGTAACAAAATCCATTTTAATGCGTCTAAAATAATAGTATAAGACATTATGAAAAAAACAATTATTACTTTATCTTTTTTGGGTACTGTTTTTACTTTTGCTCAGGAAAAGACTAATAATCAGGTAAAAGAAAAACAAATTGAAGGAATTACAATTACCAAAACTAAAAAAGCCGTTGAGCAAAAAGCAGACCGCACGATTTTTGATTTTTCAGAACAGCCACAGCTGAATAACGGAAATGTTCTGGAGGGAATTAAAAAACTTCCCGGACTAGTTTCCACCGATATTGCGGGAATGATGTACCAAGGAAAAGTACTGGATGTTTACCTGAACGGAAGACCTTTAAATATTACCTCCAATGAGCTAAACTCTTTTCTGGAAGGTATGCCGGCCAATTCCGTAGACAGAATTGAAGTAATCACACAACCGGGCGCTGAATTTCCTGCCACTTCCGGAGGAGCCATTATGAATATTATTACCAATAAAAACGCTAACAAATATTTAACGGCAACCTATTCGGGAAATTATTCTTTTACAAACTATGATAAATTACGAAGCCGAACCACTAACTCAATAAATCTGAATGCCCGAAATAAAATCTTCGGATGGCAGCTGAATGTAGGCCAAAACTACCGTGAAAGCATGTTGAATACCAATCAGGATGTGCTCCTTACAAGCAATACCGATCGATTTGGGAAAGGATATTTTGCAAAATCAGGGTTGACCTTCGATCTGGGGCAGGATAGATTGCTCGTGAATTATGATATTTACCATAATAATAATGACAATTATACTTTAAGCAACGGTGACGGACAGGAAAGAAATCCGATTCCCAATACAAATCCACAGCAATATACATTCAGAGATTTCAGTTTTGATGCTTCTGATGCTGCACACACCCTTACAACAAGACAGGAAGCTGTTGTTACTTACCAAAAACGGTTTAGTGATAAAGCGCAAAAACTGGATTTCCAGTTTGGCTATACAAAATCCGACAGTAAATTTGCACAGGATAATATTTTCCGGGATGTAAGCTATGCAGATGCCAGCTCACCAGAGCCGAGAATCTCCTTGGGAAATATTCTGGATAATACATCCGATATGAGAATCGCTAATTTTAAAGTGGATTATTCTCAGCCGCTGAATCTTCTTGATGGCGGAAAAGTAAGTTTAGGAGGTTTGTATGAACATCAGGGATTCGATACCGAAAGTAGAGGAATTACCAATTTGGATTACACCAGACAAACGACTGCAACCTATCTGGAATTCCAGGCAAAACTCAAAAAATTTGACTTTATTTTGGGAACGCGTGCAGAAAATTATGACATTTCTGGGATTACAAGATATTACAATCAAACAAATACACTTATTGAAGCAGATCTTATCCCCTTTAATAAATTTAAATTATTTCCAAATGCAAGTGTTCAGTATAACCTGATGAACCAGGTATATGTTGCGGCGAATTACAACAAAAAAATAAGCCTGCCAAGTATTTCCGCACTGAACCCGAATAACGTAACTTTTCAAGGCCCTAATACACAGGTGACCGGCAACCCGAATCTTCAGCCTACTATTTTCGACAATTACGAACTGAAGATTTCTGCATTCGACTATGCATTTATCGGTTACAGCGTAAGTTCGGCAAAAAATCAGGTGGCGCAGATCATCAGGAAAGACGGGAAAAATTTATTCAATGAGCAGGTCAATATTTCAGACATGAGAATTCATAATTTCAATGTAGGGCTTCCTGTTCCTTTTATGATTTTCAGCAAACCTCTCAGCGAGATCATGAAGTTTAATTTTAATCCTGACAAAATTAATTTCATGTATATTTATGCCGGATATCAGAAACATGATATTGACAATCTGAATAACAGAGGCTTCTGGATTTTCAACCTCATGACACAGATCATTTTGCCGAAAGAAATAAAGCTGACGGCGAATTACAGCTACTTAACCCCTAAAGCCGGATATTTTTACTTTACAGCGGAGAAGCCTTTTAACAATTCTTTCGATCTTACTTTAACGAAAAAATTTATGGATAACCGTTTGACTGTTTCCGTTTTTGCTAATGATATTTTCAACGGACAGGTAATGCAGGTGCGTTCCAATCCGCCTTCCGGAGAGGCCGTTTTCCTGAGAAGCAAGTATGATACGCGAAATTTCGGATTATCCGTAAATTATAAGATCCCGACTAAAAATAAACTGGCAAAAGAAGATGCCAATATTCTGAATCAGACGAAAAAAGAAGAAAATGGCGGCGTGATGCAACAAGGACAATAGTTTTTTGACACGAATAGCGTGAATGATTTTATTTTAATGATCAAATAAAATTGACTATTAAAATGTTACTTTATTGATTGGAGCGGACTTTAGTCCGCTTTTTTTTGCCACAAAGAAAGGCTTTAGCCAAAAACTTAGAATGCCGCGTAATTTGTGAGAAATATTAGTCTCATTTATACTAAAAATCAACAGCTTGAAAGCGCCAGTTCAACGTATCAATTATGGTTAATTGATTCAGCTGCAAAGGTAAATCTGTAATTATTTTCAATGTTAAATTTGCCATCATGCTTCCTACAATTCCGGGCAACGCTCCCAAAACTCCTAAACTATCACAATCCGGAAGATGTTCCTCAGAAGGTGGTTCCGGAAAAATGTCTCTTAAATTTTTGCTTCCATTATGATTAAAAATAGCAACCTGCCCTGAAAAACCCAGAATACTTCCATATACCAAAGGCTTTTTAAGCTTTACACAAACATCATTAATCAAATATCTTGTTTTAAAATTATCGGAACCATCAACAATGATATCAAATCCGGAAATCAATTCTTCAGCGTTTGATTCATCCATTTTTTGTTCAATTCCAATGAATTCTATTTGATGATTTAGGTTTCTGATAAAAATTCCGGCACTTTTTACTTTAGAAATTCCTACCGTTTTTTCATTGTGAATAATTTGTCGGTTTAAATTATGGAGTTCCACCTCATCAAAATCCGAAACACCTAAGGTTCCTACTCCAGCTGAAGCCAAATATTGGATAACAGGACTTCCCAAACCTCCGGCTCCAATCACCAAAACTTTAGAATTGATTATTTTTCTTTGCCCTTCCAAACCAATTTCTTCTATAAAGATCTGTCGGCTGTATCTTGCGAAGATGTCTTCTTTTTTCATTACATTTTTATTTTTTAACTACCTGTTGTGCATCTTGGAAAGTAATTTTAATCCATTAATTCTTAAATATGTCTACTTTTTGTTTTACTTTTATAAATGAAATGCCTTTGTTTATCTTTCATTAAAGATTGCTTTATTTTAAAAAACTTTGTTTAACCTTGCGATAAAATTTAAACGCTAAGAAAGATAAAGAGTAGATTTTAATTGCGTGGAACGAAGATAAACAAAGGCGTTTCACTTAGTTTCGAAATACAAAGGTTCAAAATGCACAATTGTTTTTTTAACCATTAAGATCTATTTATGGAATGAAGTTTAGTTAATAAATATTTTAAGAATATCTCATCCTGTTATTTTCCTGCAAAAAGCTTAATTTTTCTAAACTTCTTAAATAAACCTTAATGGTTCAAATTAAATTCCGCTATAAACCACATCCCAATCTTTCATGACAGGATCGTAGCCTGCTTTTTTTATGATATTTTTTATTTCTTCCATGCTTCTTTCATCACTGGTTTCGAATTGCTCCAGAGATTCTTTATCCACTGCATAGCCGCCCGGATTGGTCTTGGAAGCAGCACTCATCGCTGTTGCTCCCAACGAGATTATATTATTTCTGAATTTTTCATTTTCTCTTGTGGAAATAGAAATTTCCAGATCTTCATTCCAGATTCTGTAGGCGCAGATGAGCTGTAATAAATCTCTGTCTGACATGATAAAATTCGGTTCAATAATTCCTTCCGCAGGTCTTAGCCGTGGGAATGAGACTGAATATTTGCTTTTCCAGTATTGTTTTTGGAGATAATCGACATGTAAGGCGTTGAAAAAACTATCAACCCGCCAATTCTCCAATCCAAGTAAAACACCCAATCCCATTTTATGAATTCCTGCCTTCCCAATTCTGTCGGGCGTTTCCAGACGAAATTCGAAATTCGACTTTTTTCCTTTCGGATGATATTCTTTATAAACTTCCTGATGATAAGTTTCCTGATAGACCAAAACCGCATGTACTCCCGCTTCATGAAGCTGCCGGTATTCTTCTTCCGATAAAGGTTGTACTTCAATCGAAATATTGGCAAAATGAGGTTTTAAAAGCTGTATGGCATTCAGAAAATAATCAATTCCGACGGTTTTATTGGCTTCTCCGCTTACCAACAAAACGTGATTCACGTTCATTGATTTTAAAACGGAGGCCTCAATCATCAGTTCTGTATCTGAAAGTGTTTTTCTTTTAATGGAATTATCCAGACTGAAACCGCAATACGTACATATATTCTGGCATTCATTGCTAAGGTATAACGGCGCATACAGCTGAATGGTTTTCCCAAACCGTTTTTGAGTAATTTGCTGCGTCATTTTTGCCATTACTTCCAGTTTTTCAGCAGCAATGGGTGACAGAAAATTTAAAAAATCTTCCAGGGTTTTATTCTTTTTCTGAAGGCTTTTTTCTACATCATTTGCCGTTACTCTTTCAAGCCTTGCTTTTATATCATCCCACTGATATTTTTTAAAAAAATCTTTAAAACTTTTCATCTTATTAACTTAATCTGAATGTTGTTTTTTTGACAGGATACCTTCTGTCCGTTATTTCTGTTTGACAGACAGGAATTCAACCTATCCTTTTTTAGGTCGTCCCTTCGGGACTCTGTCCTTTTTTAATCAAACAAAAAAGAAGTTAACGGACTTGAAGCTTCGGCATGGTTTGAAATTGCTCCTAAACCGGATTCAAAAGCTCTTCTTCCGGCAATTACCCCTTCTTTAAAAGCCAATGCCATATTCACGGGATTTCCCGCAACTGCAATCGCTGTATTTACCAAAACCGCATCAGCACCCATTTCCATAGCCTTTGCTGCATCAGAAGGCGCACCAATTCCCGCATCCACAACAACCGGAACCTTAGTTTGGGCAATAATGATTTCTAAAAAATCCAGTGTTTTCAATCCTTTATTGGTCCCGATTGGTGCTCCTAAAGGCATTACTACCGCTGTTCCTGCATCTTCCAGACGTTTGCACAGAACAGGATCTGCATGAATGTAAGGCATCACGACAAATCCTAATTTTGCCAGTTCTTCTGTTGCATACAATGTTTCAATAGCGTCGGGTAACAAATATTTCGGATCGGGGTGAATTTCCAGTTTTATCCAATTGGTTTCAAGTGCTTCTCTTGCCAATTGTGCCGCCAACACCGCTTCTTTTGCTGTTCTTGCTCCTGAAGTATTGGGTAAAAGATGAGATTTCGTGGGTTTTAAAGCGTTTAAAATATCGTCTTCCTGAGAATGAGCGTCAATTCTTTTCAAAGCCATTGTTACCAGCTCACTTTCTGAAGCAATGATGGAATCCGTCATTTCGGATAGGCTTCCGAATTTTCCTGTTCCTAAAAACAATCTTGATTTGAAGATTCTGTCTGCAATGATTAGGTTTTGATTATTCATTGTAATGCTTTTTTAAATTTTTTAATGATAGAAGGTTGATCCGTAATCTGCCCTGAAACGGCTATTCCGTAAATTCCGATTTGCTGTAATAATTCTATATCATTAACGATTACGCCGCCGATAGCAAAAATTTTGGGAATTTCCAATGATTTATCTTTTAATTCTTGTATAATTTCCTGATATCCCCTGAATCCTAAAACCGGACTCAGCTTCTCTTTGGTTGTGGTAAATCTGAGCGGGCCAAGACCGATATAGTCGCAGGGTTCCAGCATTCGCTGCAATACGTCCTGAAATGTATTGGCTGTTCCACCGATGATTTTATCTTCTCCCAATATATGTCTCGCGGTTTCAACCGGCATATCTTTGAGTCCTAAATGGACACCATCGGCATCAATTTCTTTTGCGATCTGAACATGATCGTTAATAATACAAACCGTCTGATGATCGGTACATAATTTTTTTGAAGTTTCACAAAGCTTCATGAAATCTTTTCCGGGTGTATTTTTCCAGCGAACCTGAATCCATTGTATGCCGTTATCAAGAGCTTTTCGGATATTCAGTTCCTGTTCCTGTATGGTGAAACCTTGGGAGATGTATTGTAATTTTTCCATTATTTCTATATTAATTTTAACGCTACGAACGCTAAGATTTTTTTTAACTACTAAATGTTTTTTATGTTCGCAAAGGCGTTTCACTTAGCAAAGACCACAAATTTTAAATATTAAGAATGAAATCCTAATAAAGTTGGATTGCTCGCTAAAAATTTTTCAATGTATTGTTTTCCTTTTCGGCAGGCATTTTGCAAATTTTCTCCTTTTGCTAAATGACTCGCAATTGCGGAAGAAAGTACGCAACCTGAACCGTGTTTCGGGTAAAATACAGAGGTTGTATTGTTGGGTTCGATTGAGATTTCTTCCCCGTTTTCCCATAAAATATCTGTTCCTGTTTTATCTTCCCGATGCCCGCCTTTTATTAATACCGAACATCCACTTCCTGATTGTTCAAAAAGATGATATTCTTTTAAAATCTCATATTCGTTATAGTTGGGTGTGATTAAATCTATTTTTCGCAAAACATTTTTAAGCTCGTGAATGGTATTCAAATCAAAAAAAGAAAATTCCGATGTGCTTTTTAAAACCGGATCCCAAACTATTTTTACTTCAGGATTAATGGTTTTCACTTTTTCTGCAATCTGAGCTAAAAATTCTGCATCTTTTACCACTCCAATCTTCACTGCTTCAACTTTATATTTTTTCATTAAAATATCTATTGCTGATAAAATTTCATCTATCGGTTGCCATTGAAGCGTATAAAATTCGGACTCGGTTTGTAAAGTCAATGCTGTACAGATGGCCATTCCCTGCACTTTTAACTGTTCAAAAGTTTTGATATCCGCTAATACACCAGCTCCTCCGCTAGGATCGAAGCCGGCTACACTCATTACGAAAGGACGTTTTGTCTGCATCTTCTGAAAATTTGTAAAGGATTATCATTTTCCCAAATTGCTCCCAACAACGCCATTCCGTCTACTCCACTGCTTACAACTTTGTTGATATTTTTTTCATGAATTCCTCCCAAAGCGATCAGTTTTACATTTGAATTATTGCGATTTTTAATAGCATTCAAAATATTCGAATCCTTTCCATATCCTTTTTTTGAAATACTTGGAAAAACCGGACTGATAAAAGCATATTCCCAATCATCACTTAATTCATTAAAAGTTTCAATATTATGAACTGAGGTTGAAATCGTTTTATCTGTGAAAGATTTATACAATTCATCTTGTCTGTCGGTTTCTCTGAAATGAAATCTTGAAATATTAAAACTTTCAGCTAAATCGTAATGACTGTGTAAAACCAGTCGATGATAAAATTCAGAATGTATCTTTTGAATAAAATCCCTCATTTCATCTGAATGGATAAAAGGTTTTCTGATATGAAGCAAATCCAGCCCTTCCTGAAATAAGGCATTGATGATTTCAGTTTCATTCTGAACCAATTCTTCAGGAGTGATAACGATGATCATATATAAATTTCCTTTCCTTTTTCGATAAATTCCTGCGATTTATCCAGCATACCCTGTTCGGCAGATTCCCGAATTTCCTGTGTAATTTTCATGGAACAGAATTTCGGTCCGCACATCGAACAGAAATGGGCTACTTTTGCTCCGTCCGCAGGAAGCGTCTCGTCATGATAAGATCTTGCGGTTTCAGGATCCAAAGAAAGATTGAACTGATCTTCCCAACGGAACTCGAATCTGGCTTTGCTTAATGCATTATCCCGATATTGCGCTCCGGGATGTCCTTTCGCTAAATCCGCTGCATGAGCCGCCAATTTGTAGGTAATCACTCCCACCTTTACATCTTCTTTGTTTGGAAGTCCCAAATGTTCCTTTGGTGTCACGTAGCACAACATGGCGCAGCCGAACCAGCCGATCATTGCCGCTCCGATTCCTGAAGTAATGTGGTCGTAACCCGGTGCAATATCTGTTGTTAAAGGTCCTAAAGTATAAAATGGGGCTTCATCACAAACTTCCAATTGCTTCTCCATGTTTTCTTTAATCATATGCATCGGAACGTGACCGGGACCTTCTATCATCACCTGAACATTGTGTTTCCAGGCAATTTTAGTTAACTCTCCTAAAGTTTCAAGCTCTGCGAACTGCGCTTCATCATTGGCATCGGCAATTGAACCCGGACGAAGACCATCGCCCAAAGAAAAAGCCACATCATATTTTTTCATGATTTCGCAGATTTCCTCGAAATGTGTGTACAAGAAGTTTTCTTTATGGTGAAACAGGCACCATTTTGCCATAATTGAACCTCCTCTGGAAACAATTCCCGTTACTCGTTTTGCCGTTAAATGAATATATCTCAATAAAACTCCGGCATGGATTGTGAAATAAGACACCCCTTGTTCCGCCTGTTCTATCAAAGTATCTTTAAAAATCTCCCACGTTAAATCTTCTGCAACCCCTTTCACTTTTTCCAATGCCTGATAAATAGGAACCGTACCAATGGGAACCGGACTGTTTCTGATAATCCATTCTCTGGTTTCGTGAATATTTTTCCCGGTTGATAAGTCCATGATTGTGTCTGCGCCCCATCGACAAGCCCAGACTGCTTTTTCCACTTCTTCTTCAATGCTTGATGAAACGGCACTGTTTCCGATGTTCGCATTAATTTTAACTAAAAAATTCCGCCCGATAATCATCGGTTCGCTTTCGGGGTGATTGATATTGTTGGGAATGATGGCTCTTCCGGCTGCAATTTCTTCTCTTACAAACTCAGGAGTAATTTTACTTTTCGGCGTTTTTGCACCGAAACTGTTTCCGGGATGCTGAAAAGCCATTTCCTTTGAAATAGAATCCAGCTGTTCGATTCTCTGGTTTTCCCTGATGGCAATGTATTCCATTTCGGGAGTGATAATGCCCTGTTTTGCGTAGTATAACTGAGTCACTTCTTTGCCTTCTTTTGCCACTTTGGGTTTATGGTTGTACGAAAAACGCAGTTCATCTAATTTTGAATCTGCAAGACGGTTTTTTCCGTACTCTGATGTAATTCCGTCCAGAATCTCCACATCATTTCTGTCTAAGATCCATTGTTCGCGGATTCTTGGGAGTCCTTTTTCGATATTGATTTCTGAGTTTTCATCGGTGTATGGTCCTGATGTATCGTAAACGGTAACCGGTGGATTATGTTCTAATTTTCCGTTGGAAAGTTTTGTCGGGCTTAGTTCTATTTCGCGCATTGCTACATTGATCGGATGTATTTTTCCTTCAACATAGATTTTTTTGGAGTTCGGAAACGGCGAACGGGTGATGTTATGAGCCATAAATAATTGTATTTGGAGTTAACCGCCCTGTGTGGCAGTGATAATTAAAATTGAATCTTTATTGTTGAGAAGTGTTTCCGCCCAGAATGACTGCGGAATAATACGGTTGTTGAGCGCTACAGCAATTCCTTTTTTCTTTTCAGGTAATTCCATAGCAATGAGGACTTCCAGATTTTCGGGAAGTCTTTCAAACTGTTTTGTCGTGTGGTTGATTGTGAGCTCCATTCCTAAATTTTTAAAAACACTTTAGGAATGCCCATGATTGTACAGTAGAATGTACAGCAAAAGTCATTTCACTTTTCCCTACGCTAGTATGATCTAGAAATCAGGTTCAAAGGGTAAAATCTCAGCCTGTTTTTTCAACAGACACCCCTAAAGTATGGGACGAAGGTAGACATTTTTTTAGAAGGGGCAAAATTTTTTTGTTAATGAGGATGTTAAGAATGGTTTTGGAGTTTGTTTTTTTTAATCTCCCGCAGAATACGCAGATTTCTCAGATTTTTGAAATGTTTGGAACAACTTTGTTTTGAAGTGCCTTTTATCCAATTTTTTTTAAGTAAATATTATGTTCCGGAAAATAAAAGGCAAAAATTTACTTCGCAAAGCTTTATGAAAACTTACTCAATAATGAAGGCTTTTTTCTCCCTCAGATCTCGCAGATTTTTATATTTTTTGAATAAATAGTTGTTGAGCCCTTTTAAGTTTAAATAAAGGACTGCTATTTTAGCCGTGATTGAGCGGCATGTTTGAGCTCTTTTTTGTTTCGGCGGCGGCTTCGCCGCCGCCGAAACAAAAAAAGCGAGTAGCGAAAGCGCGAAATTGCTCCTTAAAAAATAATTAAATACAATGCGACGAAGTAAAAAAAGCTTCAAATAAACTA
>JAESGH010000224.1_pt1 | contig 101104 bp, 91 predicted proteins | sample 9269641 | NCBI WGS metagenome assembly JAESGH01 (sample SAMN14515345, study PRJNA621665) | algae metagenome | isolation source: Phormidium tanganyikae FI6-MK23 and co-occurring heterotrophs from granitic... | place: USA: Fort Irwin, California | collected 1998-05-24 | reverse complement strand
CCGACGGGGGCAAGATCTTCAGCGACGACACGTTCGCGATGGACCCCGACGCCGACTCAGACGCTGACTCAGATTCCGACTCCTCGGGTGTGGTGACGGATACCCGCACCTGGGACCAGATCCAGGCGGATCTGCTCGCGGACCTCTTGCTCGCCGCCGACCCGAGCGCCGTCCACGGGGCGGGGCTGGAGAACATCCAGGGCCGTGTCCAGGTCACGATCGCCGGAACCACCCTCGCCGGGGCCGATGACCGCCCCGCCGACCTCGACGGCCACGGCCCCCTGCATCCGGATATCGCCCGACACCTCGCCGGGCGGAATACCGGATGGGCCCGGCTCCTCCTCGACCGGTTCGGCATGGTCACCCAGACCGACACCTACACACCCACCGAGCAGATGCGCCGGTTCCTCCGCGCCCGAGACCAGCACTGCCGATTCCCCGGCTGTCGCATGCCCGTGCACCGGTGCGACATCGACCACAACCACGACCACGCCCGCGGCGGGAAGACACGCATCGACAACCTCGCCCACTTCTGCCGCGCCCACCACACCCTCAAACACCCCGACATCCCGGCCGCGCACCGGTGGACCGCGACCCAAGAACCCGACGGCACCATCACCTGGCACAGCCCCCTCGGCCGCGACTACACCGACAACCCCACCCACCGCGTCATGTTCATCTGACCCGGCGCCACGCCCGCGGAACGGCCACCGGCGCCAGACCTCACCAACCCAGCAGTGCGAGCACGCCGGTCGCCGCCGCGGCAACGGCGCCGGTCCACAACACGATCGCGACGACCTGCCAGAGGATGACCCATTCCTTGCGCACACCCGAGGCGACGAAGAACGCCGCGGTCAGCATCGTGGGCAGGGCGAGCGGGGCGATGAGGCTCGCACCGGGAACACCGAATCGCACCAGCCAACGTCGAAGCTTCGCCCGCCCCTTCGAGCGGTGATTCTTCTGCTCGTCAGCGTCAGCCTCGACGGTCGTGGTCGAACCCGCACCCGCACCCGCATCCGCACCCGCAGTCGACGCCGCGAGACCTGATGCACTGCCCGCAGTCTGCGCTGCGGCATTCTGGGATTCCGCCCGGGCGGCACGTCGCGCGACGACGCCGCCCCGGATACGCGAACCGAGCAGGACGACGGCGACGACGCACAGAATGTTCCCTGCGATCGCGGCGGCCGCCGCGACGATCGGGTTGATGCCGGCGATGATGCCGAACGCGGCGGCACCCTCGCCCTCGATGTACGGGATTGCCGCGACGAGCGCGACCATCACGGGCTGGAGGAACTCGGGAACCTGGTTGATGAAGTCCTGCAGCCAGGGATACGGATTTTCCATGTCTCATCTCGTTTCGAAAGGCGGATGAGATGTAGTCAAGACCGTGTTCTCAGAACAGGGTCAAGCGCCGACCGATCCGGCTTCATCCCCTTGACCCTGTTCCGGGAACAGGGTCTTGAATGGGTGCAGACGTGACGAGAGGAGTCGAGAGCGGATGGCATGGAGCACACGGGAACTGGCGGATCTCGCCGGGACGACCGTCAACACGGTGCGTCACTACCACCGCGCGGGGCTCCTCGAGCAGCCGGAGCGAATGTCGAACGGGTACAAGCAGTACCGCGCGCGGCACCTCGTGCGGCTGCTGCAGATCCGTCGGCTGCGCGACCTCGGGGTGCCGCTCGCGCAGATCGAAGCGGTCGGGGTCGCGAACGGGGCGGATGCTGCGCAGGCCGCACAGGCGCTGCTGGCGATCGACGCCGACCTCGCCGCGAGCATCGAGCGACTGCAGCGGGCGCGCGCCGAGATCCGGGCGATCCTTGACGGCGGGACCGCGACCGACGTTCCCGCCGGCTTCGAGGGGGTTGCGGCGACGATGTCCGACGCGGACCGGTCGCTCATGCTCATCTACGAGCAGCTCTACGACGAGTCGGCGATGAACGACCTTCGGCAGATGGTCCAGGCCGAACCCGACGAAGCGGGCACCGAGTTCGACACTCTGCCCGCCGATGCCGACGATGCCACCCGCCAGCGCCTCGCCGAAGCGCTGGGACCGCAGCTCGCCCAGCACCTGTCCGACTTCCCCTGGCTGCTGCAACCCGCCGAGCATCTGTCGAAGAGCGAGCGGGTGACCCAGGAGACCTTCGTGGAGACGTACACCGAGCTCTACAACGAAGCGCAACTGAACGTCCTCGTCCGCGCCGCCGCCCTGGCCAACGAACTGATGGCTGCGGATGCCGCAGCACACGATGAAGGAGAAGACCGTGCCGAGTGACCTCGAACGCATGTCGGCAGAACCTCTACTGGTCGAAGATACGCTGCTGCTGCTCTTCCAGCCCGATTCCGGAACGATCGCCGGGGAGAACATCCTCTTCTACGTGCTCGGCGGAGCAGTCCTCAGCGACCTCGCCCTCGCCGGGCGCACGGAAGCGCAGGAGAAGACCCTCTCGACGCGTGTCGAGGCCACCGGCGACGGCCCGCTGCCGGACGCACTGCTCGACCCGGCCTGGGAGTTCCTGTCGCAGAAGCCGCGCGACGTGCAGACCGCCCTCGCCGCGATCGGCCCCGAGCTGCGCGGTCCCGTCCTCGATCGACTCGTCGCTCGAGGCGATCTGAACCGCGAGAAGGGGAAGACGCTCGGCATCTTCCCCTCGACGAAGCTCACTTTGGGGAGCGGGCGACGGGCGGCGCTGATGGACCGGGTGCGCGCCGCACTGGTCGACGGCGAGACGCCCGATGCCCGGACCGGGGCCAGCATCGCCCTCCTCTCCGCGAGCGGCACGCTGCCGCAGTTCCACCGAGAGATCCCCTGGAGCGGCGACGTGTACACCCGCGCCAAGGAGCTCGAGCGCGGCGACTGGGGTGCTGCCGCTGCCTCGTCCGCCGTCACTCGCACGATGAACGCGATCATCGTCAACGCGGTGATCGCGGCCACCGTGCTGCCGCGAGGCTGAGCACCGGCGGCGGATCGCTGGGTCGGTCCGCCGCCGGTGGAATGTGAGCTGCTCAGCTCTTGCGGCGCCGCCGCACGACGACGAGGCCGAGACCGAGCAGCAGGAGCAGGACGCCGATGACGACGATCCAGACCGGCAATGCCCCGCCGGTCGCCGGCAGGATCGTGACCAGTCCGGCATCGATCGTCGAGTTGATGAACGACGCGAGGATCGTGCCGTCTGCACCCGTCACCAGCCTCATGTCGGCGGAGTTGGCACCGAGCGAGAACACCGGGGTGCGCCCCGAACTCATCGGATTGGAGTCCTCATCGCCGCTCGCGCCGGTGGTCGTGAACCGGTACCCCGCCGGGAGGTCGGTGAACTGGATGAAGTAGTCGCCAGCGAACAGGCCGTCGAACAGGTAGTGCCCGTTCGCGTCGGTCTTCACCGGGGCGACGACGTCTCCCCGCCAATTCCGGGCCGGCGTGCCATCGGCGTTCCGCAGCGTGACGGTCATCCCCGGAACCGGCTTCTCACCGGCATCCCGGCGGCCGTTCGCGTTCGTGTCGAACCAGACGACGTCACCGACGGCGAACAGATCCTGCGCGATACCGAGATCGATCGTCGGGTTGATCTGCGCGGCTCGGCTGACCCCGTCGGCCGCCGTCACCGCACGGACGTCCGTTCCGCCGCCGCGGAGAGGGAACACCGGGGTGAGGCCGCTGACATCGGGGTTCGAGTCATCCGCGCTCGAGGAGCCGGGCGCCGACTGCACCGTGGGGTGGAAGCCCGCCGGCCAGTTCGAGAACTGCACGCGGTAGTCCCCTGGCACGAGACCGTCGAACACGTAGTGACCTTCGGCATCGGTCACGACCGGAGCGACCGGTGCGCCGTCCGCGCCGAGGGCAGGAGTGCCGTCGGCGTTGAGCAACGCCACCGTCACGCCTTCGACCGGCGTCTCGTCGGCGCCCTGCCGGCCGTCGCGGTCCTTGTCGACCCAGACATAGTCGCCCACAGCGAGCAGCGGGATGAGTCCGGCATCGATCGTGCGATCGATCCGCTGCGCGACGGAGGTGCCGTCGTCGACGGCGACCGGCGTGGTGTTGTCGCCTGCCGGACCGAGCACGAACGGCGGTGTCACGCCGTCGGGTGCCGGGTTCGAGTCGCCGAGCGCATCGCCGGAACCCTGACGGGTGAGCTGCAGACCGGCCGGTGTCTCGGTGAACGACACCGTGTACGTTCCCGGCGGCAGGCCGTCGAACACGTAGTGCCCCGCGTCATCGGTGCGCACCGGAGGCACCGGGTTCCCGTTGAGGTCGGTGACCGGGTTGCCGTCGGCATCCATCAGCGTCACCAGCACACCGGCGACCGGTGGCTCATCGGCATCCTGACGACCGTCGCCGTCGTTGTCGAGCCAGACGACGTCGCCGATCGCGTAGGCCTGCGTGAAGCCGAAGTCGACCGTGAGCAGATCGGCGCCGTCACCGCCGGGTCCGTGGGCGCCGGCGCCGGTGGCATCCGCGTCCACGTCTCCCGTCGGGTTGTCGCGCGTCAGCGAGACGACACCCGACGTGATGCCCGTCGTCGCCGGAGTCGGCGAGTTCACGCCCTTGTCGGCGTTGTTCGCGGCAGGGTCCGCCGAGGTCGGCGACGACGAGAACCAGTCCTGCAGGGGCGCGCCCGCGCCGAAGTTCGACGCCGCGACCCGTACCTGGTAGTCGCCGGCCGGCAGGCCGTCGAAGCGGTAGAAGCCGTTCTCATCGGTCGTGGTCGTGACGGGTGACCCGCCGATCAGGAACGGGTCGCCGGCCGCATCGAGCAGCTCGACCACAGCGCCGACGACCGGCTTCTCGCCGTCGTCGTACGCCCCGTTGTTCGCTTCGCCGCTGCCGGTGCCGGCGTCGAACCAGAGCCGGTTGCCCAGCGAGAGGCCGGGCACGAACCCGAAGTCGGCCGTCAGGTTGTCGAAGGCGTCGCCGAGCGGCCCGTGCGCGCCGGCCCCGACCGCTCCCGCGTCGAGGTCGCCGAGCGAACGGTCGGCGACGCCGAGCGTGACGGGACCCGACGTGATCCCGGTGGTCGCGGGCGAGAGCGAGTCCTCGCCCTTGTCGCTGTTGTTCGATGCGGTGTCGAAGGCAGCGGATGCGCCGGTCGACGAGAGCCACGATCGCAGCGGACCGTCGGCGGCGAAGTTCGATGCCGCCACCCGCACCCGGTAGTCGCCGGGCGCGAGGTCGTCGAACCGATAGAAGCCGGCGTCGTCGGTGGTCGTCGTGCCGACGAGGTTCCCTGCGGCGTTCAGCAGTTCGACGGTCGCACCCGCCACGGGGGCCTCACCGGAGTCGTACTGACCGTTGTCGGTCTGCGCACCCGGACCGGTGTCCTTCCACAGCCGGTTGCCCAGCGAGTAGGTCGGTCCTTCGACGACGATCGGCGTGCTGTCGTCGTTGTTCGACGGGCTGCCGGCGGCCGGGACCGGATCGCCGTTCTCGTACTTGTTCGGGGTCGCGCCGACCGGGATGCTCTCCGGCGTCCGCTGGTCGGGCGAAGGTTCGACGACCGCGAAGTTGACCAGGGTGCCGGGCGTCTCGGTGCCGACCGTCGCCGTCACCGTGATGGGCGAGGCCGCATCTCCGGACGCGAGATCGTCACCGAGCCAGCGCAGCGTGACCTCGGGACCCGTTCCGTCGACCAGCTCCCAGTCCGTGCCGGTCGCCGAGACGAACGTCAGCCCGTCGGGGAGCAGATCCGAGACCGTGAAGCCGGTCACGGCGGTGCCCGGTCCGTTGTTCGACGGCGTGAGCTCGTACGTCACCGTCTGGGTCGCCGTGTACGGCGTGGTCTTCGAGGTGAGCTGCTTGTCGATCGTCAGGTCGTACGGCTGGATGAAGCCGTAATCGACCGTCAGGTTGTCGAAGCCATCGCCGAAGGGCCCGTTCGCACCCGCACCCGCGGCACCCGCATCGACCTCGCCGGTCACACCGGGCTGCAGGTCGATCACCGCGGAGGTCACTCCGGTCGCCGAGGGATCGGAAGCGTCGACCCCCTTGTCGGTGTTGTTGCTCGCTGCGTCGAAACTGCTCGAGGTCACGGTCGACGAGACGTAGTCGGCGAGCGGGCCGCCCTCGGCGAAGTTGCTCGCGGCCACGCGCACCCGGTACTGACCGGGCTCGAGGCCGTCGAACCGGTAGAAGCCGTTCGCATCGGTCGTGGTCGTGATCGGGTCGCCATCGAGATCGAGCACCGGTGCGCCCGCCGCGTCGAGCAGCTCGACGAGGGCATCGGCCACGGGGTCCTCATCCGGGTCGGCGATCCCGTTGTTCAGGTCGCCACCGGCGCCCGTGTCGAACCAGAGCCGGTTGCCGAGGCTCATCGCCGCGACGAGACCCGCGTCGATGGTCGGATTGATCTGCCGCGCAGCCGTCGTACCGTCGCCGGGTTCGACGGGCCGGGTGTCGTCGCCGACCGCCAGCGTGAAGACCGGCGTCAGTCCGGTGTCGTCGGGATTCGAATCGTTCGACGTCGTCGACCCGTCGGCGGATGCCGTGGTCGGCACGTAACCGGCCGGGAAGTCCGAGAAGCGGATGCGGTAGTCGCCGGGCACCAGGTTGTCGAAGACGTAGTGGCCGTTCGCGTCGGTCGTGGCGGGGGCCACCGGGTTGCCGTCGCCGTCGAGCGCCGGGGTGCCGTCGCCGTTCAGCAGGGTCACCGTGACGCCGACGACCGGGCGCTCACCGGCATCCTGGATGCCGTCGCGATCGCGATCGAACCAGACGAGGTCGCCCACGGCCAGTCGCTCGACGAAGCCGAAGTCGACGGTGAGGTTGTCGGAGGCGTCGCCGTTGGGGCCGTGATCCGCAGCGCCCGAAGCGCCGGCATCCACGTCGTCGTCCGGCTGCGCGCCCAAGGCGAGCGTCACGGTCGCCGACACGACACCGGTCGCGGCCGGGTTCGGCGCATTCCCGCCCTTGTCGTCGTTGTTCGTCGCGGAATCGAACGCTGCCGAGGTCGGCGTCGAGGAGAAGTATCCGGCCAACGGGGCACCGGCGGCGAAGTTCGACGCGGCGATCCGTACCTGGTAGTCGCCCGCAGGAAGGTCGTCGAAGCGGTAGAAGCCGTCGTCGTCGGTCGTCGTCGTCACCGGGTTGCCGTCGGCGTCGAGCACCGCGGCACCCGCACCGTCGAGGAGCTCGACCACGGCACCCGCGACCGGCTGCTCGCCGTCGTCGACGGCTCCGTTGTTCGCCTGACCGGCCGCGGATCCGTTGTCGAACCAGAGCCGGTTGCCCAGCGAGAGACCGGGAATGAAGCCGAAATCGGCCGTCAGGTTGTCGAACTGGTCGCCGAACGGTCCGTTCGCGCCCGCTCCGTTCGCGCCGCTGTCGACCTCGCCGGTGACGCCGGGCTGCAGATCGATGACCCCGGAGGTGACGCCCGTCGCGGCAGGATGCGGCGCATCCTCGCCCTTGTCGCTGCTGTTCGATCCCGCATCGAACGCGGCCGACGCGCCCGTGCTGGAGAGGAAGTGCGCGAGGGGTCCGCCGTCGGCGAAGTTGCCCGCGGCGACGCGCACGCGATACGGTCCGGCTGCCAGCGCGTCGAAGCGGTAGAAGCCGTCGGCATCCGTCGTCGCGATCAGGGGTGCACCGTCGTCGCCGAGCACCGGGTTTCCGTCGGCGCCGAGCAGCTCGACGATCGCACCCGCGATCGGCTGCTCGCCGGCGTCGTACTGCCCGTTGTCGGTCGCGGCCCCCGCACCGGTGTCGAACTACAGGCGGTTGCCGAGGCTCAGCGTCGGGGCGAGCACCGGGATCTCGGCACTGTCGTCGTTGTTCGAGGGGCTGCCGGCGCTCGGCGTCGGGTTGCCGTTCTCGTACTTGTCGGGGCTGCTGCCGACCGGGATGCGCTCGGAGATCGGGATGTTCGGCGTCGGTTCCACGACGGCGACGTTGCGCAGCGAGCCCGTCGTGACCGACGTCACGCGCGCGGTGACCTCGATCGGGAAGGCCTGCTCCCCGGCGCCGAGTTCGGAGCCGATCCAATCGAAGGTCAGCTCCTGGCCGTCGACGTCAGGACCCGTCCAGAACAGGCCGCTCGCCGAGACGAACTCCAGACCGGCGGGGAGGCGATCCGACACCGTGAAGCCCGCGTAAGAGGTCGCCGGGCCCTTGTTGGTCACGAGGAGCTCGAAGACGACCTCGTCGCCGACCCGGTAGGGGCCGCTGCCCGAGGTCAGCGACTTGTCGAGCGCGAGGTCGAACTGCCGCACGAAGCCGAAGTCCACCGTGAGGTTGTCGAGTGCGTCTCCGCCGGGACCGTGCCCACCCGCTCCCGTGGCACCCGGATCGATGTCGCCGGTGAGGCCGGGAGCGAGGGCGATCACGCTCGACGTCACACCGGTCGATGCCGGATCCGGCGCATCCGCGCCCTTGTCGCGGTTGTTGCTCGCCGCATCGAACGCCGCAGATGCTCCCGTCGACGAGACCGAGCCCTCCAGGACGCCGCCGGGGGCGAAGTTCGCCGCAGCGACGCGCACGCGATACGGTCCGGCGGGCAGATCGTCGAAGCGGTAGAAGCCGTCGGCATCCGTCGTGGTCGTGAGGGCAGCGCCGTCAGGACCGAGCACGGGAGCACCGTTCCCGTCGAGCAACTCGACGACGGCGCCGTCGACCGGCGCCTCGTCGTCATCGAAGACGCCGTTGTTGGCGTGTCCGCCATCCGGGCCCACGTCGAACCAGAGGCGGTTGCCGAGCGAGAGGAGAGGCACGAAGCCGAAGTCGAACGTGTGGTCTGCGGAGCCGGCGGAAGGCGTGCGCACCGGCGCGCTCACGCTGACCGGAGACTGCCGCACGCCGTTCGAGTCGACCGCCCGGTCAGCGCCCGCGGCGGTCACCGTCGGCCCGAGGTGCTCCAGGGGGCCGCCGGAACCGAAGTCCGCGGCGTTGTCGAGGCGGATCTCGTAGTTCGTCTCGGGGTCGAGAACGAGACCGTACTGCGCGGACCCCGTCGACGTGCCCGGCGATGAGGAGAAGTAGTAGTCGCCGTTCGCGTCGGTCACCGCCGTCGCGATCAGCGCGCCGGTGGTGGAGTACAACCGCACGGTGACGCCCGCGATCGGCGCCTCCCCCGCGTCCTGGATGCCGTCCCGATCGGGGTCCAGCCAGACCCGGTTGCCGATCTCGACCGGTGGTGCCGCGGCCAGCGTGGTGAGGTCGCCGAGACCGCCGGCCTTTCCGAACCCGCCGTCGGTCACCGCCGTGCGCGTCAGGGAGGCGCCCCGGACCGTCCACCCGTCATTGTTCCGGAAGACCCGCAGGCCGTCCTGATTCAGCGCGACCGGATCGATGACCGTCGCGATCACGTCGGTGTATACGGGGATCTGCAGGGCCGACCCGATCGCCGTGTTGGCGTGGTAGCTCCGGAACTCGCCGGTCTGAAACACCGTCTCGTAGAACTTGCCGCCGCCGATACCCCAGTTGTTGTTCAGCTGCGGCGATGTCCCCGCTCCACAGGCACCGTCGCTCTCGAGCACCAGACGACCGGTACCGTTCACGCAGGCACGCAACATGTCACCCACGCCGATGTAGGTGTAGATGCGGGTATCCCCGGGAGTGGTGCTGCTGAGTGCCGCGCCGTACTGGTCGGCGGAGCGATCCTTGATCGACAGCGTCAGGTTGCCCGCGGCGTCGAACACGACGGACGAGGCGACAGGCGAGGGGCCGTCGAGCGACAGCCCGCGGGTGCCCTCGCGGAAAGTCTCCTCCCACGGACGGTAGTTGTTCGTTCGGGTGGTAGCCGGCAGATTCGCCGAATACGCGGGTCCGCGGTCGAAGGTCAGAGGTGCGCTCAGCACCGCGGGTCCGAAGGTCCGCGTGTCTTCGTCCATCGGCACCACCCAGGCGCGCAGATCGTCGACGGTCGGGCCGGTGCACGTCAGCGTCACGTAGAGGTTCCCGCGGAACGTGCCCAGCCCGTAGGGGCGCACCCAGCTCGGATCGCAGCCCGCGGCCGCGGTCAGCGGGATGTCGATCGCCTGGGGCGTCCCTGCGGTCGGCGCCGCGGCCGGCGTGGCCCCCCGGGTCAGAGGAACGGCGTAGAGCTTGCGATCGTTGAGGTTGACCGCATACAGCGTGCGCTGATCCTCGGAGATCTCGATGTCGCCGAGGCCGACCCGTCCGGGCGCGGAGAAACCCGAAGGGTCGTGCAGCCAGTCGTAGCCGGTGAGATCGGCGGGGCGGGGGGTCGTGCCCGCGTTCGGGATCGTCGCGAAGGGAGTGCCGTTGGGTGCTCCGGTCGTGGCATCCGTGAGATAGATGGCGCCCAGGCCCTGCGGCCCGACCATGGTGCCGCGGCGGAAGGAGGCACCGCTGAGGACGAATTTCTCACCGTAGTTCGCCGTCCCCCAGACGGTCCCGATCTGCCCCTGCGTCGCCAGTGCCGTCCGATCGGTCGCGGGGTTGCCGGTGGTGTCATAGGCGACGCCGAAGAGAGCAGGCTGGTCGGGCAGGTTCGGAGTCGGACCAGCCGTGTTGTTCTGGGAGCCGTTGCTGGCGAAGACCGATCGCTGGGTCGGCACCACGACCCGGGGAACGCCGGCGGTGGTGCGGACCATGCCTTCCTGCGTGACGCCGAGATCGGCGCCCGTCGCGCCGATGCTCGCGAACTGGACGGTCGTCCCGTTGCCCGACCCCGCTCGTGCGGGGCGGAAGCCCGTGGGAAGTCCGGTGAACTCGACCCGCACGGCGGAGGTCGCAGCTCCCGTGACCGTCAGGGTGTAGGCGCCGTTCGCGGCGGTCGTGGTCGTACCGCGCACCACGCCGGTCGAGTCGGTGGCGGTGACCCGCACTCCGCCGACACCGGTGTCGCCGCCGAAGTCGCCCGATGCCGCGTCACGCGTGCCGCTGTCGTCGAAGTCCTGGTAGACGACGCCGGTGACCGAGCCGTCGGCGGCGAGCGCCGGCTGCGCGGCGACCAGCGTCGTGGCGACCATCGTCGCCGCGGCGAGAACCGCGAGAGCACCGAGACGAGCGCGCCGTTGCGGACGCGCTGACGTCGCAAGGTATCGATCCACAGTTCTCCCCCGATTGAAGCGACTTCAGCCAGGCACCGACCGAAGCACAGAACGAGTCGATGATGGCAGGGGCCTTTTCACGGACTTTTCTCTATGTGTGAAAGCGAGGAGGGGGAGGCGTTCAGCCGAGTTCGGGGGCGCGCGGAACCGCGACGTACTGCTCCGCATGCAGGAGCACCGACACCGTTCCCGAAGGAAGGTCGGCCTCGAAACGCCGCAGTCCACCCGACGCGTCGACCCAGAAGCGCGTGGTACCGGCGCCTTCTCCCGAGACGGACTCCGATGGTCCGGCGAAGACATCGACGGGCACCCCGTCCACCTCGTCGCCGCGGAGCCACTGCGCATCCGACGTCTGCAGCAACTGGGCGTTGTCCGGGCGATCCACCCCGAGGCTCGCGATCAGCACGAGCACGGCATCGACCGCCGACGCCGAGGGATCGAGCGGCCGGGCTGCCCCGGGGGCGGCGGGCGGAGCATCCGGCACCGTCATTCCGTCGCCTTCGCCGACCCACCCGACGAAGGTGTCGGCATCCCACGTGACGACGGCCGAGCCGTCGTCGAGCGCGGCCGCGGCGATCCCCAGACCGGCGCGGTAGTCCACCCGCCCGCGCAGTGCGACGGGGCCGTCGGCCGTCGATACCTCGACCTCGAAGCCCCGGCTCCCGTCGCGATACGCGAGGAACCGGGCAACCGAGAGACGCTCGGCCTCTTCGGCGGTGAGCGCACGAGGGCTCTCGGCGGCGGGAGATGCGGTCGGCGTCGGCGCGCCTGCCGGCCGGAACGCCAGCAGCGCCCACGTTCCGATGCCGAGCAGGACCGCCGCGACGACACCGATCGCGATCCACCGCCGCCGCGTCGTCATGCTGCTCCGAAGATCGTCGAGCCGAGCGGATGCTGCGCGTCGAAGCCCGGGAGGGCGAGGAACGCGCCCGTCGCCGTCGTGAGCGTGAAGTCCAGCAGCGCGTCGGACTCGGACATCCGCTCCATCGTCTGCGTGAAGGTGCGGAGCTCGGCCTGGAAGCTCACGAACAGCAGTCCCAGCGGGTCGTCCATCGAGTACGAGCGCCGCAGCATCAGCGGCACGCCCGCCGGCCGCGGGTGCGCGCGTCGCACGTGCGCGTCGGCGGGGATCAGGTACTTGCCGTCGGGCGATTTGGCCTGCAGATCGACATCGTCCCCGATCGCACCCCCGGAGAGCGGAGCGCTGCTCGCTCGTTCACGCCCGATCGCGCTCTCCTGCGCCTCGACCGGGAGGCGCTGGAACGCCGCGAGGTCGATCTCCATCCGGCGCACGACCATGATGCTCGCCCCTGCCGCGGCACCCTGGCCGATCCACACCGACTCCGCCTGCTCGTCGACCGAGATGGGCGCGGCGATCCCGTCGACGAATCCCAGAACGTTGCGGGGCGCCGTGTGGTCGCCGCGCACCTCGACCGAGGGTCCGCGGGTTCCGCGCTGCCGCCACCGCTCCGTGAGGGCGGACGTGTCAGCGAGGAGACCGGCGAGGGCCAGCGGGGGGACGAGCGGATCGGAGGCGCACACCTGGATCACGAGGTCGCCGCCGCGGTGCCGCTCGTCGATGTCCTCGCGCGGAAAGGCCGGCAGCGGTTCCGTGCCCGGTCCCTCGGCGACGACCTGCTGCACGAGCCGCGGCCCGACTCCCACGGTCACGCTGAGGTCGCCGGGAGCGATTCCGGCGAGCGCGGGATGGTCGCCGGACGTCAGCGCGAGGATGCTGTCGCCGAGATGCGCGAGCACGTCGGCGGGGCCGCCGTCGAGGTCGTAGACGCCGAGGAGCAGGTGCGGCTGCACGGCCGCCGGGCGGGCGATGCCGGCCTGATGCTCTCCCGTCGGGGCGACCGGCCCCACGGCATCCGCGACCGGATCGCGAGGGACCTGCTCGGCCGGCGCGCACCCCGCGAGCGCAGTGCCGAGCGCGGCGATGCCGCCGGAAGTCAGCAGGCTGCGCCGCGAAATCCCGCCTGCCTCATTCGCCACGACGATGATGATAGCCTCCGCGTCCTCGACGCTCGGCACGGCCTCGGTGGCCCCTATCATGATGCGATGCGCAATCGACTGGTCGCCCTGCTGCTCGTCTCGGCGGTCGTTCTCGTGTCCGGATGCGCGGCTCCGGCGCCCCCGGAGACCGCCGAGAAGGACCCCGCGATCCTCGCCGTCCCGGCCGATTTCCCCACCATCACGGAGGCCGTCGACGCCGCCGCGGAGGGCGACACCGTCCTGGTCTCCGCGGGCGTGTATCGGGAGACCGTGGCGATCGACACGCCCGGGATCACCCTGCGCGGGGCGGACCGGAACGGCGTCGTGATCGACGGCGAAATACTGCGCGGGAACGGGATCGTCGTCTCAGCACCTCGCGTGGCCGTGCAGAATCTGACCGTGCGCAATGCCACCCAGAACGGCGTGCTGGTCACCGGTATGCGCAACGACGACGGCGCGGCCGTGGGCGGACACGACGGCTACCGGGCCGTCGATCCGGACGATTTCCCGCTGCTGGACGGATTCCTCGTCGACCACGTCACGGCGTCGAACAACGGCCTGTACGGCATCTACGCCTTCAACGCGTCGAACGGGGCGATCACCGACTCGTACGCCTCGGGAGGAGCGGACTCCGGCATCTACGTCGGCCAGTGCCAGGAGTGCAACATCGTGGTCTCCGGCAACGTCGCGGAGCGCAACGCCGTGGGCTTCGAGATCGCGAACGCGGGCGGCGACCTCCGCATCGTCGGAAACCGTTTCGCGGGCAATCGCGTCGGCGCCACGATCAACTCCGATTATCAGGAGGCGTACCTGCCGCAGGCGGGCGCCACGTTCGCCGGCAACCTCGTCGCGGCGAACGCGCAGCCTGACACGCCGGAGCAGGCGGACGGCGGATTCGGGATCGGGATCGGGATCGCCGGGGGTACCGAGAACGACGTCCGCGCGAACCGCGTCATGAGCAATCCCGCGGCCGGTGTGATCGTCACGTCCGCCGAGGACCTCGGCCCGATCGACAACCGGGTCACCGGGAACACGTTCGACTCCAACGGCGTCGACGCCGTCTACGCGCCGACCGCTCGCGGCCCCGGGAGCGGAAACTGCTGGGAGGGGAATTCTCTCCAGAGCACGTCACCCGCCGACCTCTCGACCGCATCGCCCTGCACGGCTCCGACCGCGCTGCCGCCGGGCATCATCCCGACGTCGACGGCGCCCGCGGGCATCCCGTTTCCCGATGTCGCGGCACCGCCCGCACAACCGGACCTCGGTCCGTTGGACGCGCCCGCCCGGCCGTGGCGCGGGGCGGACGACGTCCCTCGCATCGATGCCGACGCCGTGGAGATCCCCGCCCCGACGCTGCTCGCCGACCGCGCGGCCGTCACCTTCTGACGGCTAGCTTGTCTGCGTCACCTTGCGGAGCCCGGCCGGACGGTCGGGATCGAGACCTCGGCCGACAGCCAGCTCCAGAGCGAGCTGCTGCAGCGGGAGGATCTCGAGCAGGGGGATGAGAGCGGGGTCGAGGCCGGGGCGGGACATCCCGGGGAACGACGAGTCCAGCACGATCGGCCGCCCACCGAGTCCGACGACATCGTGCACGAAGGACTCGACCGACTCACGACCGCCGGGGCTGGCGGTGAGGAACAGGACGGGCGTTCCGGCGACCACCTGGCCGAGCGGACCGTGCTTGGCGTCGGCGGCGCTCCACCCTGAGGCGGCGATGCTGTTCGTCTCCATCAGCTTGAGCGCGCCCTCTTTCGCCGTCGACATCGAATAGCCGCGACCGACCACGAGCACCCGGGCGGAGTCGGCCAGCTGCTCCCGCCACGTGGCGACGACGGGTGCCCCCTGCGTCATCACCTCGGTGGCCGCCGAGGCGATGCCGAAGAGCGACTCGAAGGTGTCGTCGCGCGATGCGCCCGCCGCCCGTGAGAGCACCGCGTACAGTGGGAGGAGCTCGGCCGTGTAGGTCTTGGTGGCCGCGACGGAGAGCTCCGGTCCTGCGGAGAGCGCGATGTGGACGTCGCCGAGCGCGGCGAGCGGACTCTCCGGGTCGTTCGTGAAGGCGATCACGGGCACACCCGCCGCCTTCGTCGCCCTCACCGTGGCGAGGAGGTCGGGTGACGAGCCCGACTGAGAGATGGCCAGCATCACCGAGCGCGGGAAGCGCAGTCTCGTCCCGAACGCGGTGAACGTGCTCGGCGTCGACAGCATGGCCGGAATCCGGAGCAGGTTGTGAGCCAGGTACTGTCCGTACTGCGCGGCGTGATCGCTCGACCCGCGGGCCGCGAAGACGAGCAGCTCGGGGTCGGTGGCGCGGATGATGGCGGCGGCGGCGTCGATCGACCCGCGCTCGGAGAGGGCGAGATCGACCCAGCGATCCGGCTGCTCCGCGATCTCGGCGCGCATGAGGGCGCCGGGAACGGCGGCGGAGGTCAAGACTGGAGCCCGGTGATCATCGCCACCAGTTCGTTGTGAGTCGTGTCCGCGATGCGCTTCACTCCGACCTGTGTGCCCCGACGGAGCACGGCGACCCGGTCCGCGAGGCGGAAGACCTGCTCCATGTTGTGGCTGACGATGAGCACGGCGGCCCCGCGGGCGCGGAGCTTGGCGATGGTCTCCTCGACCTTCGCCGTCTCGGCGACGCCGAGCGCCGCCGTCGGCTCGTCGAGCAGGACCAGCCCCGACGCCCAGTGCGTGGCTCGGCAGATCGCGATGCCCTGCCGCTGCCCTCCGGAGAGGTCGCTCAGCGTCGCGCGCGCCGACGGGATGCGCACGTCGAGCGTCTCGACGAGCTCCTGCGTCTGCTGCGCCATCTTCTTGCGATCGAGGATGCGCAGCGGTCCCTTGGTGAGCTCGCGCCCGAGGAAGAGATTCATGTAGACGGGCTGGTCGGCCACGAGTGCGAGGTCCTGGTAGACGACCTCCACACCCTGGGCGCGGGCATCCGACGCGTCACGGAAATTCGCCGGGGCGCCGTTGAGCCAGATCTCGCCCTCGGTGGGCTGGTAGAGACCGGAGATGATCTTGATCAGCGTGGACTTTCCGGCGCCGTTGTCGCCGACCAGAGCGACGATCTCTCCGGGCATGATCTCGAGGTCGAACTGCTTGATGGCGACGACGCCGCCGAAGCTCTTGCGGATGCCGACGAGGCGGAGCGCGGGCGTCTGAGTGTCGACGGGGACGTCGTTGAGGGAGGGGGAAGCGTTCATGAGCGTGTCCTTTTCCTGGGGCTCAGGCCGGTGAAGACGAGAAGGGGATCAGCGGGGCTGAGCCGTCGGAGGCCCAGATCCCTTCGACGTGCGGGGCGCCGGTGGAGATGCCGGAGATCGCCGCGGTGAGGCCGCGGGTCACGAACACCTGGGGGCGGAAGCCGAAGATGACCGTGTCACCGACCTCGACGTGGTCGCGCGGCGAGTCCGGCGCATCGGCCAGGGGGATCCGGCAGTAGTAGTCGATGGCCTCCGAGGCGGGCATGTCCACATCGAGCCGCAGGGCCGATGCGGTCTCGGACGAGCCGCCCGCGTACACGAGTGCCTGGGTCGAGCTGTCACCGAGCACCGGGTCGACGTAGAGTCCGCCGCCGAACACGTAGGCAGAGCCGCCGTGGAAATGCGACACCTCGCTGACGTACGCGATGGCCGGTTCCTCCACCAGATCTTCGACGGCGTGCAGGGGCGTCGTACCGGTGAGCCCATGGCCCGGCTCCACCTGCGTCGCCCCCGCTTCCGCGAGCGACGCGAGAACAGAGACCGAGGTCGTACCGGGGGCGTTGACCTCGACGCGGGTGCGGCCGGATGCCTCCAGCATCTCCTTCGCACGGGTGAGGGTCGCGCGGTTGGGAGTCGCCTTCGCCGTACCGGACTCCGCATCGAAGAGGGTGGCGGGGAAGCTGGTCACGCCGGCGACGCGGACCCCCGGGATGCTGTCGATGCGATCGGCGGCGGCCACGATGTCCGCCAGAGCGAAGCCGCCCTCGTGCCCGGCGTAGAAGCGGTCGCCGGGGGCGACCACCCGCAGCAGCACATCCTGAACGCGTCCGAGCGCCTGTGCCGCCGCTCCCGCCTCGCGCGCCTTCTCGTCGGTGAAGACGGTCCAATAGCGGGGCTGCAGGGCCGCGGCGATCGACGCCTGGTGTCGCGGGATCTGCACCAGGTGACCCAGGTGTCCGACTCGCAGTCCGCCCGTGGTCGCGGCGACGGCGCATTCCAGATCCACGCCCACCGCGTGCGTGATGCCGTTGGCGACCAGCACACGGGAGACGTCAGGGTTGCGACCGATCTGCTTCGTCATCGCGAACGGTTCCAGCCCCCATCGCGCGGCCTCCGCCGCGAACCCGGCGGCATTGCGTCCCACGGCATCGAGATCGATCACGAACGTGTTCGCCGGGATCTCGCCGGCGCGATGCAGAGCGGCGGCGGCGTCGAGAAGCGCAGTGTTGCGACGCTGCAGAAGGTTCAAGAACATGGCCGTGCTCCTAGCTGTTCTTCTTGCCGCGAAGGCTGAACGAGACCGCGACGAGGATGATGGCGCCGCGGACGATCATCTGCTCCGAGACGTTCAGACCGGCGAGGATGAGTCCGTTGTTGATCATGCTCATGAGAAGGCTCCCGACGAGCGCGCCGATGACCGTGCCCTTGCCTCCGAACAGGCTCGTTCCGCCGACGATGGCGGCAGCGATGACGGTCATCAGGTCGGCCTCGCCGAGGGTGTACCTCGCGCCCTCCAGCCGCCCCATGTAGAGCAGTCCGGCGAGAGCTGCGGTGGTGGCGCTCCCGATGAAGACCATCATGCGCACGCGATTGACCTTGATGCCGCTGACCCGCGACGCGGAGGCGCTGTTCCCGACCGCGAGCACATGGGCGCCGTATCGACGCTGACGCAGCAGGTGCCAGCCGACGAGCACCGCTCCGGCCGTCCACCACAGCAGGATGGGCAGCCCGAGCAGGGTGCCGCCGCCGAAGAGGTAGGCGAAGGTGTCATCGGTGACGGGGACGGACTGCAGGTCGGTGAGCTGCCGCGCCAGGCCGGCGACGAGCCCCATCGTCGCCAGGGTCACGAGGAACGAGGGCAGTCGCACCCAGGTGACGAAGATCCCGTTGATCAGGCCGACCACAGCGCCGATCGCCAGACCGGCGATGGCTGCCACCCACCAGATGCCGGTGGCCTGGAGGGTCACCGCGCCGGTGAGTGCCGACAACGCCACGACCGAGCCGATGGACAGGTCGATCTCACCCGTGCTGAGCACGAACACCATGCCGATCGCCATGACCGTGATCGGCGCGGCCTGGATCACGATGTTGAGCAGATTCGTCCCGTTGAGGAAGTACTGCGTCTGCGTGACCGCGAAGAACAGGAAGACGAGGGCGAAGCCGATGTAGACGACGTAGTTGCTCCAGGTCACTCCGCGGAGCCGATCCATGACGGACGGCGTCTTCTCGGTCTGACTGCTCGGGGCGTGCTGAGGGGCGGCGGTGCTCATCGGATCAGGCCTTTCACGAGGGTGGGGCTGTGGACGTGTTCGAGCGCGAGACGTGCGGCACCGATGACCGGGGCCCGATGGCCGAGCTCGCTGAAGCGGATGTCGAGGGCCGGGCTGCCGAGTCTTGCGAGCCATGACCGGAGGGGCGCGAGGAGTTCCGGGCGCGAGCCGATGCCGCCGCCGAGGACGAAGATGTCGGGATCGAGGACGGCATTGACCGAGACGAGCGCGAGAGCGAGGTATCGCGCCTCGTCATCGACCGCGTCGATGGCGTGGCGGTCGCCGAGGGCCACTCGGTCGAACACGTCGCGGGTCGTGATGGTCTGACCGGTGCTCCGCTCGTAGCGTTCTGCGAGCGTGTGCCCCGCCACCCTTTCCTCGAGCGATCCGCGGCGGTGGTGGGCGACGTCGAACGGGTCGGCGCCGACGGGGAGGTACCCGATCTCACCGGCCGCGCCGGTGGCCCCGCGCACGAGCGCACCGCCGACGACCACACCCATCCCGATTCCCGTGCCGACGGCGACGAACACGAAGTCATCGGCCTCGCGGCCCACTCCCTCGTGCAGCTCTCCGACGGCGGCGACGTTCACGTCGTTCTCCAGGAGGACGGGGTGTCCGAGCGCGGCTTCCAGCTCTTCCGCGAGCCCGTGCTCGGTCGCGCCGAGGTTGGGGGCGAGATCGAAGCCCGCCGTGTCGTTGGGAACGCCGGCGCCCCCGAGCCCCGTGGCGACCACGTCGGCATGGCGGATGCCGTGGGCCCGGACCAGCTCTCCGATGACCTCGACGAGCTGCTCCACCAGGCTCGTCGAGCCATGCGGATGAGTGGGTGCCACGACATCGGCGACGATCCTGCCGCCCGCGTCGGCGAGCCCGGCGCGGATCTTCGTGCCGCCGACGTCGATGCCGACGACGTACGTCGTCGCGGGAGCGGGCGGGGTGGGATTGTTCATGGGGCCGTCTCGATCGTGAGGATGCGGGCAGGGTTCGTCGTGACGAGTCGCTCGCACTGATCGGCGCTGACGCCGCGGTCGCGGAGCATCGGCAGGAAGATCCGGGCGAGGTAGCTGTAGCCGGTCTGACCGTGGGTGCCGGGGTTCATCCAGACCTCGGCGCCGGTGAGATCCAGCGCCAGCGAGACACGGTCGCCGTGCCCCTCGGCGACGAGTTCGGCGACGAGGTCGGCCCGTCTCTCATCCGAGCGGAAGTACGCCCGCTTCTCGAATTCGCCCTCCTCCCGATCGGAGGATGCCGGGCCGAGGAAGAACTCCCACACCTGCTTGCCGACGGTGTCGACGGCGATGTTGACCCCTTCGTCGAGAACCCTGCGGACGTAGGACGGATCGGCGTGGGTGTCCATGTGTCCGATGACGACACGGCCGAGATCGACGCCTTCGCTGCGCAGCAGCCCGATCTGCTCGAGAGCCATGGTGCCGTGGGTCGTGTGGGTGGAGATCGCCAGGCCCGTCTCGTTCGACGCACGCGCTGCTGCGCGCAGGCACTTCTCTTCGTGCGGCGTGATCTCGCCGAGGCTGGTCGCCTGTTCCCCGAAGATGCCGGCGCGGATGCCGTGGCCGCCGATGCCGACGTTCGCGTCGGCGATGAAGCGGGCGGTCAGTTCGTCGAGTGACGCGTCCAGTGCCCATCGGGGCGAGAAGGACTCGAGGTAGACCGCCGTGCCGGCGACGATGTGCAGCCCCGTCCGACGGGAGACCTCGCGGAGGGCGTCGACGTTGCTGCCGTCCGCGTCGCGGCCGACGACGCCGTACGGGCTGAGGTCGACGACCGTCCGGAACCCGGCAGGGATGAGTCCCTGCAGAGCATCGACCGCCAGCTCGATCTGCGTGTCGCGATCGCCGCCGGTCAGCCAGGGGCCGGGCACCAGCGAGAAGAGATGCTCGTGCGGCATGATGCGGCCGAGCGACTGGGGGGCGACCGGTCCGAGGACCGTCTGTACGTGCGGCACGTCGCCTCCTTCCTGTGGATGTGTGCGAGAGGGTGTCCGACCCACACGGCGGGATCCTGGTCGCCGAGACGGCTCGGGATCCCGCCGCGCAGCGGAGAGGACTACTTGCCGGTCACGCTCGCGGGCGGCTCGGTTCCGTAGTCGTCTTCCCATGCCTCGACGATGTTGTCCGCGGTCGCACCCATCGGGGTGACGGCGACGAGCGCCGGCGCTTCCTTCTCGAGCACTCCGTAAGCGGCAGCGGTGGCCAGCCCCTTTCCGAGACCGATCGAACCGTTTCCGACGAGTCCGACGACGTTGCCCCCGTCGACCATGTCTGCGGCGAGCGTCGCGTCGAGATCGTTCGTCACGACCTTGATGTCGGATCGACCGGCATCGCGGATGGCGGCCAGGACGCCCTGGGCCGCTGTGGCCCAGGCGACGTAGATGCCCTTGAGGTTCGGATTGCGCGCGATCATCGCCGCCGCGACCTCCTGGGTCGCCGCCTCATCGGCGAACCCCTCCTCGGCCACGATCCTGATGTCGGGGTACGAGTACGCCGTCCAGTCCTTGAAGGCCTGGTCGCGCTGGTTCGTGAACCAGAAGTCGGCGTCGTGGTACATGTAGCCGATCTCTCCCTCGCCTCCGAGGGCCTCGCCCAGCAGATCGGAGTTGATCTTGCCGGCCTGGGTCAGGGATTCGGTCACGATCGACACGAATTCCTCACCTGCGGTGTAACCCGCGGGCGGCGTCGTCATGATCACGAGCTTGATGCCGGCGTCGACCGCGGGCTGGAAGGTCGCCGCCGCCGACGTGGGATCGACGGCCGTAGCCACGATGATGTCGGGGTCGAGAGCGAGCACGGTCTGCAGGTTGTTGGCCTGGGTCGCCGCGTCGAAGTCGGCCTGGGTACTGGCCACCACGTCGATGCCGAGCTCGTCGAACTCGGCGGTCGCGCCCTTCTCGACCGCCGTGACGAATTCGGACGAGGTGTGCCAGACGAAGGCTGCGGTGAACTCGCCCGCCTCGACCTCGGTGATCTCCTCCGGCGTGAGGGTGAGATCTTCGAGGGAGCCGGGCGCCTCGCCGCCGGGACCGGCGAACTCGAGACTGGGCTCGGAGGCGGGAGTGCGGGGGGCATCGGCCGCCGGCGTCGTGCCGGCGCTGCAACCGGCGAGCGCGAGCGTGGCGACCAGGGCGGAGGCGACCAGCAGGCGCTGGGGCGACCGAGCTGAGGTGAACGGTTTCTTCATGGCAGGAAGGCCTTTCGCGAGGGGGTGCGGGAGAAGGGTGGTGTCGGGCAATCCAGCCGAGCGCCGCTGCTGGGTTAGACCACACTTTAGTTTCATGTTGCAATCAACGCAACCCTCATTCCGATATTCACGGGGGTCGAAGCCCGTTTCACGCTTGGTTTCCGCGGCAGCGTTGGCGTAGTTTGGTCTCACGGTGCCAGTAAATCGGCGAAGATTGCGGGGGGAATTGGTTCAGGACACGCGGGAGATGAACCGTTCGGCGGTCATCACGGAGCTGCTGCGTTCGCGGCCCATCAGCCGCACGCAGATCGCGCAGTCGACCGGGATCTCCGCAGCGACCGTGTCACGTGTCGTCGATCAGCTCATCGACGAAGGACTCGTCCGAGAGGTGGCTGCGGTCGTTTCGGAGAGCCCTGGCCGACGACCGGTGCTGCTCGACCTCGTGGCCGACACGACCTTCGTCGTCGGCGTCGATGTCGGCGCGGCCAACACGCGCTACGTGATCGTCGATCTCGTCGGCACCATCGTGCTCTCGGAAGAGGTGCCGACCCCGTCGGAGCTGTCGGCCCCGAGTCTCGCCGAATGGGTCGCTGCCGAGGTCGAGAGCGCGGCCGGTGAACGCTGGCCGCTCGTGCGGTACGCGTGCGTCGGACTCCCCGGCGCGGTCAATCAGGAGCAGGGCGCGGTCTCGAACGCCTCCAATCTCGTGCAGGTCGAGGACAAGCGCTTCCTCGATGCGCTGGAATCCGCCTTCGACATCCCCCTCGAGATCGACAACGACGTGAACTATGCGCTGCTCGGTGAACAGAGGTTCGGCGTCGCCCAGACCCACGCCGCCGCGGCGATGCTCAACCTCGGAGCCGGACTCGGAGCGGCGCTGGCGGTGGACGGCGTCATCCTCCATGGGCGGCGCGGCCTCATCGGCGAGTTCGGCCACCTTCCGGTCGGCCCCCTGGGCACCCGCGTCGAGCACATGCTGACCGGCCCGGGAATCGTGAGGCGCGCCGCCGAGATGGGGATGCACCTCGACAGCCCCGATCAACTGTTCGCCCCCGACTCGTCCCCGGGGCTCGCGCCGCTGCGTGCGCAGTTCGATCAGGCGCTGCTGATCGTGCTGACCGCTCTCGCGGTGAGCTGCGATCCGGAGATGATCGTGCTCGGTGGCGGGCTCTCGAAATCTCTCACCTCGAGCCTCTCCCGCTACGAGGATGCTCTCCGGCAGAACCTCAACTTCTCGCCTCGACTCGTGCTCCCCGAGCTCGGAGACATGTCCGGCGCCGTCGGCTCGGCGGTGTCGGGTCTTCAGCGGGTGTACCCGGAGCTCGGCGTCGAGGCGGATGCGCTCGCGACCCTGCCCCAGCGAGCTGCCTGACATGAACGTGCCCTTCTTCTGGGTGGACGTCTTCGCCGCCACGCCCCTCGCGGGCAATCCGCTCGCTCTCGTCCCGGATGCCGACGCCCTGACGACCGAGACGATGCGCGCCATCGCGCGCGAGTTCAACCAGTCGGAGACGACATTCCTCGTGCGGCCGACCGTTCCCGGCGCCGACCACCGCCTGCGGTCCTTCACTCCGGGCGGCTTCGAAGTGCTCGGGGCGGGTCACAACGCGATGGGCGCGTGGCTGTGGCTGGCGGCATCCGGTCGACTGGACGAGGAGGGCGGACGCTACGTGCAGCAGATCGGCGACGAGCTCCTCCCGGTCGGCGTCACCCGCGATGCCGATGGCCGATCCGTCGTGACCATGCAGCAGTCGGAGCCGCGCTTCCTTGCGGCGCTCGGCGACGAGCGACGCGGTGCCCTCGCCGCGGCGCTGGGGATCGATGCGACCGACCTCGGCGATGATCGGGCGGCGCAGGTCGTCTCCACGGGTGCCGAGCATCTCCTCGTCCCCGCGCGCGATCCGGATGCCGTCGACGCCGCGCAGCCCGACACCGCGGGGCTCCGCGCGCTGCTGGCCGACGTCGGCGCCGAGGGCTGCTACCTCTACACGACCGCCGTCGATCCGGGATCGCGGATCGACGCCTACGCGAGGTTCTTCAACCCGACGGTGGGCATCGCCGAGGATCCCGCGACGGGCACCGCAGCCGGACCGCTCGCGGCGCTCCTCGTGCGCGACGGCCTCTCGCACGAGGGCTCACCGATCACGGTCGAGCAGGGCACGAAGCTCAGGCGTTCCAGCCTCATCGGACTCCAGGTCGACGGCTCGGTGGTGACGATCTCCGGCACGGGCATCGTCGTCGCCGAGGGCGTGCTCCGCCTCTGATCCGGCGGCCGCGTCGCGTCGGCATCCGCTGTCCGCGGGCCGCCGGCGAGTCGCGCGCGCCTCGGAGACGAGCACGGTCGCGACTCCGACGCCGCAGAACAGGAAGCCGAGAAGGGTGATGGCCGTGACGCTCTCCCCGAGGAGCACGGCGCCCGCCGCGGCGGTGAACGGCGCGATCAGGAAGAGCAGCGCGTTGAGAGCCGTGATGCCGACGCGGTTCAGCAGCCACCAGTAGAGACCGTAGGCGGCCAGCGTGGGGAACGCCGCGGCGAGCGCCGTCGCGATCCAGAACGAGACCGACGCGGGCGGCAGGAGCGTGCCGGTCGCCGCGGAGAGCAGCACGAGCGCGCCCGCCGTCACCGTGGCGTGGATCGTCAGAGTCGCGAGCACTCCTGTCTGCAGGTTCGATCGGCGCTGGATGATCGTGCCGGCGATCAGGCAGCCCATGGCGACGACGAGCAGCAGATACACGAGCGGGTGCGCATCGGAACCGCCGAGCTGCGACTGCACGACGAACACGACACCCACGGCACCTGCCGCCAGTCCGACCCATTGCGCGCCTCGCACGCGCAGACCCAGGAGCGGGCCGACGAGCATCGCGATCACGAGCGGCTGCACGGCGTCGATGAGCGCGACGGTCCCCGTGGCGATCCCGGCGGCGAGCGCGGCATAGATCGCCGTGCAGTAGCCGAACTGCGAGAACAGGCCGATCAGCGACTGCCGCCGGACGTCGGATGCCCCGATCCCCCGGGCCGCACCCGTGAGGACGACGATGATCAGGAGGATGACCGCCAGCGGCACGAACCGCCAGACGAGCAGCGTCACGGGCGAGGCGTCGACGGTCGCGATCGCGGCGATGAGGAAGCCCGAGCTCCAGGTCACGACGAAGGCTGCGGCGGCGGCGACCGTGACCGCTCCCGAAAGTATACCGATCTGTTTACTCATCTCTCCAACTATACAGGTTGGTATACTCGGGGCATGACGCAGTCCGTCCCGCAACTCGCTCCGCTCACCCCCGGCGCTCGTCGGGTGCTCGATGCGGCGTCGACACTCTTCTACGAGAAGGGCATCCACGCGGTCGGCGTCGACACCATCGCCGATGCGGCCGGGGTCACGAAGAAGACGCTGTACGACCGGTTCGGCTCGAAGGAGACGCTCGTCGTCGCGTACCTGCAGCACCGCGATGCGCGGTGGCGCGACCACGTCGCGGAGCACCTCGCCCGCGTTCCCGCCCCGGGGGTCGACCGGGTCCTCGCGATCTTCGACGCCGCGGAGACCTGGTCGGATGACAACAGCTCCAAGGGCTGCAGCGCGATCAACGCCCGGGCCGAGATCGGCGACGGCCACGACGGCCACCCGGTCTTCCCCGAGGTGTCGCGCCAGAAGGTCTGGCTGCTCGACGTTTTCGACGAGCTGTGCCGTGAGGCATCCGTACCTCAGCCTCGCACCATGGCCGAAGCACTGATGCTGCTCTACGAAGGCGCGATCGTCACGGTCGGGATGGAGACGTTCGCCAACCCGTTCCCCGCCGCACGGCGGGTGGCGAAGACTCTGCTGGAGCAGGCCCGCTAGAGCGAGCGCGTAAGGTGGGACGTCTGCCGACGAGAGGCCCCGCATGATCGCACGGTTCGAAGAGCTCGACTGGCAGCAGACGCGGATGGGCGAGCTCATGCTGCGCCGCCGCTCGGACCCCGCAACGGGCGAGATGATCTACGAGGTGAAACTCGGGGACGAGTACCTCATGTCGAGTCTCTTCACGGTCGCCGAGGAAGAACTCGCGACTCTGGGCCTCGCCGCCTGCGCGCGAGACGAGCTGAGTGTTCTCGTCGGCGGACTGGGACTCGGGTACACGGCGGTGACCGCGCTCGACGACCCGCGCGTGGCGCGGCTCGAGGTGATCGACGCGCTTCCCGCCGTGATCGGGTGGCATGAGCGCGAACTCCTGCCGGTGTCGACGCGACTCGTGACGGATGCCCGGACCACCCTCACCCACGACGACTTCTTCGCCGTCGTGCGGCGAGAGCCGGATGCCGACGCCCGCCGTCACGATGCGATCCTGCTCGACGTCGATCACTCCCCGCGCCACACGCTCGATCCGAGCCACGCCGACCTCTACACGGAGGCGGGGCTCACCGCGCTCGCCCGGCATCTCGCCGATCGCGGCGTGTTCGCACTGTGGTCGGACGACCCGCCCGACGACGACTTCATGAAGGTGCTCGCCGCGGTGTTCGACGACACGCGCGCCCACGTCGTCGACTTCGACAACCGCCTCACCGGAGGGATCTCGTCGAACACGGTGTACGTCGGCGTGCGGCGCTGACGGCGCCGCCTCAGAGACCTTCGCGAAGGACCAGGGGGACCGCCACCTTCCTCACCACCGTCTCGAGGAGACGCCATCCTGCACGGTGTCTCCACGGAAGGTGCCTGGTGTAGACGGCGGTGTACTCGAACTCCGACTCGGCTCCTCGGTTGCGTTTGAACTCTGCCACGCCGCTCGAGTTGTGCAGCTGGACCCCGTTCTCGTGCGCCGTGCGGGCGACCAGGTAGCTGAGCATCCGGTACAGGCCGCACTCCTGCGGGAGTGCCGTGTCGTATCCGAGAACCGGAGCGGCGAGGAACCCGTCGGCCACCCGGAAGCCGAACACCCCGTCGATGCGCGCGTCGATCTCGTGTTCGAGCAGCACGAACTCGAGGAGCCCGCTCTGTTGCGCGACGCCGATGAACGCGGCGGTGTAGCGAGGGTTGAGGCGGGAGTACTTGTCGACGTACAGCTGCGTGTAGAGCTGGGCGATCCGCTCCCGTACGGGCAGGGACGACATCCCGGTGGCCGGATCGATGACGGCAGGTCGTGCGCGATAGGCCGACTTCTCATACACGGCCCGATCGCGCACGGTGTCGCGAACGCGCGCCCATGCCGTCCCCCGCGTATCGGTGAACAGCACGCTGCGCGCGGGAATGAGGCGATAGCCGCAACGGCGCAGCATCTCGGGCAGCAGGCTCCCGCGTCCGTGCACGCTCCGCCAGCCGATCGCCAGACGCGGATGCTCCGACCGCAGCGCCGTGGTGAGATCGACGAGCTCGGCCTCGGCGACCTGCGGGTGGAGGTTGGTGGAGACGAGGGCGTTGCCCACGAAGGCGACGTCGTCGACGTGCGATAGGGCGAGCGCCGCGCCGAGGGCGCGCAGCAGACCGCGAGCCGCGAGACGGGCCGAGCGAGAACGCAGCTCCGCCACCTCTTCGCGGGCGTAGTGCAGGTAGTGCGTGACGGGTGACACGACGTAGCTCTGCGGATCGGCGGCGGTGCGACGAGCGCGCGGGCGCCTCGCCGAGGGAACGGTCATCGGCAGCCGCTCATCGCCGATCTCGACGACCGACAGTTCTGCATCCACGTTCGTCGCGACCTCGCGGGTTCCGCCGGCGCGGGCGACGGCATCCACGAACGCGTCCGCCCAGGGCGGCGGGCACGCATCAGCCGGCATCCGGACGGGCTCCCCGTTCCACTCGATGTCGTGAGTGGAGGCGCCGAGGAGCGACACACCCGCCGTGCGGGCGGTGCGCAGCTGCACGAGGAGTGATCGCGCGAGAGTGGTCGGCGCCACTCGATCGCCCGGCTCTCGAAGAACATCGGGTGCCGTCACCCGACGCACGAAGTCCGCCGCGTCGCCCACCGACCGCACGCCTCTCGGCCCGTACAGAAGGTGCGGCACTCCGAGCCGCGCCACATCGCGCGACGCCGTGACGATCGGGGCGGCGGGGCGGTCCGGTTCGGCAGCGACCGCAGGACGGAACGCCTCCGCGAGTCGGTCGGCACTCCCGAACAGATGGATGCCGCTGGTCGCGCGAGGATTGCATTCGAGGATGGTGAGCCCGGCGTCGGTCTCCATGAGATCGAGGCCGAACTGACCGGTGAGGTCGAGGCCGGCGGCGAGCGTCTCGGCCAGAGAACGCGCGGCGCCGTGGACCGGGTTGCTCTCCGCGACGCGTTCGAACACCACGGCCGCTCCGCTCCCCGCCCGCGACACCGGCTCGTAGAGGACGAACGCGGTGAGCCTTCCTTCGACCGCCACCGCGTAGGTGCACAGCTCTCGCCCCGTCACCCGTTCCTGGATGAGCCACGGCTGATCGGCAGTGATGCGGGCGACGTCAGGAAGCGGTTCTCCGTCGGCCAGCACGACCGTGCGGGTGCCGAACCGCGAGAACGCCGGCTTCACGACCCTCGCCCCCGACCAGTGCCCGGTAGACGCCGCACGCCGCTTGCGCCACTCGATGGCAGACGAGATCACCTCCGTGCGCGGGTGCGGCAGTCCCCGTTCGTCGAGGAGTGCGGCGAACCGTCCCTTGTGATGCAGGCGCGCGATCACATCGGATGCCGGGGCGAACAGCTGATCCCGCAGTGGAGCGAGGTCCCGTTCCAGACCGCCGGCGTGCTCAGCCCCGAGCACGGCGCTGAGCCAGAACGTCTCCTCGCAGGTGGGAACGATGAGGTCGGACTGGTGGCGGCGCGCGATCCCGGCGATCGCCCGCGCGAACTCCACCGGGCGGAAGCGCGCGGACGGCACCCGGTAGGCGCGCTGCACGGCTCGCGATCCCGCCGTCAGGTTGGGTTCACTGTCGGCGATGATCACGCCCCAGTCAGCCTCGGCGAAGCGTCGAGCGAGATCGAGTGCGACGGGTGCCCGCGCCCCGGTGAGCACCACCGTGCGCGACGGGGTCACGCCTGCGCGAACGCCGTCCCGCACATCCGCCCTCCCGACGATCAGTTGAAGTCGCCGCCCGGGGCCATGTCCATGAAGCGGGAGTAGTGCCCCTGGAACGCGACCGTGATCGTCGCGGTCGGACCGTTACGGTGCTTGGCGACGATCAGGTCGGCCTCGCCCGGACGCACGTCCTTGTCGTACACCGATTCGCGGTGCAGGAGGATGACCATGTCGGCATCCTGCTCGATCGATCCCGACTCGCGCAGGTCGCTGATCGCGGGCTTCTTGTCTTGCCGCTGCTCGGGACCACGGTTCAGTTGCGACAGGGCGATCACGGGGACCTGCAGTTCCTTCGCGATGAGCTTGAGGCTTCGGGAGAACTCCGAGACCTCCTGCTGACGCGACTCGACGCGCTTACCCGACGTCATCAGCTGCAGGTAGTCGATGATGACCATGCGCAGGCCCTCGCGCTGCTTGAGCCGACGGCACTTGGCACGGATCTCGACGAGCGTCATGTTAGGGCTGTCGTCGATGTAGAGCGGGGCGTCGTTGATGCGGCCGCGGGTCGCCGCGACCGTCGTCCAGTCGCGCGGATCGAGCGTTCCCTTTCGCATGTTCTGCAGCGGGATGCCGCCCTCGGCGCTGAGCAGACGCATCGCGATCTCGCTCTTGCCCATCTCGAGCGAGAAGAAGATCGAGGGGAAGTTGTGGCCGATGGATGCCGCGCGAGCGAAGTCGAGCGCGAGCGTCGACTTACCCATCGCGGGTCGCGCGGCGACGACGATCATCTGACCGCCGTGGAGTCCGTTCGTGAGTTCGTCGAGTTCCTTGAACCCGGTCGGGATGCCGGTCATCGAGCCGTCGCGGCCGTTCGCGGCCTCGATCTCTTCGACGGCGGCGTCGACCGCGACCATCAGGGGCACGTAGTCTTCGGCGGTCTCGGTGCCGGTGACGGAGTAGATCTCGGCCTGGGCGCTGTTGACGATGTCGGTCGCGTCGCCCTCACCGGCGTAACCGAGCTGCACGATGCGCGTGCCCGCGTCGACGAGGCGACGGAGGATGGAGCGTTCGGCCACGATGCTCGCGTAGTAGCCCGCGTTCGCGGCGGTCGGCACGATCGACGTGAGCGTGTGCAGATAGTCGGCGCCGCCGGCCTTGTTGAGCTCGCCGGTCTTGATCAGCTCGTCGGTGACGGCGACGACATCGGTCGGCTCGCCATGCGAGTACAGCGAGAGGATCGCCTCGAAGATGAGCTCGTGCTTCGGGATGTAGAAGTCGGCGCCCTTGAGCGTCTCGATCACATCGGCGACGGCATCCTTCGACAGGAGCATGCCCCCCAGGGCGCTCTGCTCGGCGAGGAGGTCGTGCGGAGGCGTGCGCTCGGGCGGGCGATGCCCCCCCAGGCGCTCCTCTGAGATGTCCGCGATCGACACGCTTTTCCCTTCGATGCGACTGTTCCGAATGCGCCGCCCGGGGGCGGCGCCGTGTTGTCGGGCCGTTCCGGCCGCCATGCACAGCGAATCAGGAGCCCCCGACATTCGGTCGCTCGACCACGGTACGAGCGGCGTGAACCGGGTGCAACACAGCCTGTGGATAACCCTGTGGAGAGCGTGCGGACAAAGCCGGAGTGTCTGTGTAGAACGTGTGTGGATAACCCCGTGGACGGCATCGCATATCAGTTTTCTTAATCGCTCTGACCAGGGATTTACCGATTCCCCAGGCTGTGGATGAGAACCGGCTTCAATGGTTGATTGAAGGTTTTCTCGTCACGTGGGGACATGTGTAGAACCTGGGGAAAGTCAAGCCGAGATTTCGCCGGGCGAGTCATCGCGCGATGTTCCGTCCCGGCTGCGCGAAATAGGCCTGGACAACCCCCGGAAGCGCGAGTATCGTCGCCCCCAATCGATACTGATCGTGTCGATGCATGCGTTGCCTTCAGAGGGGGAGGTTGACGTGAACGCTCGGGCCACCCGACGCGGCATCCCCGCCGCCGTCAAATGGGGCGGCCTCGTCGCGCTCGCATGGGCGACCCTCACGATCTTCTCCGGCGGCGGCTCCGCTCACGCCGATGAGCAGCCGGATGGTCCGCTGGACGGCCTCACCTCGGTCGTCGGCGAGACGGTGTCGGCCGTCACCGCACCCGTCGTCACGCAGGTGATCGCCCCCGTCGTCACCCAGGTGGCCGCGCCCGTCGTGCAGGCGGTCGTCGCCCCGGTGCAGCAGACCGCTCCGGTCGTCGTGTCCACCGTGACCCAGACCGTCGCATCCGTCCCCGTCGTCGGCCCCGCCGCGACCCCCGTCGTCCAGGCTGTGACGCAGACGGCGCAGGGCGTGGTCGCTCCGGTCACCGATATCCTCACGGACGCTCCCGTCGCGCACATCACCGACCCGATCCTGGATGCCGTGACCGGCCTCCCGATCGTCGGAGGGCTCGTCGATGACCTCGGCGCCCGCGATCTCGTGGACGAGGTGGTCGGGGTCGTTGATGACGCCGTCGGCGTGATCGGCGGGGCGGCGGAGGAGACGGTGCCGCCGATCCTCGAGGCTCTCGATCCTGCGCTCCCCGGCTCCGGCGGACCGTTCGAACCCGGCGCACCGGAGAGCGCACTCTCGGCCCAACAGCTCGCGGCGACCGGCGTACCCGGCGTCTCCGATTCCGGCGGCTTCCCCGCGCTCTCCATTCAGCCCGTAGCCCCCGCTGCGTCATCTACGGCGGTGATCGGCGAGCGCGGGGCTCCGGAATCAGGTCAAGGGCCCCCAGCGGGAGGCCCTGCCGCTCCGACTTCCTCCGCCGGCTCCGGCGGAGGCTCCAGCGGCGCCCACGCTCGCCTCGGCGATGACGTGGCACCCCCGGTCTGCGCATGGGTGCGGGCCTCCGGCGCATCCGACGACGCCCTCCCGGCGTCGCGGGTCGCCGACACCGACGTCTCTCCTGACTGACTGAAAGTCGCGCCGTCCATCCCCAGGGACGGCAGATGCAGTGCTGCGCGCGCACTTCGCGTGCACCCATCCAGACTCCCCCAGTCCAGTCAGGAGAATCATCATGCGTACATATCTCAAGCGGGCCCTGTGGGGCACGCTCATCGCCGGCGGGGTCACCCTGTTCGGCGCGACGGCTGCGAACGCGGCCGACACCTCCGGAGACGAAGGTCTTCTCTCCGGCACCCAGGCTGTGGCTTCGGTCACCGCACCGGTCACGGTCGTGAACAACGCGATCTCGCTGCTCGGCGACGCCGTCGCCGCACCGGCACCGGCACCCGCTCCCGCCCCGGCACCCGCCCCGGCGCCCGCTCCGGCACCCGCTCCCGCCCCGGCACCCGCCGCGGTCACGAGCGGATCCGACGGCACGGCATCCGGCTCCCAGGCCGTGGTGACCGTGAACGTCCCCGTCACCGTGACGAACAACGCGGTGAGCCTCGTGGACGACACCCAGACCAGCACCCCGGCCCCGAATCCCCAGAGCTCGGCTCCCCAGGCCGACACCGGGGCCGGGGTGCCGTCCGTGACCACGAACGGCATCGACGGACTGCTCTCCGGCACCCAGGCGCTGCTCGCGGTCAACGCGCCGATCACGGTCAGCGGCAACGCTGTCTCGCTGCTCGGAGACAGTGACGTGGCGTCGCCCTCCGGCGGTGCGGCTCCGGCCGCCCCGGCCACCGGCACCACCGGTGGAAGCACCACCGGCGGGGATGACAGCATCCTCGGCGGCACCCAGGTCGTCGCACCGGTCACAGCCCCCGTGGCCGTGACGGGCAACGCGATCTCGCTGCTCGATGACGCCAGCGTCACCGGCGGTAACGGCGGTGCGGCCCCGGCCGCTCCGGCCTCCGGCTCTGCGGGAGGCAGCACCACCGGCGGAGACGACGGCGTCGCCAGCGGTTCCCAGGTCGTCGCACCGGTGACAGCCCCCGTGGCCGTCACCGGCAACGCGATCTCCCTGCTGGATGACGCCACCGTCACCGGCGGCACGGCTCCGGCCACCCCGGCGGCCCCGGCCACCGGCACCACCGGTAGCAACACCACCGGCGGAGACGACAGCGTCCTCGGCGGCAGCCAGATCACCGCACCCGTGACGGCCCCTGTGGCCGTCACCGGGAACGCGATCTCGCTGCTCGACAACGCCACCGTCACCGGCGGCGCGGCCACCCCGGCCGCTCCGGCCACCGGCACCACCGGTGGCAACACCACCGGCGGAGACGACGGCATCGCCAGCGGCACCCAGATCACCGCACCCGTCACGGCCCCTGTGGCCGTGACAGGGAACGCGATCTCGCTGCTCGACAACGCCACCGTCACCGGCGGAGCGGCCACCCCGGCCGCTCCGGCCACCGGCACCACCGGTAACAACACCACCGGCGGAGACGACGGCATCCTCGGCGGCACCCAGATCACCGCACCCGTGACAGCCCCCGTGGCCGTCACCGGCAACGCGATCTCCGTGCTCGACGACGCCACCGTCACCGGCGGCGGCACGGCTCCGGCCGCTCCGGCCACCGGCACCACCGGTGGCAACACCACCACGGGCGACGACGGCATCCTCGGCGGCACCCAGCTGTCGCTGCCGGTGACGCTGCCGATCACGATCGGCGGAAACGCCATCTCGGTGGCCGGTGACAGCACGGTGACGAACCCGGGCACGAACCCCGGAACGGACCCGGGAACCGATCCCGGGACTGACCCGGGAACCGACCCTGGGACTGACCCCGGCACGGACCCGGGAACCGATCCTGGAACCGAGCCGGGCACCGACCCGGGCACCGGTTCCGTGACGGGATCGGCATCCGGTGCCGTCGTGGCCGACGCTGCGGAGGGACTCGCCATGACCGGCGGCGCCCCCGCATCCGGATTGGTCGCACTCGCCGCACTCCTGCTCCTCCTCGGAGGTGCGGGCCTGCTGCGTCGTCGCCTGACGGCGTAGCCGAGACGCCGGCGGTGCGGCCGTCCTCGGGGAGGAGACCCCGCACCGTCGGTGCGTCGGCGCGCCGCGCAGGGAGCAGTTGCCCCAACCGCTCCCCGCGCGGTGCCGACGCGCGGATGCCCCGCGGTGTTGCCCACCGCGGGGCATCCGTCACGCCTTCAGGCCGGCACGGATCTCGCCGCGCCGCGCCGCTCAGGCGATGTCGTCGACCTCGCCGTAGGGCACGATCGCGGCGCGATACTTCTCGACCAGGTCGCGCCAGCCGAAGCCCTCCGTGTACTCGTGCTCGTAGACCGCCTCGGTGAAGTGCCAGAGCAGGTACGGATGGGCGCCGAGGCCGTAGAGCGCGCCGTAGTCCCGCGCCGCGAACGCCGCGTACTCCTCCGGTGTCAGGATGCGGTCGTCCGCGACCGCATCGGTGCCGGACCCTCCGGCCAGCCATCCGTCGAGGAAACCGGCAGGATCGGCGACGTACGCATTCACGTTCGCGGTGCTCATCTCGACCGCCCGGATGAACTTGTTCATCATGTAGAGGCTCACTGTGCGGCCCTCCAGAGGAAGAACGGACTCGACGCGAACCGTGACGTCGTCGCCTCGGCGAGGTCGGCGGGCCTGCCCTGCATCGCGGCGAGCGCGGCGACGATGTTCACGTACTGGTAGGTGACGTTGCCCGCCGCCATGATGCGGTCGAAGCGGCATCCGTCGATCGCGCCGGCGAGGTCGCCGTCACGCATCCAGGCCACCGCCTCGGCGTCGAATGCGGGGTCGGGCGATCCGTTGAAGGTGCGTGGTCCCCCGACATCCGTCGCCATGTGCCCCGAGGTGAGCAGGCCCACCCGCGCATCGCTGTCCCACGCCTCGACCGCCGTACGCAGGTGCTGGCCGAGAGCGGCGAAGCGCGCGGCTGACGGCAGCGGAGGAAGGATCGCGTTCGCGTGGATCGGCACGATCGGCAGGTCGAGCTCGGGCCGCACGTACTGCAGCGGCAGCACGAAGCTGTGGTCGAGCCGCCACTCGTGCGAGACCGAGAAGTCGATGGTCTCGGGCAGCACCTCCCGTCCGGTGATCTGCGTCGCGAGCTCGGGGTGCCCGGTCAGCTCGGCGTACTCCATGCCGAAGGTGCGCACCTCGTTCTCGTAGGTGCCGTGGTACGACGCGGCCTTGCCGACGATGAACGCCGGGGAGTTGTCGGAGAAGAACTGCCGCACATGATCGGTGCCGAGCACGATGAGCACGTCGACGGCGGCCTCCGTCACGGCCTCGCGGATGCGGCGGAAGTTCTCCTCGACCGCCACGAGATCGTCGGGCATCGGCTCGCGCATCGCGCGCCAGAGCAGCGGGTTGTGCGGCGTCGCCGCGGCCATCACCAGTTCAGCCATGCGTCCTCCCGGACTCGTCGCGCCGGCTCACAGCCGGAACAGCTTGCGCGCGTTGTCGAGCAGGATCTTCTGCCTCGACTCGGGCTTGAGGCCCAGCTCGTCGAACTCGGTCATCCATCGGTCCGCGGTCATCACCGGCCAGTCCGATCCGAAGAGCACGCGGTCGGAGATGAGCGAATCGGCGTAGCGCACGACCTCGGGCGGCAGATACTTCGGCGCCCAACCGGACAGGTCGAGGTACACGTTCGACTTGTGCCAGACCATCGCCAGGTTCTCGAGGTGCCAGGGCCAGGCTGGGTGCGCACTGATGATGTTCAGCTCGGGGAACTCGGCCGCGACGTCGTCGATGTACGGCACCGGTCGTGCGTTCTCGAGTCGGTAGCCTCCTCCGCCGGGGGTGCCGGCGCCCGCACCGGGGAACCCGGAGTGGAACATGACGACCAGACCGAGTTCGGCGCAGGTCTCCCAGATCGGGAAGAAGCGCCGGTCGTTGGCGAGGAACTTCTGCCGCGACGGGTTGAGCTCGCCGACGCCTTTGATGCCGTACTCGTCGTGCATCCGCCGGATCTCCGCGATCGCGGCCTCGCCCTTCCACGGGTCGATGCCCGCGAACGCGAGGAAGACGTCGGGGTGGTCCTGCTGTGCCCTGCCCAGCAGGTCGTTGGGCGCACCCTTGATGCCGCTCGTGGTCTCCGAATCGGAGTTCACGATGACGGCCATCATCTTGCGTTCGCGGTACTGGTCCGCCTGCTCGGCGAACGACACCACCGGCCGCTCACGGCCGAAGTGCGCCGACATCTGCGTGTGCCGCGCGCCCATCGCCGCGATGAACTCCTCGGTCTGCGGGTGCGTGTGGACGTCGATCGCGACGAGGTCGTCGATACCGGTCATCGGGCCGCCCCTTCCTTCTCGGATGCGGATGCTGCCGCGGTCGCGGTGAGCTCTTCGGTGTCGGCGCCGAGTGCGGGCGCGTAGCGGAGTGCGGGACGACCGCTGCGCTGGAACCGGATGCTGGGCACGGGGACGCGCAGTGCGGCGCCGTCGGGTCCCTCGATCTCTTCGACCAGACCCATGCTGACGATCTGCGGGTCGTCGAAGAGGTCGCCCATCGTGTTCAGCGGGCCGTGCGGGATGTCATGGGCGGCGAGCCTGTCGAGCCACTCCGCGCGCGGGCGCGTGGTCGCGATCTGCTTCAGCACGGCGTCGAGCTCGTCGTAGTTGCGCACCCGCGCCTCGCGCGTCGAGAACCGCTCGTCGTCGGCGAGGTCGGGGCGCTCGAGCACGTCGAGGAGCCCGGTCCAGAACTTCTCCGGCACGGACATGTGGATCACGAACGCCTTGCCGTCCGAGCCGACGCACGCGTACGCCTGCGCGCGACGCGGTCGCGAGTCGGGTGAGGAGACCTGACCGGTCTCGAGGAACGCCGACGCGGACTCGGTGAGGAAGTCGAGGAGCGCGCCGACCATCGTGACCTCGACGTGCTCGCCTTCGCCGGTGACGTCGCGCGCATGGAGGGCGGCGAGCACGGCCTGGACGGCCGACATGCCGGAGAGCAGGTCGGAGAACGCCGGGCCCAACGGGCGGATGGTGGATGCCGGTACGACCTGGCTGTACATGCCGCCGGTGGCGGAGATCACGGTGTCGTAGGCGGGCCGCTTCGCGGCGGGCCCCGTGGGACCGAATCCGGTGATGGAGCAGGTGATCACGCGCGGGTTGCGCTCATGCAGCACGTCCGGGCCGAAGCCGAGCCGCGCGGCGACGCCGGGACGGAAGTTGTCGAGCACGATGTCGGCATCCTCCACCAGGGCGAGCAGGGCGGCGAGCCCGTCGACGCTCTTCAGGTCGAGGACGACGCCGCGCTTCCCCCGGTTGTAGGCGGCGAACTGCGGGCTCATGGTCGCCCGGCCCTCCCAGCGCCTCATCGGGTCGCCCTCCGTGGACTCGACCTTGATGACGTCGGCGCCGAGATCGGCGAGAAGCTTGGCCGCGTACGGACCGGAGATGTACTGCCCCAGCTCGATCACGCGGATGCCGGCGAGCGCTCCTGCGCCGGGAAGTGCAGAACTCGTCACGTCGGGATCTCCTGTTCTCCGGGTGCGCTCATCGGACATCGACGACCACCTTCCCCTCGCCCTTGCGGGGGAACTCCTGGTAGGCACGCCCGATGTCGTCGAGCGGATAGCGCGCGCCGACGAGCGTCGGCAGGGCTCCGGCGGCGGCGAGATCCAACGCCTCGACCACGTCGTCGTAGCGGGCGCTGGCGACGCCGAGCAGCTGCTTGCGGCGCAGGTAGAAGTCTCGCGAGTCGATGTGCAGTTCGCTGTCGACGGATGCCGAGCAGAACACCGCCCGGCCTCCCCATCGCAGTGCGCGGATGCCGGCGGCCAGAGTCGGGGCGTGGCCGGACACGTCGAGCACGACGTCGAACCCGTCGCCGCGATCCAGTGCGGATGCCAGCGCCGCGGCATCCGGAGCCGTGATGATCTGCTCGTCGCCGATCGGCCGCAGAGGCCGCCGGGACGCCGCGGCCACAGATGCCCCTCGGGCGATCGCGATGGCGACGGCGGCGCGGCCGAGCGTGCCGCCCGCGCCGGTGACGAGCACGCGCTCACCCGCGGCGAGCGCGACGGTGCGCACCGCGTTCACCACGATCGACGCACTGTGGACGACGGCCGTCGCCTCGGCGGCCGTCAGCCCCCGGCGATCGATCGCGTTGCGGCTCGGGACGACGACGAACTCCGCGGCTCCCCCGTCACGGTGCACGCCGACCACGGTCTGGGCGGGGCAATCGGCCTCGTCGCCGGCCACGCAGCGTGCGCAGACGCCGCACGCGATGTTGGGCTTCACGACGACGGCCTGGCCGACGCGCGTCGAGGCGACGCCGCTTCCGGTCGCGACGATCTCTCCGGCGGGATCCATCCCGAGGATGCGCGGCAGGCGGGCCTGCGCGCCCGGCCCGACCCCGGCGACGACGTTGAGGTCGAGCTGGTTCACGCCGACGGTGTCGACGCGCACGAGAACCTCGCCCGCGCCCGGAACCGGCGCGGCCGTCTCCTCGACGGTCAGACCGTCGAGGTCGTGTCGGCTCAGCACGGCTGCGCGCATCGTCACCTCTTCATCGCGGGAATGCTCTTTGGGATACTGTATCCAATTTTCATTCCGGGTGTCCAGACCCGGTTCTCGCACGATATCCCCCAAACCATGGACAGTCGACTCCAAACTGGATACAGTATCCCAAAATCTGCGCGAGATGCCCTGCTCCGCGGGGGTCGAACGCACCATCCCGAATGGAGAGTCATGCGCACGACAAGATCCAGACTCGGCCTCGCCGTGGTCGGCGGCGCAGCAGCACTGACGCTGCTCGCCGCCTGCACCGCCCCGACACCGACACCCGCAGCACCCGTCGAGCTCGGAGACGGAGAACCCGGCGCCGCGGAAGACACCGAGCTCACGGTGGCGATCCCCTTCCCCGACGTCACGATGTACTCGATGTTCGTCCTGGCGACCGACCTCGGCTACTACGAGGAGGAAGGCCTGACCGTCGAGGTGATCACCGCCGACAACGTCACGGCGGCGGTGGCCAGCGGCAGCGCCGACATCGGCGTCGAGTCGACCGGCACGGTGATCGACGCCATCCGCGGCGGCGTCGAGATCGACCTCGTCTCCGGCCACTACTGCCGGCAGAACTTCGACTTCGCGGCGCAGGCCGACGTCGAGAGCGTCGAAGACCTCGACGGCACCTCCATCGTGCTCGCCGGAACGCCCGGCGACCCCGCCGAGTTCCAGCGCGCGCAGGTGCTCAAGGAGGAGGGATGGGACATCTCGACGATCAACGCCGAGGTCGTCTACCCGGGGCCGGGATCGGAATCGTGGACGGAGTTCTTCGTCAACGACAAGATCGCGTTGCAGCCGTTCTACGCCGACGACCGCGCGGCGCTCGAGGATCACGGCGCGAACATCGTCGTGGAGTCGCTGCGCAACTGGGCGAACGACGTGCAGATCGCCGGCACGAAGTGGGCCCAGGAGAACCCCAACACCCTGGTCCGGTTCCTGCGCGCGACCCTCAAGGCGACCGACTTCATGACGGCACCCGCGCCCGGCGAGTTCCCCGAGAACGCCGAGGAGGTCCTGGACATCTACGAGGCCAACGACTTCGAGGTGGCGGAACTGCGCGAGTCCGACAGCCCGTGGATCCTCGACGCCCACCTCGCCTGCCCGAACCTGTACTTCGACACCGAGGCCTGGGACACGACGATCGAGACCCAGAAGCTCGAGCCGCTGGAGTTCGACGACGGACAGCTCGTCTATCTGCGCAAGGCGCAGGACCTGCTCGGCCTCGACAACGAGGGACCGGCGACGCTGACGTACCCCTGAGCCCGCTGAGCTCAGCAGAAGAGGCCCCACCGTTGCGCATGGCGGTGGGGCCTCTTCCGTGTCAGTAGTGGTCGCGAGCTTGGAGGATCACGATCTCCTCGTCACTCACGTAGTAGACGAGTCTGTTGCTCTGGTCGATGCGACGAGACCACGCCCCGGAGAGCACGTGCTTGAGGGGCTCCGGTTTTCCGATGCCTTCGAAGGGGCTTCGGAGGACGTCTGCGACGAGCTGGTTGATCCTCTTCAGCGTCTTGCGATCCTGACCTTGCCAGTACATGTAGTCCTCCCACCCGTTCGGGTCGAAGGCCAATCTCCGAGTCACTCGTCGATCAGGTCGTGCTGCTCGGTCTCACCACGGCGCGCACGTTCGATCGCCGAGAGAAGACGCTCCGCGCCGACGCGGTTCCGAAGCAGATACGCCGTCTCCGTGAGGGCGTCGTAGTCGTCCTTCGACATGATGACGGCATTTCCGCGGCGCGAGACCACCTCGACGGGTGCGTGGTCATCGTTCACCTGCTGGATAAGACCGAACAGACCCTTGCGAGCTTCTGTAGCCGAGATCGCGGACACCCTCTACCTCCCTAGTGGTACATCAAAGCGTACCACTTGGATGCGCGTGAAGCGCCTGCGCTGACAGACCCGGCCCCCGTCGCGCATGAGACGGAGGCCGGGAGTCGATGCAGCCGGGGTCAGCCGACGATCTTCCGCTCGTCGTACCAGGGCGCGAGCCGGCGGCGCAGCACCGAGATGAGCAGCAGCGTGAGGTTCGCGATGATGACCATCACCACGACCATGGCGATGGCCTGATCCATGCGGAACTGGTAGGCGGCGAACTCGAGAAGGTGGCCGAGGCCGCCGGTGCCGCCGAGGAACTCGCCGAGCACCTCGCCGGTGAAGCCGAGGGCCGCGCCGCGCTGGATGCCCGACAGGCTGTAGGGCAGCGTGGCGGGGAAGATGACCTTCCACCCGAGGCTGACGCCGCGGGCACCGTAGACGCGTGCCGCGTTGACGAGCGACGGACTCACCGTGACCGCACCCTCCATCGTGTTCAGCAGGATCGGGAACACCGCCAGCAGGATCACGAGGGCGATCTTCGACTCGCTGCCGAGCCCCAGCCCGAGGATGAAGAGCGGCGCGAGCGCCACCTTGGGCGTCGAGTAGAGCACCCACAGGAACGGCGCCACCATGAACCGCAGCACCGGCGACCATCCGACCGCGAGGCCGACGACCACGCCGACGACGATCGCGATCGCGAGGCCGATCAGCAGGTTCGTGACGCTGAAGACGAACGCCGACCAGAACTCCGGATCGACCATCAGACCGCCGAACGCGACCGCGATCGCGCTGGGCGCCGGCAGGAACGATGCCGGCACGAGGCCGAGCCAGCTCACCGCCGCCTCCCAGATCAGCAGCACCACCGCGATCACGGCGATCAGGAGCAGCCCCCACCGCCCCTCGCCGGCTCGCGCCACGCGCCGCGGCCGCACGATGCGGTGGGTTCCGGTTGCCGAGACGACGCTCATCGCTTGCCCTTCCTCGTCCACGGAGCGACTCCGCGCTCGATGGCCGTCATGACCTGGGTCATGCCGACGCTCCACAGCACCACGATCGCGATCGCCGCGAACGCCTGATCGGTCTGGTACGTGTTCGATGCCCGGATGATCAGGGCGCCCATCCCGCTCGACGATCCGGCCAGCTCGGCGACCACCATGCCGATGGTGGCGAGCACCACGGCCTGCCGGAGCCCGGCGAACAGGAACGGGATCGTCGACGGCAGGTACACCGAGCGGTACAGCCGCATCCGGCTCGCCCCGTAGACGCGGGCCGCACGGATGATCGACGGATTCGCGGTGCGCATGCCGGCGGCGACGTTGAGCAGGATCGGGAAGAGCGCGCTGATCGTCACCAGGAAGATGACCGGTCCGATGCCGAAGCCGAACCAGGCCTTCGCGAGCGGCTGGTAGGCGATCGACGGGGTGGCGTAGATGGTCCACGCGATCGGTCCGACGACGCGGTCGACCGGCAGCGAGGATCCCATCAGGAGGCCCACCGGGATGCCGACGACCACGGCGAGCGCGAAGCCGGACAGCCAGGCCTGCACCGAGATCCCGGCGTTCGACGCGAGCGCGCCGTTCGAGATGATCTCGCCGAAGCCCTGCGCGATCGCGGAGGGCGGGGGAAGGAAGACCGGATTGATCCAGCCGAGGATCCCGACCACGAGCTGCCAGAGGAGCAGCAGCACGACCACCTCGATGGCGATGACCGCCGCCTTGCCGCGGGTGCTGAGACCCGCGAGCCAGGCGCCGACTCCGCCCTTGCCGTAGTTCGGGCCCGCGGCGAGGAGGGAGCTCACTTCGACACCGCTGCCGCGGTCGCCTCGTCCTCCAGCGCCGCCCACAGGTGGTCGCGGAGCTCGAGGAACCGGGGGTCGTGCTGCACGGCGCGCTCGGAGCGCGGACGCTCGAGACCGGTCGTGATGATCTCCTTGATCGCACCGGGATGGCTCTTGAACACCACGATGCGGTCGCCCAGCAGGATCGCCTCCTCGATGGAGTGCGTGATGAACAGCACGGTCTTGCCGGTGGCCTCGATGAGCTTGTCGATCTCGTCGCGCATCACCTCGCGGGTGAGGGCGTCGACGGCGCCGAGCGGCTCGTCCATCAGCAGGATGCGCGGCTGGGCCACGAACGCCCTGGCCAGCCCGACCCGCTGCTGCATGCCGCCGGAGAGCTCGCGCGGATACGACGACTCGAAGCCCTTGAGCCCCACCATGTCGATGGCCTCCTGCACGCGTTCGCGCCAGCCGTCGGTGTGCAGCCCCTTCTGCATCTCGAGCCCGAACTTCACGTTGTCGAACACGGTCCGCCACGGCAGCAGCGCGTAGTCCTGGAAGACGACGGCCCGGTCGGGCCCTGGTCCGTCGACCTCTTTCCCGTCGACGAGCACCGAGCCGGAGCTCGGCGCGACGAGGCCGGCGATGACGTTCATGAACGTCGTCTTTCCGCACCCCGACGGGCCGAGCACCGTGATGAACTCGCCCTCGAACACGTCGAGGTCGACGTCTTCGATCGCGATCAGCTTCTTGCCCGTCCGCGCGACGTCGTAGCTCACCGAGAGTCCGGTGACCGAGATCAGCGGGACCGCCGATTCTCGCGCGGTGTCTTTCACGTCAGTCATCGTGCACCTCTCGTTCTCTTTCGTCGCGCGGTGATGCGCGTCTATCGCAGCTTAGGAAGCACTTCGGTGCCGAGGAGCTCGATCTGCTCGAAGAAGCGGTCGAACTTGAAGCGGAAGTCGAAGACGAGGTGCTCGGTGCCGACCTCTTCGAAGCGCTTGATCTGATCGACCGCCTCGTCGGGGCTGCCGACGATCAGCTGTCCCTCGAGATCCTCGACGGTCTCGAAGCTGCCGGACGGCGGCTTCACCGCGAACTTCGCCTTGTTCGCCCAGGCCAGGAGGCCGGGGATGTTGACGTGCTTGAGCGCCTCCTCGCGGGTGTCCTCGATGGACGTCGGCGGGATGACGGCGATGGTCGGCATCGGCCGGCCGTTCTCGTCGGTCATCTCGCGCATCGTCTTGATGCGCTTCTCCATCGTGAGGAGCCCCGTGCGGCCCGGCATCCATCCATCGGCGAACTCCGCCGCGAGACGGGCCGAGCGCGGCGTAGCGCCGCAGTACCAGAACGGGATGCGTCCGCCGACGGGCTTCGGCTCGATGGTCACGTTCTCGAATTTGAAGATGCCGTCGTCGTAGGTGACGTCGTTCTCGGTGAACACCCGGCGCAGGATCTCGGCGTTCGAGCGCACCATCTCGACCCGGTCGAGGTCGCCCCAGCCGATCGCGTCGAACTCGTGGTCGAAGGTGCCGGCGCCGAAGCCGAGGATGAGGCGCGGCCCGAGCAGCTGCGTCATCGTGCCCGCCATGAGAGCGGTGACGAGCGGATGCCGGAACGGGATGAGCGATCCGGTGCCGAGCTCGATCTTGTCGGTGACGGCGCCGATGGCGGTGAGGGTCGTCAGCGCGTCGTAGAACGTGCGGTTCGGCTTCTCCATCTCGCCGTGCGGTTCGAAGACCAGGTGATCTCGCACCCAGACGGAGTCGAATCCGAAGCTCTCGGCGAGCTTCGAGCCCTCCAGCAGCTTCTCCTTGCTCGCCTCCTCGCCGAAGTGCGGCAGCAGCAGTCCGAATTTCATGTCAGTTCCTCTCTGCGGCGAATGCCGCCCTGTCTTCCGCCGAGGCGGCGAGCTTTCCGAATGCGGGGTCTCCGACGACCTCGCCGTCGACGTACACGTCGGTGCCGCGGACGAGGGTCCGCTGGATCCGCGCGCTGATGGTGCGACCGTCGTACGGCGTCCAGCCGATCTTCGACAGCACGCCGTCGTTCGTGATGGTCCACTCGTCGGCGAGGTCGGCGATGACGATGTCGGCATCCGCCCCGATCGTGAGCGAGCCCTTGACGCCGTCGAGGCCGAACTTCGCGGCGGGGATGTGCGCGACCATGTCGACCGCGCGCTGCAGGTCGAGCTCGCCCTTGTTCACCGCGTCGAGCATGAGCTCGTAGTAGTACTGGATGCCGGGAGTGCCGGTGTGCGAGCTCCACATCTGCGTCCAGCCGACCTCCTTCTCCTCGCGTGTGTGCGGGGCGTGGTCGCTGGCGGCGATGTCGATCGTGCCGTCGCGCATGCCCTCCCACACGGCGGCGCGGTTGTCGTCGGGCACCCAGTAGCTGAGCGCGTACGGCCCGAGGGTCTCGACGTCGCTCCAGGTCGACAGGAACGGCGCCCAGTGGTTCACCTCGCACGTGACGTCGATGCCGTTCTGCTTCGCGCGGCGCACAGCCTCGATCGAACGACGGGTCTGGATGTGCGCGATGTGCACGGGGCATCCGGATGCTTCGGCGAGACGCAGCACCACGTCGATCGCGGTGTCCCAGATGACGCCTTCGCGCGCGGCGTAGGCCGAGGCGTACCCCTGCGGGGTGTTCTCGCCGCGGGCCAGGTACGCGCCCTCGATGTAGTCCATGAGGGCCTGGTCGTGCGGGTGCACGATGAAGCGCTTCCCGGTCTGGGCGATGTGGTCCATGATCTCGAGCAGGTGCCCGTGATCGTGGATGCCGGTTCCCGCGGGGTGCGGGTAATCGCGCCCCGTGTCGACGACCATGTAGATCTTGTAGGCCCGGATGCCCATCTCGCTCATGCCCGCGATCTCATCGAACTTGGTCGGCGCCGGGTTGTGGTTCCAGTCGACGATGGAGGACTCCTCGTACCGCTGGAACACGTCGGTCAGGGTCGCGACATCGGTCGTCGGCGGCTTGAGGTTCGGCATCCCGAACATCGTGGTGACGCCTCCGGCCGCGGCCTGCAGACTCGTCGTGTAGATGTCGTCCTTGTGCTCGTAGCCGGGCTCGCGGGTGTGCACATGCACGTCGACCATGCCGGGAAGCACGAGCTTGCCCGCGGCGTCGATCGTGCGATCGGCCGCGATCCCGGTTCCCGCTGCCACGATGCCGGCGACCTTGCCGTCGGCGACGAGCAGGTCGGCGACGACCGGTCCCGCGGGGGTGACGACGGTGCCGCCGGTGATCTTCAGTTCCACGCTCATCGCGCGACCTCCTGCTTCTGAACGGATTCTGTGGTGATGCTCTCGCCGATCGCGGGCGACGGCGAGGTCCGATGAATGAGATGTGCGGGGCGCACGTACTGGTCGAGCCAGCCGACGATGACCGGAGTGGTCTGCTCCCAGTACGCGTCGTACGCCGCGTAGTGCGTCGTGTGCCGCTGCATGATCAGCTGCTTCGGGCCGCGCGCGGCCTCGTAGAGCGCCTCGGCGTGGTCGGTGGGCGTGGTGGCGTCGCCCTCGACGCCGATCACGAGCAGCGGCGTGGTGAGACGGGCGGCGGCCTCGATCGGGCGGTAGGCGATGATGCCCTCGGCGCACGCGAGCGGCACGGCGGTGGGGATGCGGTCGTCGACATCCGCCTTGATCTTCGTCGCGCGGCGCTCGGCCGTCGGGATCATGATCTCCTCGCGCGGGTGCACGATGCGGCCCTCCCCGGTGGCGACGCGCTGACGGCGGTCCTCCTCGAGCGACTTCTGGAAGTCGAGCCATTCGTACTCGCTGCGCATGCGGTGCAGCCAGTCCTCACCGTCGGCGACAGGGACCTGGCTGACGGCGGCCTTGATGCGGGGGTCGGCGTCGGCGAGCAGCACGGCGTTGCCGCCGCCGGTGCCGCCGGTGCCGAAGACGCCGATCGCGTCGGCGATCACGTCGTCACGGGTGGTGAGGTAGGTGACGGCGTTGACGAGGTCCTGCAGCTGCCACGCGGGCGACAGATAGCCGCGGTCGCCCTCGGAGTCGCCGAAGCCGCGATAGTCGATGACGAGCACGGCGAAGCCGGCCTCGACCAGTGCCTCGTGGTAGCGGACGTAGAGCTTGGCATCCTTGAGCCCGAGCCAGCCCGGTCCCTGCACGATCGCGCGGTAGGGGCCGGCGTGATCGGGGGTCCGCCAGACGGCGGAGATGCGCTGACCCTCGCTGAAGTACGACACGGATGTGGTCTGCATGGGTTCCTCTCGGCTGAACGCGGCTCTGCGATCGGGTGATCTGCGCCGCTTCTGTGTGGCCTGATTCATCATGACCCATTTTGGATCCAGAATCCAGTATTGATTTGGATCCAGAATCCGGACTACGATGACGACATCCCGTCGGTCCGATTGGCCGGCGAACGGTGGTCCCGACCTGGACTGCGACGCGCTCCCGTCTTGCGCCCTGCTCTCGTCCTCGTCGTTCGGAGAAACATGTCTGCCACCACCCGCGCCCTCTCGGCCGCCCCCGCCGTCCTCCTCCTTCTCGTCGCCGCTCTGAGCGGCTGCGCCAGCACGCCGTCGACCCCGCCCGCGGCATCCGACGCCGAACCGCGCACGATCGACAACTGCGGCACCGAGGTGACGATCGACGCTCCGCCGCAGCGGATCCTCACCATCAAGTCGTCGGCCCTCGAGCTGGCGCTCGCGCTGGGAGCGGGCGACCGGATCATCGGCTCCGCCTTCTCGGACGGCCCCCTCCCCGAGGACCTCGCCGCGGATGCCGACGGCATCCCGGTCATCTCCGAGAAGGTGCCGTCGCACGAGGCGACCCTCGAGCAGGAACCCGACCTCGTCTTCGCCGGGTGGGAGTCGAACTTCTCCATCGAGGGCGTCGGCGAGCGCGCCGACCTGCAGAAGCTCGGCATCACGACCTATGTCGCCCCCGCCGCCTGCAAGGCACCCGGCTACATGCCGGATCCGCTCACCTTCGACACGGTCTTCGACGGATTCGCCGAGGCCGGCGAACTCCTCGGAGAGACGGATGCCTCCGCGACGCTGATCGCCGACCAGCGCGCGCAGCTCGACGAGATCGTGCCCGACGACCGCGGGCTCTCCGCCGTCTGGTACTCCTCCGGCACCGATCAGCCGTTCGTCGGAGCGGGCATCGGCGCCCCGCAGATGATCATGGACGCCGCGGGCCTCGGCAACGTGTTCGCCGATGTCGACGACACCTGGACGTCGACATCGTGGGAGCTGATCGCCGACGCCGATCCCGACGTGATCGTGCTGGTGGATGCCGCGTGGAACACCGCCGCCTCGAAGATCGCCCTGCTGACCGCGAACCCGCTCACCGCGCAGCTCGACGCCGTGAAGGACGAGCGGTATGTGATCGTCGACTTCCCCGCGACCGAGGCCGGCATCCGCAACGTCGACGCCGTGGACTCGATCGTGACGCAGCTGGGAGAGCTGTGAGCGTCGCGGTCGCCCTGCCGACGGCGGCCGTGGCGGCTCCCCCTCGCGCACCCCGGACGCGCGGCCGGACGGCCTCCGCCGTCACGGTGCTGCTGCTCGCCCTCGCGGGGACGGTCGTCGCCGCAGTCGCGATCGGGCCCGCCGCCGTCTCTCCCGCAGAGCTCGCGACGAGCGTCTGGTCGCACGTGACCGGGGCGGCGAGCGGGCTCTCGCCGATCCGCGACGCGATCATCTGGGAGGGACGCGTGCCCCGGGTGCTCACGGCCGCGGCCGTGGGCGGCGGTCTCGCGCTGTGCGGCGCCGTCATGCAGGCGCTCACGCGCAACCCGCTCGCCGACCCGTACCTGCTCGGACTCTCGTCCGGCGCCTCGACCGGTGCCGTGATCGTGATCGTCCTCGGTGCGGCGGTGGCACTGCCGTTCGCCGCCTTCGCCGGGGCGCTGCTCGCGCTGGGGCTCACCCTCGGACTCGCGCGCGCGGCCGGCTTGGCCGTTTCGACCGCGGTCGTGCTCGCCGGCCTCGCCGTGTCGGCCGTGCTGTCGGCGCTGACGAGCCTGGTGATCTTCTGGAGCGCGACGAACGACAGCTACCGCGAGATCCTCAGCTGGCTGCTGGGCTCGCTCGGCGGGGCGGACTGGTCGGATGCCGCGCTCGCCGGCATCGCCGTGGGCGTGTGCGCCGTCCCGCTGCTCGCGTCGGCGCGACCGCTCGACAGTCTCGCGCTCGGCGATACGGCAGCCGAGGCGCTGGGCATCCCCGTGCCCCGGGTGCGCGTCGCCCTCTTCGCCTGCACCGCCCTGCTCACCGGCGCACTCGTCGCGGTGAGCGGATCGATCGGCTTCGTCGGCCTGATCCTGCCGCACGCCGTGCGCGCCGTGGTCGGTGCACGGCATCGCGCGGTGCTCCCGGTGTCGCTGCTCGCCGGGGCGGTCTTCCTCATCTGGGCCGATACGATCGCCCGCACGGTCTTCGAGCCCCGCGAGCTGCCGGTCGGCATCGTCACGGCGCTCATCGGCGGACCGGTGTTCGCACTGCTCCTGCTGAGGAAGAGGGCGCGGTCATGACGGGACTGGATGCCCGCGGCATCCGCTTCTCCCACGGTGCGCGGATGATCCTCGACGGGGTCGACATCACCGCCCCGAGCGGCGCGGTGACCGCGCTGCTGGGGCCGAACGGCTCGGGGAAGAGCACCCTGCTGCGACTGATCGCCGGCACCCTGCGCGGCGAACTCGACGTCCTGTCGCTCGACGGGTCGCCGCTCCCCGAGCTGCGGCGGCGCGCGCGGGCGCAGCGGGTCGCCCTCGTGGAGCAGGAGTGGGCGCCGGCCGAGGGCATGACCGGGCGGGACATCGTCGGTCTCGGACGCCTGCCGCATCGGGGCTGGCTGTCGTTCGACGACCACGAGACGGATGCCGCCATCACCGATGCGGCCCTGGTGCGCGCCGGGGCGTTCGAGTTCGCCGAGCGCGACGGAGCGACCCTCTCCGGCGGGGAGCGGCAGCGCCTGAACCTCGCGAGGGCGCTCGCCCAACAGCCGTCGCTGCTGCTGTGCGACGAGCCGACCAATCACCTCGACATCCGCGCGCAGCTCGACGCCCTGGCTCTTCTGCGCTCGCTGGCCGGCGACGGCATGACCGTGCTCGCCGCACTGCACGATCTGAACCACGCCGCCGCCTTCGCGGACCGGGTCGTCGTGGTGGCAGATGGCCGGGTGCAGGCGGCGGGGACACCGGCCGAGGTGCTGACGCGCGAGCTCATCTTCCGCGTGTGGCAGGTCGACGCGGAGGTGCTGGCGCGACCGGGCGGCCGTCCGCTGATCGTCTTCGACACGGCGCCGGTGCTCGTGCGCTGATCGCCCCTCCGGGGGCGCCTCAGGATGCCGCGTCGAACGCGGCATCCGCCAGTGCGGCCGAGGTCTCGAGGTCGCGCATCCACAGCGGCCGCACGAGGGCGCGCACACCCGCCGCCTCCACCTCCGGCGCGAGCGCGGCATCCTCCTCGGCGATCAGCCACGCGTCGAGCAGGCCTCCCGCGTCGCGCGCACCGTAGTGCCGCCCGACCGCGGCGGCCGTCGCCTCGATGCCGACAGCGTCGAGGCAGGCATCGGCCATGCCGCGCACCGGAGCACCGGCGATGATCGGCGAGACCCCGACCACGGCGCCGCCCGCTGCCCGCACCGCATCGGCGATGCCGGGCACCGCGAGGATCGGGCCGAGCGAGACGACGGGGTTCGACGGCGCGAAGAGGATCATGTCGGCCGCGGCCAGCGCCTCGAGCACCCCGGGCGCCGGTGCTGCGTGGGCGATTCCGGGCGAATCGAAACCACGCGCGGGCAGCGAGGCGCGGTGCCGCGTCCACCACTCCTGGAAGTGCATGCGCCCCTGCTCGGTCTCGACGTGCGTGTCGACCTCGGCATCGGTCATCGGGAGCACGCGCACGCCGAGCGGCCACCGCGATGCGAGCCGGGCCACGACCTGCGTCACCGAGAGCCCGTCATGCAGCCAGCCGGTGCGGGCGATGTGCGCGCCCAGGTCGAGGTCGCCCAGCGTGAACCAGGGCCAGCCGGATCCCCAGGCGTGCAGCTCGGCGGCCACGCGCTCGGACTCCCCCGCCCGCCCCCAGCCCCGCGCGGCATCGTTCACCCCGGCGAGCGCGTAGATCATCGAGTCGACGTCGGGCTGCAGCCGGATGCCGCTGAGCCATAGGTCGTCGCCCGTGTTCGCGATGACCGTGATGTCGGCGCGGGTTCCGCCGTCGGCATCCGGCCACCGCCTGCGCGCGGCATCCCGCACGCCGAGCACGAACTTCGAGCCCCCGACGCCCCCGGCGAGCACGACGATCCGCGGGTCGCTCGGAGAGGCGGTCATGACGCCAGCACCTGCGGTCGGTCGACGAGCGCACTCGTGCGCGGCCCGAGGCCCGACCGGCGCGCCACCGGAAGGTGCGCGGCGACGTCGAGGTCGCGACGCAGACCGCTCAGCACCGGGAACCCGACCTCGACGAAACCGTCCGCACGATGCGCCGCCGCGGAGTCGGGCCCGAAGCGGGTGCGCAGCTCCATCCCCGCGCGCGCCGTCGCCAGCACGGTGCCCGTGCCCTCGGCATCCGGCACGAACGCGCGGGCATGCGACGAGGCGAATGCGAGGGCCCGTGACAGTTCATCGGGACGGAGCGCCGGCAGGTCGCCCAGCAGCACGGCCCGCGGCCGATCGCCGCGCGCCGAGGCGACGCCGAGATCGATCGCCGCGGTCAGCCCCTCGCCGCGATCCGCCACGATGCGCACACGCTGGAGCGGTCGGAGCGCCGACGCCGTGATCTCGTCGCTCGTCACGACGATGACCTGGCCGACCCGGTGGCACGACACCACCGCATCGACGGTGTCGAGGGCGATCGCGCGCGCCAGCTCTTCGCGCTCCACCCCGGTGACCCGCAGCCGCGACTTGCCGAACTCGGCGCGTTTGACCGGGATCACGACCGCCCAGTCGCGAACGGGCGCTCCCGACGAGTGCGACTCGATGCCACGGCTGCGGATCATGTCGGCACTCTCAGCCGCGCAGCCGCGGAGCGATGTCGCGCTCGAGGAGCTGCAGGAAGCGGCGCTGGTCGTGCCCGGGGGCGTGGAACACGAGGTGGTTGAATCCCCAGTCGATGTACTGCTGGATGTCGGCGGCCACGGCATCCGGATCGTTGCCCACGATCCAGCGCTTCGCGATCGTCTCGAGCGGCAGGGCGTCGGCGGCCTTCTCCATCTCGACCGGGTCGGTGATGTCGTGCTTCTGCTCCTTGGAGAGCGAGAGCGGCGACCAGAAGCGGGTGTTCTCGAGAGCGGCCTCGCGCGTCTCCTCGTACGAGAGCTTGATCTCGATCATCCGGTCGTACGTGTCGAACGAGCGCTCCGACTGCTCGAGCCCCTCCTTGACCGCCGGCAGGAGCTGGTCGACGTAGAGCTCCTGCCCCTTGCCCGAGGTGCAGATGAAGCCGTCGCCCGCCCGACCCGCGTAGCGCGCGACCATGGGCCCGCCGGCGGCGATGTAGATCGGGATGCCGCCTTCGGGGCGGTCGTAGATCGACGCGTCATGGGTCGAGTAGTACTCGCCCTCGAAGTTCACGCGGTCGCCCGACCACAGGGCCCGCATGAGGCGCACGGACTCGCGCAGCCGCGCATAGCGCTCCTTGAACTCGGGCCAGTCCTGCTCGCCGGCCCCGCGGAATCCCGTGGCGATCTCGTTGAGCGCCTCACCCGAGCCGACGCCGAGGATGATGCGGTCCTGGTACAGGCAGCCGAGGCTCGCGAACGCCTGCGCGAGCACCGCAGGGTTGTAGCGGAAGGTCGGGGTCAGCACCGACGTGCCGATGCGGATGCTCGACGTGCGCTCGCCCACCGCCGCCATCCAGGTGAGGGAGAACGGCGCGTGGCCGCCGGTGTGCCGCCACGGCTGGAAGTGGTCGCTGGCGAACACGGACTGCATGCCGTGCGCCTCCGCCGCCACGGAGATCTCGACGAGCTCCCGCGGGTCGAACTGCTCTGCGCTGGCCTTGTATCCGAGGGTCAGTGTCATGTCGCATCCTTCTGTTCGTGTTCTGAGACGTGTTCCCGGGATGCCGCGGCGTAGCCGTCGCGGTAGCCCTGGTCGAGGGCTTCGGCGGTGCCGAGCCAGAAGAGGTCGCGCTCCGACGGCCGCACGATGCTCGACGCCCCGGGAAGGGTGAGCGGGCCGACGAGGTCGCCGCGTCCGCGGACGACGGCCACGGGGTTGCCGCTCGCCTTGCCCTTGACGAGGTCGGATGCCGCGGCCAGCTCGTCCGCGACGCAGGGGGTCGTGACACTGAGGGTCTTGCCCGCCTGGTCGGTGGTGCCGCGGAGGTCGCTGATCATGTGCACGCCGCCGCCGCCGATCGCGACGTCGGTCTGTCCCTCGCGCCAGGGGCGTCCGAGGGTGTCGCTGAGGATCACGCCGACCTCGGCGCCCGTCTCGGCACGAAGCCCTGCGGCGAGCGCACGCGCCGACGCGTCCGGATCGACGGGCAGGAGCAGCACCCATCCGTCGGGGGTGTTGCTCGCGTCGACTCCGGCGGCCGCGGCGACCATGCCGAGCCGGTTCTCGACGATGCGCATCGTGTGGCCGTCGAACGTGCGGGAGGCGACGAGACGCACGGTCTCGGCGGTGATGGCCTCCTCGCGGTCCGCCGCCTGCACGTAGCGTCCCTCCGCCTTGGAGACGATCTTCGAGGTGACGACGAGGATGTCGCCGTGCGCGAGCTCGACGCCGGTGTCGAGGATCAGCCGCACCAGGTCGTCGCCCGGTCGCACCTCGCCGATGCCGGTGAGAGCGAAGACGCTGATCGCGGGGCCGTTCATGCCCGCACCTTCGGGAGCACGTCGCGGCCGAAGACCTCGAGCCACTCCTGCTGGTTCGGGCCCACGTTGTGCAGGTAGATGCGCGTGAAGCCGAGGTCGGCGTAGCGCTGGATCGCTGCGCGGTGCACGTCGGGGTCGGCGGAGATGAGCATCGAGGCGCGCATGTCGTCGGCGGTCACACCGCGCACGAGCTGCTCGAAGTCGTAGGGCGAGCGCACGTCGCCGCGTCGCATCCGAAGCCCCGCGATGGGCCACTCGGTGAGCGCGTTCGACAGCGCCTGCTCCTCGGTCGGCGCCCACGAGAGCTGCAGCTGCAGCACCTTGGGCAGGGCATCCGCGTCGCGTCCGCCCTCGCGCGCGCCCTCGGCGAACCGGGCGAGGAGCGGAGCCAGGCGGTCGACGTCGGCGCCGACCGTGATCAGGCCGTCTGCGCTCCGGCCCGCGCGGCGGGCCGTCACCGGTCCCGCCGTCGCGACGTAGACCGGCGGCGCGGCATCCGGCATCGTCCACAGTCGAGTGGACTCCATGCGGAAGTGCTCGCCGCGATGGCGGGTGTCGCGGCCGGCGAGCGAGCCGGTGAAGAGCTTGCGGATGATGTCGACCGCCTCGAACATGCGGTCGATGCGCTCGGCGGGCTCGGGCCAGTAGCCCCCGGTGATGTGCTCGTTGAGGGCGTCGCCGGATCCGACGCCGAGCCAGGCACGACCGGGGTAGAGCGTCGCGAGGGTCGCGGCCGCCTGCGCGACCACGGCCGGGTGCGTGCGGAAGCCGGGGGTGGTCACGCCCGGACCGAGATCGCCGCGGGTGTGCGCTCCGATCGCGCCGAGCATCGTCCAGACATGCGCCGATGCACGATGGCGGGGCAGCCAGGGCTGGAAGTGGTCGGTGGCCATGATGCCCCGGAACCCGTGCGCCTCGGCGGCGACGCAGTTCGCGATGACGGCGGCCGGTTGGACCTGCTCGAGCATCGCGGCGTATCCGATGTGCATTCCGGCCTCCTCACCGCGTTGCTATCTCCATTGAATGGATACTGGATCCAAAAGTCAAGAGGCCGGTGCGGGTGCGACCTCTGGCGGGCCCGCGCTCAGCTCTTCGCGCGCGCCCGGCGCCGCTGAACCGCGAGCGTGGTCGTCGCGGATTCCTCGGCAGCGGCATCCAGGGGCACCGCCGCCAGGGTGGGCACGCCTGTCGCGACGGGCTTGCGCGCCCGCCCGATCGCCCGGCGAGACAGCGCCCACTGCAGCCCGTAGCCGATCGCGAACACCATCAGCGTGAAGATCAGCGCCATCGCGGCGCCCTGATCCGGCGCGTAGAGCTGCGCCGAACGCGGGTTGATCATCGCGTAGATGTACATCGACAGCGGCCGAGACGACGGGGTCGCGAGGAACGCCGGCAGCGTGAACTCGTTCGTGCCGAGGATGAACATCTGGATCCACACGGCCATCACCGTCGGCATCAGCAGCGGGGCGATGATGCGCCGGAAGCCGGCGAACCGGCTCGCGCCGCTGGTGAGCGCCGCCTCCTCGAGCTCGGGACGGATCTGCAGCGTCGCGCTGTACGACGAGCGGTACGCGATCGACACCCGGTACGAGTAGGCGATGACGAGCGCGAGCAGCGTGCCGGCGATCGGGATGTACGGGTTCAGCACCATGAAGGTGAGGAAGGTCGCGAAGCCGGCGATCGTCGCGGGGATCGCCACCGACGATGACGCGAAGAGATCGAGGGCGCGCACCCAGCCGGTCTTCCGGCTGCGCGCGATGCCGTAGGCGAACACCGTGGCGACGACGACCGCGATCGTGGCGCTGCCTCCCGCGATGAGCACGGTGCGTCCGAGCGAGACCCAGAACTCCGGGTCGGCGAGCACGATCGCGAAGGCGCCCCAGTCGGTGCTGCCGAGCAGCGCCTCGAGAGAGAACGCCACCGGGTACGGCGTGATCGCCGCCCACAGCAGGGCCAGCAGAGGAAGGATGCCGGTGAGCAGGGCGAACACGGCGACGAGCAGCATGACCGGGATCTTCCACGGCCCCATCCGCATCATCGACGGCCGGAACCCCTTGCCCGACACCGACGCTCTCCGCTCGGCGTTGCGCGTCGCCCGCAGGTAGATCGCGAACGCGATGGTCGTGATCACGAGGAACACCAGACCCCATGCGGCGGCGAGACCGTACTGCGGCAGCTCGCCCGCATTGGAGCTGATGAGCGTCCAGAGCTTGAGCGCGAAGATGCTGCGCCCCGACTCCTGTCCGAACAGCAGCGGCACCTCGAGACTGCCGAGGCCGAGGATGAAGGTCAGCACGGTCACGCCGAGCAGACCCGGCCAGAGCATCGGGAGCGTGACCCGCCGCAGGGTCTGCGGCCACGAGGCTCCCGAGACCCGCGCCGACTCCTCGAGCGAGCCGTCCATGTTGGTGAGGATCGGGACGATCATCAGGTACGGGAACGTGACGTTGGTGAGCGCCTGGATGGCGATCATCGTCGGGAAGGCGTAGGGGTCGATCGGCACGTCGGAGGCGAACGGCAGCAGGCGCAGCAGCTGGTTGAGCACGCCCGACTCGGGCGAGAGCATCAGCAGGTAGGCCTGGGCCTTGACGATCGGCGGGATGATGTACGGCACGATCACGAGCACCGAGATGATGCGCCGCAGCGGAGCATCGGTGCGCACGGTGACCCAGGCGAGGCCGAAGGCCATCAGCAGGCTGAGCACGGTGGAGCCGCCGACGAACGCCCCGGTGGCGCCGAGCACGCCCCAGAAGTCGTCGCGCAGCTGCCAGAGGGTGACGAAGTTCTCGACGCCCCACTGGGCGGAGGAGACCCCGAACGGCAGGAACGGACCGCGGAACGCCGTGATCACCTGAACGATCAGCGGCACCGCGAGAAGGATGAAGATGATCGCACCCGCGACGATCATCGCGATCGTCATCGAGGTGGGACGCGTGCGCCCCGCGGTCCGTCGTGCCTGGAACATGATTATCCGTTCAGCGCCTTGTCGGCCGCGTTGATCATCGCCTGCCAGTCGTCACGGGTGTCCTGCGTCTCGGTCTCGGCACCCGTGTCGAGGCCGAGCAGCAGGGCGTCGACGTTCGTCTTCATCAGGCCGGTGGCCTCGGCGAAGGTCGACGCGGGAAGGCCGGCGAACGGCACCTGGGTGCTCGCGAACCGCTCGTCGGTCATGCGCAGCGAGATCCAGTCGGGGTCGAACGCGTTCCACAGGGTCCAGAGCGCGGCGCCGGGCTTGTTCTTCGCGTCGGAGTTCACGCCCGAGAACTGCGCCCAGACCCCGGCGTGCTCGAACGGCGAGACCTGCAGTGCCGGGTTCGGGTTGAACAGGGTCTGGTTCAGCGCGATCGGCACGTCGCCGCTCGACAGCGGAGCACCCTGGTCCTCGAGCAGCTTCAGGTTGCCCGAGGTCGTGAGCTCGTCGATGAGGTCGAGCATCTTGTCCTCGCCCTCGGCCATGCCGTAGCCCGCGAACACGACCGCGTTGTATCCGGCGACCGAGACCTTGCCCTTGTACTCCGGGTCGAGCAGTCCGTCGAGCGACGCCGGCACGGACGGCACCTTCTCGCTGTTGTACTGCAGGAGGGTGCCGTTGATGCTGTCGGGCATCAGCTCGGGGGCGCCGATCGTGAGGTACTCCTTCGGAACGCCGAAGCTCTCCCAGTCGACCTTCTCCCAGAAGCCCTCGTCGTACATCGCGGCCATCGAGGTGATCGACCCCGACACCACGTCGGTGTTGCGGGATCCGGTCGCCTTCGCCGAGATGATCGCCGAGGAGAGGTTGTACGTCAGACCCCTCGTTTCGACCTTGATGTCGGGGAACCGCTCGTTGAACTGGGCGATCACGTCGGGCGAGAGCTCGTACCAGTCCCAGATGACCAGCGTGCCGCCGTCGGCCTTCTTCGCCTCTTCGTAGAGGGCGTCGAGCTGCTTGTCGATCTCGGGCCAGTAGTCGTCGTAGAAGTTCTCGCAGCGGGTGACCGCGCCGACCTCCACGGCATCGCAGGCGGCCGAGGCGGCGTCGCCCTTCAGGGTCTCGCCGCTGTCGGCGGGCCCGCTCTGTGCGCCGCATCCGCTCAGGGCGAGTGCGAAGGCCGCGACGGCTGCGGTGGCTCCCAGTTTTCTCTTCATCATGATCTGGATGTCCTCTCTGACATCAGGTGTGATTCTCGGGTGTGTGACTTCTCGGATGTGATGCGGGGGGTGGTGCGGGATGACGTCATGCGGCCAGCACGCGGCAGGCGCGCGGAGCCAGTTCGAGGAAGACCCTGCCGCCCTCGGGGGGTGTCGCCAGCGGCGCACCGCGGCCGACGATCGTGCCGACGGGACCGCCGGTGGCGAGCACCTCGGCCTCGTACTCGACGATCTCGCCGAGGAACTCGACGCGCACGATGCGCACCGGGAGCACGTTGGGACGGTCGACCGCGGTCTCGTGCCAGCGCACGGTCTCGGGTCGGAAGGTCATCGTGACCTCGTCACCCGCCGCGACCCCGTCGGGCACCGGCGTCCGGAGCCGGGTGCCGAGCGCCTCGACGACCGCGTCGCCCGTGCCGTCGCGCTCGACGACGACCGCGGGCACCATGTTCGCCCGGCCGACGAAGTCCGCCACGAAGCGGTCGGCGGGCTGGTCGTAGAGCTCGCGGGGCGTCGCCTCCTGCACGATGCGCCCCTGGTTCATCACGGCCACGCGATCCGACATCGACAGCGCCTCGGACTGGTCGTGCGTGACGTAGAGCGCGCTGATGCCGAGGGTGCGCTGCAGGCTGCGCAGCTCGTTGCGCATCGTGTCGCGCAGCTTCGCGTCGAGGTTCGACAGCGGCTCGTCGAGCAGCAGCAGTCGGGGACGGTGCGCCAGGGCGCGGGCGAGCGCGAGACGCTGCTGCTGTCCCCCGGAGAGCGCGGTCGCCGGACGCTGCGCGAGGTGGTCGAGCTGCACGAGCTCGAGCGCCTCCATCGCGCGCTTCCGCGCCTCGGCCTTGGAGAGCTTCGCGCGCCCGACCTGCAGGGGGAACACCGCATTCGCGAAGACGGTCATGTGCGGCCAGATCGCATAGTTCTGGAAGACCATGCCGATGTCGCGCTTGTCGGGCGAGGCGTGCTCGGTTCCGGTCGACAGCATCCGCCCGTCGAGCGAGATGATGCCGCCGTCGCTCTTCTCGAGCCCGGCGACGCAGCGCAGGGTGGTGGTCTTGCCGCAGCCCGACGGGCCGAGCAGAGAGTAGAACGTTCCCGGTTCGATCGTGAACGTGACCTCCTTGACGACCGGGACCGCCTCGCCGTCGAGTTCGTAGTCCTTCTTGAGGGCGTCGACGACCAGTCGTCCGCCTCCGGATGTCGCGGTCATCGAGGTCCTCTCTCCGTTCGCAGTTTTGGATTTTGGATCCATTATGGCTGACACCATCATCGTCCCTCTCGTGCAACCGCGACCGCCGGTTCGGATGCGGTCGTCGGAGCCGGCGCACCCCAGGGCCGCGGCTTCGTGAAGAAGACCACCACCACGGCGCACACGGCGAAGGCGATCGCAGGCAGCAGCAGCGATTGCGACATCGCCGTCGCGAGCCCCGCCCCGTCGTCCGCCGAGAGCTCCGCACCCGGGTGGATGGTGCCGGGAACGAATCCCCGGATCTGCGCGGCGAGGGTCAGGTTCATCAGGACGGCCAGCACGGCCGATCCGATCACCGATCCCATCTGCCTGGTCGTGGAGTACACCCCGGATCCCGCACCCGCCTGGGTGTGCGCCAGGTTGCGCGTGGCGGTCGACGCCAGCGGACCGAACATGCCCGACACCCCGATGCCCAGAAGAGCCGAGGGAAGCAGAAGCATCCAGAACGGTGTCTCGAGCGTCATCGACGCCGAGTACCAGAGCATCGCGACGGCGGAGACGACGAAGGCCCCGAACGTCACCCAGCGCGGACCGATCCGATCGCTCAGACGACCGACGAACGGACCGAGCACGCCCGACACGACCGCCATCGGGGCGAGCATGAGGGCGGCGAGCGTCGGGTCGAGGCCGCGGGCGACCTGGAAGTAGAAGGCGAGCGGCACAGGCATCGCCGTGATGCCGACGCCCACGAGGAAGATCGTCGCGTTCGCGACCGAGAAGTTGCGGTCGCGGAACAGGCTGAGCGGCATGAGCGGCTCGGCGCGGTTCCGGCGCTGCCACACGACGAAGAGCACGAGCAGCGCCACTCCTGCGACGATCAGGCCCCAGACCGTGACGGGTCCGATGATGACGCCCCAGTCGTAGACCTCGCCCTCCTGGATGCCGAAGACGAGCAGGAACAGGCCGGCCCCCGACAGGGCGACGCCGAGCCAGTCGAAGCGGTGCGGGTGCCCGTCGAGGTCCGGCACCAGTCGCCAGGCGACGACGAAGGCGATGATCCCGACCGGCACGTTCACGAAGAAGATCCACTCCCAGCCCACGGTGTCGGTGAGCACCCCGCCGAGGATCGGCCCGACCAGCGTCGCGAGTCCTCCGACCGCACCCCACGCGCCCATCGCCTGGCCTCGACCGCGGGGCGGGAAGACGCGGGCGATGATCGCCATGGTCTGCGGTGTCATCAGGGCGGCGCCGAAACCCTGCACGGCGCGGGCCGCGATCAGCATCCCGATGCTGCCGGCCAGTCCGCACGCGAGCGACGCGAGGGTGAAGACCACGAGGCCGACGAGGTACACGCGCTTCGGGCCGAACCGGTCCCCCAGCCGTCCCGTGATCAGCAGCGGAACGGCGTAGGCCAGCAGGTAGGCGCTGGTGACCCAGATGACGGTCGTGAGATCGGCGTCGAAGGCCGCCAGGATCACCGGGTTCGCGATCGCCACGATCGTCGTGTCGACGAGGATCATGAAGAACCCGATGCACAGGGCCCACAGGGCCGGCCACGGCCGCACGTTCTGGCTCATCAGCCCGGGATGCCGGTGACCGGCTCGCCCAGCAGGGGCGTCGAGACGGCGTAGATCCCGTGGTTCGCGAAGAGCCAGACGATGTTGCGATCCCACTCCACGAAGATCCCGTGCACGGGGGCGGCGAGGTCGTCGTCGTCCTTGAGGCCCATCGGCGGCACGAAGTAGGCACCCACCTTGGGGTCCTCCGGGTCGCGCACGTCGAAGATCTGGAGACCCGCGGCGTAGAACGCGTAGGGGATGACTCCGCCGTGCGGGGTTCCGGTGTTGGTGAAGTAGCCCGAGCGCTTGGGTCCGAACGATCCGCGGCGCTGCGCCCAGTCGGTGAACGCGGCCTCGGCCGGCGGCACCGGGCGGGGCAGGGTGCGCACGACCCGGGGATTCGCCGGGTCGCTCACGTCGACCTGGTAGATCTCCTTGGCCGGCTCGTAGCAGTCGGTGTTCATCGGGTAGCCCGAGACGTAGACGTACCCGGTCTCCTCGACCTGGGTGGTGTCGACGTTGTCGCCCTCGGTGCCGGCGACGCTCACGGGCAGGTCGCACCAGCCGACGTGGTGGATGTCGGTCGGGTCGGAGACGTCGAGCACGAAGAAGCCCTGACCGCCCTGCGCGGCGTAGCCGTACTTCCAGCCGGATTCGACGGACCGGGGCATGAAGATGCCCATCCGCGAGCCGAACCAGGAGGTCTTGTTGTTCCAGCGGTCGTTCGCGGCGAGGTACGGGGAATCCGTCTCCTCGCCGGCGCGGGATCCGGGCACCCACCAGGTCGAGAGCAGCTCGGGGTTCGCCGGGTCGGACACGTCGTAGGCGGCGTGGCCCGCGGTCCAGAGCGTGGTCTTGTAGGGCTGGTTGGTGAAGGTGTTGTCGGGCGCGGTCGCCACGAAGAGGTACTTGTCGCCGTAGTACACCGGCAGGTCGAGGACGCCGTTGCCCTCCTGGATCTCGTCCGGGGTGTGGTTCGGGTCGGTGGAGACCGTCGTCAGCAGGGTCCAGTCGCGCGGCGTCGGGCCGTTGACCTCGAAGACGCGGAACCCGCGGAGGCCCTCCCACTCGAGGAGCTGGCCCTCGACCGTGTCGTCGGTCCACTTGTTCGCCACGCGACCGTTGAGGAAGTACCGCGGGGTCTCGCTGGCCTGGATCGCGATGTGCTTGCCGAGCTGCTCGTTCCACTGGATCGTGACGGCGCCGAAGAGCGGCCCGCTCCAGGGGAGGGTCTCCTCGTCGACGATCGTGAGCGCGCGGGGATCGGTGATGTCGTAGACGTTCCACCGGTTGCCACCGCCGTAGTGCAGCATGTAGCGGCGTCCGTCCCAGTCGTAGATCGACTGCCAGGAGTGGCTGGTGTTGACCACGATCGGGTAGAAGGCCTCAGCGGTGGCGTTCAGCGCATAGGTCTCGGGGTCGCGGTAGTCGAGCTGCCCCGGCCAGTCGATGAAGACGTCACGCGGGACCGACGGGGTGTGCGCCGGCGGCAGGAAGGTGCCGTCGGGCTGCATGCCCCACGTCGACGGATCCGGGTCGGCCGGTTCTCCGGCGACGCGCTCGAAGTCCTCGGGGCGGTATTTCTTCGCGTCGGGCACGTAGGGAGAGCCGGCCATGTCGCCTCCATTGGCTGAATCGGGTGAGATCGTCACGACGTGGTGTCGTTCTCATCAGACTCACCCTGGGGAAGCGATGCTGTCCAATATCCATACGGGTCGGAGCTATAGCCTGTCAGGCATACCGGACCCCGGCCTGCAGTGCGGCATGCGAATACTCGCGCTCGAGCTCGGCCAATCGCGCGCCCTCCTCGCGGAGGTGCACGAGGAGAGCGGATGCCGCGGGCGACGGCGTACGGTCCTGCGGGAGGGTGACGCCCACCGATCGCCGGATCGAGCTCAGCGGGGTCGGCAGCAGTCGCAGCTCCCGGTCGTCGACCGCGATGAACATCGGCAGGGCCGCGATGACATCGGTCGAGATGAGGAGCGTCCGCAGCGTGAGCATCGACGTGCACTCGACGCGGTCCGGCGGCAGCGGCAGCCCCTCGTGGAAGAACACCGCCTCGAGCTCGGCCCGCAGCGCCGTCTGCGCCACGGGGAAGATCCAGGGGTACGCGATCAGCTCGGCGAGCGAGTTCGCCTTGGCTCCGCCCAGCACCGGATGACCGGCGCGCGCCACGAGCCGGATGGGCTCCTGATGCAGCCGCTCCTGCTCGAGCCGGACAGGCACCGTCGGCGACAGGCGCCCGACGGTCAGATCGAGGTCGCCGGCCAGAAGCAGCTGCTGCAGGGTGTCGGGGGTGCCCTCGCGCACGACGACCGTGAGGCGCGGGTGCTCGGCCTTGAGGCCGGCGATCGCCCGGGGCAGCAGCAGGTTCGAGCCGGCGAGGTGCGTACCGACCGTGACCGTGCCCATCTGCCCGGACTGCAGCAGCCGCACCTCCTCTCCCGCCGCGCGCAGCTCCGCGAGCACCGATCGGGCGCGTTCGATGAACACATGCCCGTAGGGGGTCGGCTTGACGCCACGCGGCATCCGCTCGAACAACGGGACGCCGAGCACTTCTTCGACCTCGCGGAGGCCGCGGGTGACGACGGGCTGGGTGATGTGCAGCGACGCCGCGGCGCGCACCAGGGTGCCCTCGTCGGCGATCGCCGTGATGAGGACGAGATGCCGGATCTTGACCCGGCCGTCGAGCAGTCGATCAGTGGCCATGATCCGGACTATAGCCGTACGGGCATGGCAATGCATCAAGAGAGTATTTGTCGGCATCCCTCGATGGTTCCTAGCCTGAGCCCATGCCTTCCGAGACGATGACGCCCCAGCGAAGTGCCTCCGGGCCTGCCCGGGCGCCCCGCGCGATCCACAACGTGATCGCCGGCGAGAGCGTCGAGGGGATCCGCACGTTCGAGAAGCTCAGCCCGATCGACGGTTCCCTGATCGCCCAGGTGCACGAAGCCGGCAGCGAGCAGGTCGACCGTGCCGTCGCCGCGGCGCGGGCGGCGTTCGACGGACCGTGGGGGCGGATGACCGTGGCCGAGCGCGCCCGGCTTCTGCGCGGAGTCGCCGACGCGATCGATCGGCGTGCCGAGGAGCTCGTGGCAGCGGAGGTGGGCGACACCGGCAAGCCGGAGGCGCTCGCGCGTGATCTCGACGTGGCCCGCGCGGCCGCGAACTTCCGCTCGTTCGCCGACACCGTCTCGTCGGCCGCACTCGACTCCTACCTCACCGAGCTGCCCGACGGCCGTCGTGCCCTGAACTACGCCGTGCGCAAGCCGCTCGGGGTCGTCGCGGTGATCGTTCCGTGGAACCTGCCGCTGCTGCTGCTCACGTGGAAGCTCGCTCCCGCGCTCGCGACCGGCAACACCGTGGTCATCAAGCCGTCCGAGGAGACGCCGTCGTCGGCCACGCTCCTCGCCGAGATCCTCGCCGAGGCGGGGATCCCCGCCGGAGTCGTCAATGTCGTGCACGGCTTCGGCGCGGGATCCGCCGGGGAGGCGCTCACCCGGCATCCGGGCATCGACGGGGTCACTTTCACCGGGGAGTCGTCGACGGGATCGGCGATCATGCGCGCCGTCGCGCCGCGCGTGCGCCCGGTCTCGTTCGAGCTCGGCGGCAAGAACGCCGCCCTCGTCTTCGCGGATGCCGACCTCGACGCGGCTGTCGCCGGTCTGGCCCGCTCCACCTATCTGAACACCGGGCAGGTGTGCCTGTGCACCGAGCGCATCTACGTCGAGCGGGCGATCTTCGACGACGTGGCGGCGGGCCTCGCCGAGCACGCCGCCCGCCTGCGTCTCGGCCGTCCGGAGGACCCGGCCACCACGACGGGGCCGCTGATCTCGCAGGCCCACCGCGAGAAGGTCCTGTCGTACTTCGACCTCGCCCGCGACGAAGGTGCGACGGTGCTCGCCGGCGGCGGCATCCCCACCCTCGGCGACGGACTCGACGGCGGCTCCTGGATCGAGCCGACGCTGTGGAGCGGTCTCGACAACACGCACCGCACCGTGCGCGAAGAGGTGTTCGGGCCCGTCGCGGCGCTGATCCCGTTCGACTCCGAAGAGGAGGCGATCGCGCTGGCGAACGACACCGAGTACGGACTCGCCGCCGTGACCTGGACCACCGACCTCACCCGCGGGCACCGTGTCGCGCAGCGCATGCGCACGGGCATGTCGTGGGTCAACACCTGGTATCTGCGCGACCTCCGCAGCCCGTTCGGAGGTGTCGGGCTGTCCGGCATCGGCCGCGAGGGCGGCCATCACTCGCTCGACTTCTACACCGAGCCGACGAACGTGTGCGTGCAGCTGTGACCGGCGTCCGCGAGTCCGACGCCGTGCGGGCGGCCGATGAGCGTCTGCGGCAGGCCGCCGAGACCGGGACGCCGTGCGCGCCGGTGCGCGACCTCCTCGGGGAGACGGATCAGGATGCCGCGTACGCCGTGCAATCGCTCGGCATCGCGCGCCGGGTGACCGAGGGACGCCGCATCGTCGGACGCAAGATCGGCCTGACCTCTCCCGCGGTGCAGGCCCAGTTCGGCGTCTACTCCCCCGACTACGGGGTGCTGCTCGACGACATGATCGTCGCCGATCGTGAACCGCTCGCCCTCGGCCGGTTCCTGCAGCCGCGCGTCGAGGCCGAGGTGGCCTTCGTGCTCGGCCGCGACCTCGACTCCCCCACCACCCACGTCGCCGACGTGCTGCGCGCCACCGAGTTCGTGCTGCCCGCGATCGAGGTCGCCGACTCCCGGGTGGCGGGATGGGACATCCGGATCACCGACACCATCGCCGACAACGCCTCGAGCGGGGCGGTCGTGCTCGGGACGACGCCCCGGCGGCTCGACGGCCTCGACCTCACGGAGCTCGGCATGACGCTCGACCGTGACGGCGAGCCCGTCTCCACCGGATCCGGTGCGGCCTGCCTGGGCAGTCCGGTGATCGCCGTCGCGTGGCTGGCTCGCGCGGTCGCCGCGCACGGGCAGCCGCTGCGCGCGGGCGAGGTGATCCTCTCCGGTGCGCTCGGCCCCATGGTCGCCGCCTCCGCCGGCGTGTACCGCGCGCGGCTCGAAGGACTCGGCGAGGTGCGGGCCGATTTCACCAGCTCCCCCTCCCTCGCCTCAGCGGAAGGAGCCGCGGCATGACCGTCGGCATCGCCATCATCGGTTCGGGCAACATCGGAACCGATCTCCTGATCAAGGTGAAGCGCCTCTCGACCACCCTGCGCGTCGTCGCGATGGTCGGCATCGACGAGCACTCCGACGGCCTCGCCCGTGCGCGCCGGCTCGGCGTCGCCACCACCCACGAAGGCGTGGACGGGCTGCTCGTGATGCCCGAGTTCGCCGACGTCGAGCTCGTGTTCGACGCGACCTCCGCCGGCGCGCATGCCCGCAACGACGCGCTCGTGCGCGATGCCGGTCGGCTGATGGTCGACCTCACGCCCGCCGCGATCGGTCCCTACGTCGTGCCGGTGGTCAACATCGACGCGCACCTCGACGCCACGAACGTGAACATGGTCACCTGCGGCGGCCAGGCCACGGTGCCGATGGTGGCCGCGGTGTCGCGCGTCGCCCCCGTCGCCTATGCCGAGATCGTCGCGTCGATCGCGTCGAAGTCGGCAGGGCCGGGCACCCGGGCGAACATCGACGAGTTCACACAGACGACGGCGCGCGCGATCGAGCAGATCGGCGGCGCCGGTCGTGGCAAGGCCATCATCGTGCTGAATCCCGCCGATCCGCCGCTGATCATGCGCGACACGGTGTTCTGCCTGGTGGAGGGCGATCCCGACGCTCTGGATCGGGAGGCGATCCGCGCCTCGGTCGACGAGATCGTCGCGGAGGTGCAGGAGTACGTCGGCGGATACCGGCTGAAGCAGCAGGTGCAGTTCGACGCGGTCGACGAGGCCTACGTCCCGGCCCTCGATCGCGCGTTCCGCGGTACGCGCGTCACCGTCCTGCTCGAGGTGACCGGTGCCGGCCACTACCTCCCGGAGTACGCGGGCAACCTCGACATCATGACCTCCGCCGCACTGCGCACCGCGGAGCGACTCGTCGCCGCCCGCACGGAGGTGCTCGCATGACCGCCGCTCCGCGCGTCTACGTGCAGGACGTCACCCTGCGCGACGGCATGCACGCCGTCGGCCACAGCTACACGACCGATCAGGTCCGCGACATCGCCCGCGCGCTCGAAGCCGCGGGAGTCGATGCGATCGAGGTCGCCCACGGCGACGGACTCGGCGGCTCGAGCGTCGCCTACGGCCAGGGTGCCCACACCGACTGGCAGTGGATCGAGGCGGCGGCCGGGGTGCTCGACCGCGCCGTGCTCACCACCCTGATCCTGCCGGGCATCGGCACGATCGACGACCTCGCCCGCGCCCGCGATCTCGGCGTCACGAGTGTGCGCGTCGCCACCCACTGCACCGAGGCCGACGTCGCCGCCCAGCACATCGGCTGGGCACGGGAGCAGGGCATGGACGTGTCGGGCTTCCTGATGATGAGCCACCTCAACGACCCGCGCGGCCTCGCCGCGCAGGCGAAGCTGATGGAGTCGTACGGCGCGCACTGCGTGTACGTGACCGACTCGGGAGGACGCCTCACCATGCGCGATGTCGCCGACCGCGTGGATGCGTATCGCGACGTGCTCGATCCCGGCACCCAGATCGGCATCCATGCGCACGAGAACCTCTCGCTGAGCGTCGCGAACAGCATCACCGCCGTCGAGCACGGAGCGTTCCGCGTCGACGCCTCGCTGGCCGGGCAGGGAGCCGGGGCGGGGAACTGCCCGATCGAGGCGTTCATCGCCGTGGCGGATCTGCTCGGCTGGGAGCACGGCAGCGATCTGTTCGCCCTGCAGGATGCCGCGGAGGAGCTGGTGCGTCCCCTGCAGCGCCGCCCGGTGCGCGTCGACCGGGAGACACTCACGCTGGGCTACGCGGGCGTCTACTCGAGCTTCCTGCTGCACGCCGAGCGCGCGGCCGAACGGCATGGGATCGACGCCCGTGACATCCTGGTCGAGCTGGGACGCCGCCGGATGGTCGGAGGCCAGGAGGACATGATCGTCGATGTGGCCCTGGACCTCGCGGCGGCACGTGCGGACGGAGTGAGCGCATGAGCACCGATGCCGTCTTCGCCGCCGCGCTCGACACGGCGCAGCGCACCGTGACCTCGATCAGTCAGCTCTCCGCGAGCGCCACCGTCGGACTCGACACCGCCTACGCGACGCAGCACGCGGTCATCGCGCGTCGACAGGCCCGCGGCGAGCGCCTCACCGGAGTCAAGCTCGGCTTCACCAGCCGCGCGAAGGCCCAGCAGATGGGCGTCGACGATGTGATCATCGGCACGCTGACCGACGCGATGCGCCTCGAGGACGGCGCCGTGTTCGACCGGCGCTCCGCCATCCATCCGCGCGTCGAGCCGGAGGTGGCGTATCTCCTCGGCGCCGATGTCTCCGAGGGCATGTCGAACCTGATGGATGCCGTCGCCGCCGTCGCTCCCGCGCTCGAGATCATCGACTCGCGCTACCGCGACTTCCGCTTCAGTCTCGGCGACGTCGTCGCCGACAACGCCTCGGCCGCCGCCTACGCGATCGGGCCGTGGACGTCGATCGACACGGCCGGCGACCTCGGCAACCGCGCCGTGCGGCTCGAGGTCGACGGACGGATCAGCGCGACCGGGTCGACGGCGGCGATCCTGGGCGACCCCGCCCGCGCCGTCGCCGCCGCGGCTCGCCTCGCCGTGCGCCACGGATTCGCCCTGCGCGCCGGCACGGTGCTGCTCGCGGGTGCGGCGACGGCCGCCGTGCCGCTCCCCGACTCTGGAGTCGTCGAGGCGACGATCGCGGGACTCGGACGCGTCGGCATCCGCGTTCTCGACGGAGCACCCGCTGCCGAGGAGGGATCACGATGACCGATTCACGTGGCATCCTCGTCGACGGCAAGGCGACCCCGCGCGGACGATTCCCGCACGCCAAGGTCTCCGGCGATCTCGTCTTCGTCTCCGGCACGTCGAGCCGGCGCCCCGACAACACGATCGCCGGCGCAGAATCCGACGAGTTCGGCGCGACACGGCTCGACATCGCCGCGCAGACGCGGGCCGTGATCGAGAACATCCGCGCGGTGCTCGACGCCGCCGGCTGCCGACTCGATGACCTCGTGCAGGCGACGACCTTCCTCGTCGACATGAACGACTTCGCCGGCTACAACGCCGTCTGGGCCGAGTACTTCGACGAGCAGGGGCCCGCGCGCACCACCGTCGCCGCGCATGCCCTCCCGCATCCGCATCTGCGCATCGAGATCCAGGCCATCGCGCGACGCCCCGAACCCAACGACACCATCGCCACTCTCGAGGAGGAGAAATGAGCACCACCATCCCACCCGTCATCGATTTCCCCGCATGGATCAAGGAGAACGAGCATCTCCTGCAGCCGCCTGTCAACAACAAGGCGGCCTGGACGCCGATCGGCGACTTCATCGTGCAGGTCGTCGGCGGTCCGAACCAGCGCACCGACTTCCACTTCGACCCGTACGAGGAGTGGTTCTACCAGTACCGCGGCAACATGCACGTCAACCTCATGACCGAGGATGGACCGCAGCGCATCGACATCCGCGAGGGCGAGATGTGGCTGCTTCCCGGCAACGTCTTCCACTCCCCGCAGCGCCCGGAGGCCGGGTCCATCGGCATCGTGATCGAGCGCATCCGCGAAGAGGGCACGCTCGAGAAGTCCGCCTGGTTCTGCCCGAACTGCGACACCAAGGTGCACGAGGTCGAGCTGCAGGTGCGCGACATCGTCGAAGACCTGCCGCCCGTGTTCCGCGAGTTCTACGAGAGCGAAGAGGGCCGGACCTGCCCGAACTGCGGCACCGTCCACCCCGGCAAGGGCTGAATCTCTGTGGGCACGATCGACGTCCACACGCATTTCGTGCCGAGCTCCTGGCCCGACCTGTCCACGCAGGTCGGGCCGGGAGTCTGGCCGACGCTGCGGGTCGACTCCGAACGCGACGCGATGATCATGCTCGGCGACGCCGAGTTCCGTCGCGTGGGCGCCGACTGCTGGGACGCGTCGCTGCGCCTCGCCGACATGGACGCCGACGGCGTCGACGTGCAGGTGGTGTCGCCGACCCCGCTCTTCTTCTCGTACGACAAGTCCGGCCCCGAAGCGGTGAAGGTCGCGCGCATCTTCAATGATCTGGCCCTCGAGATCTGCGCCCCCGCGCCCGGCCGGCTGATCCCGTTCGCGCAGGTGCCGCTGCAGGACCCGGATGCCGCCTGCGCCGAGGCCGATCGTGCGATCGCCTCCGGGCATGCGGGTGTCGAGATCGGCAACCATGTCGGCGACCGCGACCTCGACGACGCCGGCATGATCACGTTCCTGCAGCACTGCGCCGACAGCGGCATCCCCGTCTTCGTGCATCCGTGGGATATGCCCGGCTCGCCCCGTCTGGACCGGTGGATGGCGCGCTGGCTCACCGGCATGCCCGCCGAGACCCACCTGTCGATCATCGCCCTCATCCTCGGCGGCGTCTTCGATCGCGTACCCCCGACGCTGCGGCTCGCCTTCGCGCACGGCGGCGGATCGTTCGCGTTCTGGCTCGGACGCTTCGAGAACGCGTGGCAGCAGCGGCCCGACCTCATCGGCGTGAGCGAGCGACCTCCCTCCGCCTACCTCGACCGCTTCAGCGTCGACAGCGTCGTGTTCGACCCGACCGCTCTGCGCGTGCTCGTCGACACCCTCGGCGCGAGTCAGGTGATGGTCGGCAGCGACTACCCGTACCCGCTGGGCGAACGTCCGGTGGGCAGCGTCGTCGACCGCGCCGTCTTCCTCGACGACGCCCAGAAGAACGCGATCCGCCGCGACAACGCCCTGCGATTCCTCGGGCGCGACGTCGACCTCTCCAGCGAACGGAGCCCCTCCGCATGACCACGCCCGCTGTCGGCAGGCCCACGATCGACCGGGAGACCTGCGTCGCCCTCGACGATGCCGATCCCCTCGCCCGGTTCCGCTCGCGGTTCGCGCTCCCCGAGGGCGTCGTCTATCTCGACGGCAACTCGCTCGGCGCACTGCCCCGCGACACGGCAGCGCACGTCCAGCGGGTGATCGCCGAGGAGTGGGGAACCGGGCTGATCCGCAGCTGGAACGATGCCGGCTGGTTCGCGAAGCCGCAGACCGTCGGCGACCTGGTCGCGCCCCTCCTCGGTTCCGGCCCCGGGCAGGTCGTCCTCGGCGACTCGACCTCGTCGAGCATCTTCCAGGCGACCGTCGCTGCCGCCCGGCTGCGCCCCGGGCGCCGGGTGATCGTCGCCGAGCGCGGCAGTTTCCCGACCGATCTCTACGTGCTGGAGAGCGTGCAGGAGCTGCTCGGCGGAGGCCGTCCGCTGGAGCGGCGCCTCATCGCCGACGACGGTCCGACCCTCGACGACGTGCTCGATGACGACGTCGCGATCGTGCTGCTCACCCACGTCGACTACCGCACCGGACGCATGCACGACATGGCCGAAGTCACGCGGAAGATCCACGCGGTCGGCGCCGTCGTCGTCTGGGACCTGTGCCACAGCGTCGGCGCGGTGCCCGTCGACCTGGTCGGGGCGGATGCCGACTTCGCGATCGGCTGCACCTACAAGTACCTCAACGGCGGGCCCGGCTCGCCGTCGTTCATCTGGGTCGCCGAGCAGCACCTGCCCGATGCGCGGCCCGCCCTCACCGGGTGGCACGGACACGCGAAGCCCTTCGACTTCACGGTCGACTACGCCCCGGCATCCGGTGTCGAGCGGTTCCGAGTGGGCACCCCGCAGCTGCTGTCGATGTCGGCGCTCGAGGTGAGCCTGCGGCTCTGGTCCGAGGTCGACCTCGACGCCGTGCGCGAGAAGAGCCTGTGCCTCACCGAGCTCTTCATCTCGCTCGTCGACGCGCGCCTCACCCCGCGGTGGGGCGTGGAGGTCGTGACCCCGCGGGAGCCGGCGCGCCGCGGCAGCCAGGTCTCGCTCCGTGTCGGGTCGGGCTACGAGATCATGCAGGCGCTCATCGAGCGGGGCGTGATCGGGGACTTCCGCGCGCCCGACCTCATCCGCTTCGGCTTCACTCCGCTCTACACCTCGTTCGTCGACGTGTGGGATGCCGTCGACACGCTCGAGGGCGTGCTCGACGGCGAGGTGTGGCGCGAACCGCGCTTCGCACGCCGGGGCACCGTCACCTGAGCGGCACCGTCACCTGACGCGGCAGCATCCGCTCGTCCTGCCGTGACACCTGCAGGCGAGATGGACATTTGCAGGTCGGATCACGGCATCCGGACCTGCAGGTGTGATTTCGACCTGCAGGCGTATCCGGCGCGCCGATGAGAGCGGATGCCGGGAGCGCCGCGGCATCGCACGGCGCTGGTCTGCACACCTGCAGGCGAGATGGACGGATGCAGGTCGGATCACGGCATCCGGACCTGCAGGTGTGGTCTCAACCTTCAGATGTATCCGGCGCGCCGATGAGAGCGGATGCCGGGAGCGCGGTCAGGCGCTGTCGCCGGAGTCCGCGGCGGCCTCGGTGAGCAGAGCGATCACGCCGTCCCGCACGCGGTCGAGATGCGACTCGAGCACCCGCAAAGCCTCGTCCACGTCGCCGGTCGCGACCACGTCGATGAGCTCGCCGTGCGAGTGGTCGTGGGAGCCCGGTGAGACGAGCCGCCAGCCGAGCACGTAGCGGCCGAGCTTGAGGCGGAGCTGCTCGATCATCTCCCACATCACCGGACGCGACTGCGCGTCGTACAGCGTGGCGTAGTACTCGGTGCGGGCTTCGACGAACTCGCCGCCCTCGGAGATGCCGTCCGCCGTCTTCGCGAGCTCGCGGAGACGGGCGACGCGCTCCGGGGTGATCTCGGCCATCGCGAGGCGCAGCGCCTCCTTCTCGAGCAGCGTGCGCAGGTGATAGACCTCGCTCGCCTCCTCGACCGACAGAGCACGCACCATGGCGCCGCGGCGGGCGTGGAAGACGACGAGCCCGTCGGCCTCGAGCTGGATCAGTGCCGAGCGGATGGGGAGTCGCGAGATGCCGATGGACTCGGCGAGCGTCTCCTGCCGTAGCTTCATCCCGGGAGGGAGCGTGCCGTCGAGGATCGCGTCGCGGATGATGTCGTAGGCCATCGCGCCGACCGAGCGGTATCCGGCTCCGTGTCGCTGGGCGAGCTTCTGCAGCGCATCCGCCCGTTCCTGCGGCGACGCTGCCGCGTTTCCTGATTGCACCATGCAGCGAGGTTATCGGATCAGGGCCCCGAACTCTGCATTCTGGATCCAGAATCTGCCCTGGGTTTCGGCATCCGTCTCTCCCCCGGAGACGCCGAACGCCCCCTGTCCCGGCAGTAGCCGAGGCAGGGGGCGTTCGAGAGGTGCTACTTGGCGGCGACGACCTGCAGCGTGATGACTGCGGTCACGTCGTCGTGCAGACGAACGGTGGCCTCGTGGTCACCCGTCGCCTTGATCGGCGAGGTGATGTGCACCTTGCGCTTGTCGATCGCACCGAGACCGGCAGCCGCGACAGCGTCGGCGACGTGCTCGGTCTTGACCGAACCGAAGAGGCGACCGGACGTGCCCGCCTTGACGGCGAGACGCACCTTGGTGCCCTCGAGAGCGTTCTTCAGTGCGACAGCGTCGTCACGATCGTGGATCGCGCGTGCCTGACGCGCGGCCTGGATCGAAGCGACCTGCTTTTCGCCACCGCGGGTCCACGCCGTAGCGAAGCCCTGCGGGATGAGGAAGTTGCGGGCGTACCCGTTCTTGACCTCGACGACGTCTCCGGCACTACCCAGCCCGGCGACCTCGTTCGTGAGAATCAGCTTTGCCATCTCGATACCCCTTACCGGCCGGCGCCAGCGTAGGGCAGGAGCGCCATTTCGCGCGCGTTCTTGATCGCCGTGGCGATCAGACGCTGCTCCTGCACCGAGACACCGGTGATACGACGGGCGCGGATCTTGCCGCGCTCCGAGACGAACTTGCGGAGGGTGGCGACATCCTTGTAATCGATGACACCGACCCGGATGGACTTCGCGGGAGCGGTGGGCTTGCCACCCTTCCGCGGCTTGCGGCGGTCGCCGCTCGACTTTCCAGCCATTGGTTTTCCTTAATGATGAGCGGATGCCGTGCCCGAGGGCAGCGGATCCAGAAGTTGTTTAGAAGGGAGTGTCGTCGCCGAAGCTGCCCGGAGTGCTCCAGGCATCCGCGCTGGTCGACGAGCCGGGCGTGGACCACGGCTCCTCCGACACCTGCTGCGCGGGACGGGACTGACCGCCGCCGGGACCACCGGCACCGCCGGCACCGCCGGTCGACGCCGCACGGGTGACCTGCGCGGTCGCGTACCGGAGCGAGGGGCCGATCTCGTCGACCTCCAGCTCGATCGCGGTGCGCTGGTTGCCCTCGCGGTCCTGGTAGGAGCGCTGACGCAGACGGCCCTGCGCGATGACGCGCATGCCCTTCGTCAGCGAACCCGCCACGTGCTCGGCGAACTCGCGCCAGACGGACGCACGGAGGAACAGCGCATCGCCGTCCTTCCACTCGTTCGCGGCACGGTCGAAGTTCCGAGGCGTCGATGCGATGGTGAAGTTCGCCACCGGCAGCCCGTTCTGCGTGTAGCGCAGCTCGGGGTCGGCCGTGAGGTTGCCCACCACGGTGATGACGGTTTCGCCGGCCATGGCGCTTAGGCCTTCGCAGCCTTGGCGGCCTTGCGGGCAGCCTTCTCTTCGGTGCGCTTGGCCTCGAATGCGACCATCGCCTGAGCCTCTTCCGAACGGAGGACCTTGGTGCGCATGATCTGCTCGTTCAGCTTCAGCTGACGGTCGAGCTCCTGCGTGGCCTCGCTGGTAGCGGTGAAGTTGACGACGGCGTAGATGCCCTCGTTCTTCTTCTGGATCTCGTAGGCCAGACGGCGCTTACCCCAGATGTCGACCTTGTCGATCGAGCCACCATCGTTGGTGATGACCTTCAGGAACTTGTCGAGCGTAGGGGCTACCTGGCGCTCGTCGATCTCGGGGGTCAGAATGACCATGAGTTCGTACTGGTGCGTCACTTACCCACCTCCTTCGGACTAGAACGGTTTCCGCGTATCTCGCGGAAACAGGAGGGTGTGTGAACGTGCCCGCCAGAAGGCGGACAACCTGGACAGTCTAGCGGAGTTCCCCGCGCCCCGCGAACGGCGGCCGGATCACCCCGCGACGACCTCCGCGACCGTGCGGCCCGCGAGCGCGGGGATGCCGAGACCGGTGAGGCGGATGCCGTCGGCCTCCAGCCCCTGCGGGATCCAGTCCTCGCCGAACAGCACCGCGGCCGCCGCCCCGGCGAGCGCGGGCAGCGACGCGGCGTTCCGCGGCTGCGCGAGAGCGCCCAGCAGCAGGTCGTCGGCGCTGGTCGCGGCGGCCACGTGCGCGAGCAGGAAGCCGAACGTCTCGGGTGCCGCGATCGGATAGCTGTAGACGAAGTCGCCGACCTGGGTGCTCAACCGCCGCGCCCGATCCATCGGGCCGGAGGCATCGGCCGCCACCCGCAGCGACGACTCCGCCATCCGGCGGCTCCACGTGTCTTCCGGCAGCTGCTCGACCGCGAGCGCCACGGCATCCGCCGCCGCTGCGCCGTCGACCAGCGCGCCGAACAGCGTCGCCGAGGCCCTCGCGCACCACACGCCGTCGAGCGAGTGAGTGATCGCGGCATCCGCCTCGGCCGCATCGACGGCTCCGGACGATCCGTGCACGGCGACCGCGGCGAGCGCCCGCACGGTCGCGATGTCGTCGAAGTAATGGGCGTTGTCGTGGCCCGACTGGGGCGGCTCGGCTCCCTTGCGCAGGTTCTGCAGGGCGAGCTTCGTGCCGATGCGGGCGCGCAGTCCGCTCTCGGGATCGGCTTCGAGGTCGGCGAGCTCGCGCCACTCCGTGAGGCCGAGGTCGTGGGCGTGCTGGCGCGCCGAGAACGCGAACCATTCGATGTTCTCCCCCGCTCCCGGGTGCAGCACGCTCGGCGGAGCCGCGTGCGTGAACGGTCGCGGCACGGTGGTGGTGCGGTCGTCGTCGCCGAGCTTGGCGAGGATGCGCACGCGGTTGACGCGCTTCGGCGGCAGGGCGTACACACGGAAGTCGGCGTTCATAGGCGAGCTCGCCTCGCCGGCGGTGATGCCCCGGGTGAAGAGATCGATCAGGGGGGTGGTCATGCGCGCGCCTCCTCGACGATGCGGGTCAGGGTGTCGGCGGCGTCCAGAGGGTGGATGCCGGCCATCGAGCGGATGCACGACCCGGCGACCGGACGGAGCCCGGCGACCCATTCGTCGGGCAGGTCGCCGATGCCGGAGATCGCGCCGCCGATGCAGCCGGCGATGGCCGCCGTCGTGTCGGCGTCGCGTCCCATGTTGACGGCGAAGAGGATGCTGTCGGCGGCGCGCCCTTCGGCGTGCAGCACCGAGGCCATCGCCAGCCCGACGGCTTCGGGCGCGAGGTCGGCCCAGAAGTAGTCGGCGACGGCGAGGCGGTCGTGCAGAGCGAGGGCGAGCGCGTCGTCGTCGAGCCCCGAGTGCACGAGGTCGCGGGCATCGCGCAGGTTGCGGGCGGTCCAGCTGTCGGCGGGGATCGCGGCGAGTCCCGCCTCGTAGCAGGCGGCGGCATCCGCTCCGGTGAGCGCGGTCGTCACGGCGACCGCCACGACGACGCCCGCCCAGATGCCCTCGGTGGTGTGGCTCACCGCGCCGTCGGCCTCGGCCAGCCGCCGCGCGAGGTCGACGTCCCCGTCGGCGACGATCCCGAGCGGGCTCACGCGCATCGCGAGTCCGTCGCTCCACCCGTGCATGGTGTCTCCGGTGAGCGGCGGACGGATGCCGTGGCGCAGGTTGTCGATCGCGGCCATCTCGCTGAAGCCGCCGCCCTTGAAGTCGTCGGCCTGCGGCAGCACGTCGTCGATCCACGTCTGCATGAAGTCGTCGGCGGTGGCGCCGGTGCCGACGCGCTGCACGGTCTTCGCCGTCAGCAGGGCGTACTCGGTGTCGTCGCTGCCGGCGGGCTCCGGGTCGAGGTAGCCGGTCACCCGGCCGTGGGCGGCCTGGATCTCTGCGGCGGAGAAGCCCTCGACCGGCCGCCCGATCGCGTCGCCGATGGCGAGGCCGGCGAGCGACCCTCGGGCTCGGTCCTGCAGGGTCGGCGTGGGAGAAGTCATGAACGTCCTTGTCTCTCGGGGGTGAGTAGTCCGTGCGTCGGGAGGAGCGCTGCGGTGCGACGGGCGAGGTCGTCGATGGCGACGCCGTCGAGACCGGGAAGGCTCGTCGCGATGCGATTCTTCAGCGGGTCTGTGAGGTGCGTGGGCAGCCGCTCGAAACCGGCGAGGCCGCCGAGCACCGAGCCGACCGTCGCGCCGGCCGAGTCGGTGTCCCAGCCGGTGATCACGGCCAGCGGCACACCGCGCGTGAGCGCGCCGCCGCTGCGGGCGAGGGCGAACGCGATGAGCGCCGCGTTGTTGAGGGTGTGCACCCAGTGCAGGTGTCCGTAGGCGGCGTGCAGCTCGTCGATCGCCGCCGCGTCGTCGAGGTCTCCGCGCCCGAGCTCGGCGCCGTGCGCGATCGCCGCCGCGAGCTCGCTGCCCGAGGGCACGGCGGTCGCGGCGAGGGCGAGCACCTCGTCGACGGATGCCGCGACCAGCGAGGCCGACGTGAGCGCCGCCGCCCACATCGCACCCCAGAGCCCGTTGCGGGTGTGGCTGAGGCGGGCATCCGTCCACGCCATGCGCGCGGCCTCGGCGATGTCGCCCGGGTTGATCCACCCGTAGACGTCGGTGCGGATGAGGGCGCCGATCCACTCGCGGAACGGGTTGCGCACGCGCCCCACCTCGTCGGGCCGGTATCCGTCGAGGAGGTTGCGGTACGCGATGCGCTCGGCCGTGAACGTGCGCCCGGCCGGGAGATCCGCCAGCCACGCCTGCGCGATGTCGTCGGTCGTGAACCCGCGGCCCGCGGTCTCGAGCACCCGCAGGTTCAGCAGCGGGTAGTTGAGGTCGTCGTCCTCCGGCATCCCGTCGATGTTCTCGACCAGCGAGTTGACCGACGACCGGCGGTTCCACGGCCAGCGTGCGGCGACGTCGGCCGGGAGCCCCTGCGCGGTGAAGTAGTCGGTGAGGGGCCAGCGTCCGGTGGACCGGAGGATCTCCTCGATGCCCTCGCGCGGGATCTTCTCGACCGGCTTGCCCCACAGGCATCCGGCCGATCGCCCCGCCCACGCGCCGTGGAGGCGGTCGAGCAGCGCAACATCTTCCGGCGGCGCGATCGGCGCCGGGATGCTCGCGAGCAGGGCCCGCACCTCGGGCCACTCGGTCGGCTCCGACGTCGGGGCGACCACGTCGTCGAGCTCGACGAGGAGTGCACGGGCGAGCGCGCGGAGCTCGTCGGACGCGGCGTCCGGCGTCGCCCCGCCCCGCACCGGATCGAGGTCGCCGCCGGCCGCGCGCCAGCGTTCCACGATCGCGTCGACGTCCTTGCCCTCGGCGCGGGCCTGCACGATCTCGTGCGGCAGCAGATCCTCGGGTTGCGCCCAGGTCAGGCGCATCACGCCCCCCGCAGGGCCGCGACCCGTCGGACATCGGCTTCGGCGCGCGCGGCATCCTTCTCCATGATCTCCACGGCGACGTCGGACAGCAGCGCGGCGTACTCGTCGAAGTCGACGCGGCTGGCCTCGGCGATCGTGTCGAAGATCTCGGTCGGGATGACCTCGCGCCCGCCGAGTCCGGCGGCGATGCTGCCCGCCATCGATGCGATCGAGTCGGAGTCGCGGCCGTAGTTGACGGCCCCGAGCACGGTCGGCAGGAACGCGCCGTCGTGCGCGACGAGGAAGCCCAGCGCCACCGGCAGCTCTTCGATGGACTTGGTGCGCGAAGGCAGCCGGGCGTCCATGGCCGGCTCGCGGTAGGCGTCGCCGACCGTGTCGAACGGACGGATCGCGTCGCGCAGTGCGCGGCCGATGGCGTCGTCGTCGGCATCCGCAGGCAGAGCGCGCGCCGCGTCGACCACGGCCCGGATCGCCGCGGCCGTGCCGTCACGCGCCACCCGCAGCACCGCATCGACCACCGAGTCGACGGTGGCATCGAGGGCGACGGATGCCGCGACCGCGGCCGCGAACACCCCCGCGGCCTCGCGTCCGTAGCTCGACTGGTGCGCTCCGGCGACGTCGATCGCCTCGGCGTACGCCGCCTCGGGGTTGCCGGCGTTCACGATGCCGACCGGCGCCATGTACATCGCGGCGCCGCAGTTGACGACGTTGCCGACGCCCGCTTCGCGCGGGTCGGCGTGTCCGTACTGCAGCCGGGCGACCAGCCACTTCTCGGCGAGGAAGATGCGCTGCAGCAGGATCGACTCGCGCTCCAGCTCCGGGATCCAGCGGATCTCGGTCTGCAGCAGCGGCACGAGCAGCTCGGCGACCGTGAAGGCGTCGATGTGGTCGCGACGCTCGGCGTACACCCGGATCAGGGCCTGCGTCATCAGGGTGTCGTCCGTGATGTGCCCGTCGCCCTTGTGGTACGGGCTGACCGGCCGGGCGGTCTGCCAGTCCAGGTGATAGGGCGGCACGATCCCGGTGATGGGACCCCCGTACCGCTCCTTGATCTTCTCCGGACTGAACCCCTCGGCCGCCCCGCCCAGGGCGTCGCCGATGGCCGACCCTGCGAGCACGGCCGCCGTGCGTTCCCGAATCCAGCTCATGCCATTCCTCTCCTAGAGGTGGGGCGGATGACCGGCATCCGCCCCACCGTCGTCAACCGTTGACCTGTGCCCAGCCGTCGTCGAGCTCGGAGGTCAGGCCCTTGTCGTCGATCTCGCCGCCCAGGAACTTCTGGAACGCCGGGGTCGCGACCGTGTCCTTCCAGCGCACGAAGCCGTTCGCCTGCAGGAACACGGGGCCTTCGAGGCCCTCCGCCGACTTCACGATCTCGGGCCAGCCGTTCTGATCGGCCGTCTCCTCGGCGAGCGCCTCGCGGGCGGACACCGTCGTCGGGATGAGGCCGTCGGCGATGTTCATCTTCACGAGGTTGTCGGTCTGCATGAAGTAGTCGACGAACTTGCCGGCCTGCTCCGTGTAGGGCGAGTCGATGTTGACCGACAGCGTCTGCGGGTTGGCGGCCTGGACCGCCCCCTCGGAGCCGGCGAGCGGCGGCAGCACGATCCAGTCCATGTCGGCCGGGGCGTCGGTGGCGATGTTCGCCACCTGGTATGAGCCCTGCACGGTCATGGCGGCCTTGCCGGCGTAGAACGTGGCCAGCACGTCGGATCCCGACTGCGTGACGCCGATCGGGTCGACGGAGCCTTCTTCGATCATGTCGCGCACGCGGCTCGGCACCTCGAGGTCGGCGTCCTTGACGTCGACCTTCATGTCGTCGCCCTCGCCCGTGAAGTACTCCGAGCCGAAGCCCATGCCGAGGCTCATGAATGCAGCGGTCGGGCTCTTCAGACCCCAGGTGATGCCGTGCACGTCACCGGCGGTCGTGGCCTTCGCGATGTCGGCGAGCTCGTCCCAGGTCATCGAGTCGCCGGTCGGGATCTCGACCCCTGCCGACTCGAGCAGCGTCTTGTTCGCGAACACGACGTAGGTCTGGAGCTCGGTGGGAGCGCCGATGATCTGGTCGTCGACGGTGACCGACTCGAGCACACCGGGATCGATGTCGTCGATGGTCTCCTTGCTGAGCAGGTCGCTCAGGTCGGCGAGGTAGCCGTCGCGGGCGAAGGGCACGATGCCGAGAACCTCGTAGTGGATGATGTCGGGCGCGACCTCGCCGGCGAACTGCGTCGTCAGCTTGTCGTCGAGGCTGTCGGTCGGCGCCTGCACGATCTCGACCTGGATGTCGGGGTTGTCGGCGTTCCAGGCGTCGACGATCTCCTTCGTCGCCTGGATCGCCGCCGGCTGGTCGGAGAACGACTGGAAGGTGATCGACACGGGTTCGCCGTCGCCGGTGTCTTCGGGGGTGTCGCCGCCCGAGCAGGATGCGAGGGTCAGCGCCGTCACCGCCGCTGCGGCGAGCGCGATGGACGCGCGATGAAGCTTCTTCACTTCATACCTCTTTCTCTTAGTGGTGGGGGATTGCGGGATCTGCGGGGTCAGCCCTTGACCGCGCCCGAGAGCAGGCCGGTCGCCAGCCGTTTCTGCAGCAGCGTGAAGAACACGATGCTCGGGATGCTGGAGAGCAGGGCGCCGGCGGCGAGCGGTCCGACCGCGACCTTGCCCTCGCCGCCGACGAAGGTGCTGAGGGCGATCGGAAGGGTGTAGTTCTCGGGCGACTGCAGCAGCACCAGGGCGAAGAAGAACTCGTTGTAGGCCGACACGAAGCTGAACATCGCGGTCGCGACGAGGCCCGGCATCAGCAGCGGGAACACGACGCGCTGCAGGGTGCGCGCCTTGTTGGCTCCGTCGATCGACGCCGCCTCCTCGATGTCGAAGGGGATCGCCGCGACGTAGCCCTGCAGCATCCACAGCGAGAAGGGCAGCGTGTAGACCGAGTACACGGCGATGAGCCCGAGCAGCGAGTCGACGAGACCGGCGGACCGCAGGATGAAGAACAGCGGGATGACGACGAGGATGACCGGGAAGATCTGGCTCACCAGGATGTAGCCGACGCCGATGGAGCGGAGCTTGCCCTGATACCGCGCCATCACGTACGCGCCGGGGATCGACAGCAGGGTGACGATGATCGTGGTCGCGACGGCGACGATGAGGCTGTTGCCCGCCGCGCGGATGAGTCCCTGACGCTCGATGGCGGCCACGAAGTTGTCGATCGTGGGCTGCAGCGGGATCAGATTGACGGCGAGGGAGTTGATCTCGGCCGACGACTTGAACGCGGTGGAGATCAGCCACAGCAGCGGGAAGCCCAGGAAGACGAGGAAGCCGGCGAGCGCCAGGTACTGCAGGGTGCGCACCAGCGGCGTGGTGCGCACCCCGCTCCGGGCGCGCTGCTTCTTCTTCGTGCCCTGCGTGACCATGGCGCGGGTCGCGGTGCTCTCGCTCATCGTGCGGTCCTCTCCGGTCGCAGCTGTCGCCACAGGGCGATCACGAGGATCACGACGAGGAAGATGACGATCACGTCGCCCATCGCCGCGGCGCCTCCGGTGTTGCGGGTCTTGAAGGCCTCGATGTAGGTGAAGAGCATCGGCAGCATCGTGCGTCCGCCCGGGCCGCCCTCGGTCATGACGTAGACGATGCCGAAGGAGTTGAAGTTCCAGATGAAGCTCAGGCTCGCGATCGAGAAGATCACGGGGCGCAGCGCCGGCAGCGTGACGCTGACGAAGCGGCGCCACGTGCTCGCTCCGTCGACGGCGGCCGCCTCGAGCAGCTCGCCCGGAACCTGCTGCAGCCCGGCGAGCAGCACGACCGTGTTCTGCGGCATGCCGACCCAGACGCCGACGAGGATGACCGCCGGGAGGGCGAGACCGAAGTCGCCGAGCCAGTTGATGTTCTGGGGGCCGCCGAGGGATTCGATCAGCCAGTTCAGCGGGCCGTTCGTCGGCGAGTAGATCATCTGCCACATGACGGCGACGACCACCGGCGGCATCGCCCACGGGATGAGCGCGAGCACGCGGGTGATGCCGCGGAAGCGCAGGTCGGTGTTCAGCAGCAGGGCGAGGCACAGTCCGCCGATCAGCTGCAGCGCGGTCACGACGACGGCCCAGATCATGCCGATGCCGAACGACTGCCAGAACTGCGTGTCGGAGCCCAGCTTGATGAAGTTCTCGAAGCCGATGAACTGCGTCTCGTGGTGACGGGCGAGACGGGAGTCGGTGAAGGCGGTCGCCACGCCGATGAAGAGCGGCACGACACTGAGCACGAGGATCGGGATCAGCGTCGGGATGACGAGGCCGATCGCCTCGTTGCGGCGGGAACGAGCGAGGCCGCCCTTGCGCGGCGCGCTCTTCGCAGCCGCCTTCGGGGCGGTGCTCTTCGACGCGGTGATGCTCATGCGGACTCTCCGATCGTCGAGGCCCGCACCACGAGCGTGGCCTCGACCGTCTCGCGCCGGGTCGGCCGGGACGGGTCGGCGAAGCGCTCGCTCAGCATGCGGGCGGCGATGCGGCCGCGGCGCTCGGACTGAAGGGAGACCGAGGTCAGCGGCGGGCTGTACAGCGCGGCGAGGTCGGTGTCGTCGATGCCGGTCACGGCGATGTCCTCGGGGACGCGCAGGCCCTGACGGCGCGCGGCGTTGATCGCGCCGATCGCGATGAGGTCGTTGGCGCACACGATCGCGTCGATCTGCTCGCCGCTCTCACGGGTCGCGGCGAGCAGGCGCTCGGCGGCCTCCACACCCGAACCGACGGTGAAGTCGGCGGCGGTGACCTGGAGGGCCTCGCTGCGTGCCAGCCCGTGACGCTCGACCGCGGCCGTGAAGCCGGCGCGCCGGGCGGCGCCGGGGTTCGTGTTCCCCGGTCCGTTGATCACGCCGATGCGCGTGCGTCCGATGTCGACGAGGTGATCGACGACCATCCCGACGGCGACGGCCGAGTCGACGAAGACGCTGTCGATGCTGAGCTCCGAGTGCAGGGTGCCGATGACGACGACCGGCACGACCGTGTCGGCGAGAGCCTGGCGGAGTGCGGGGGTGACCCGCAGCGGCGAGATGATCAGTCCATCGCCGGCGCCCATGCTGAGCATGCGGACGAGCTCGACGGTCTGGTCGGGGCGCCGCCCGGTCGCCGAGACGCTGATGCGGGTCGTCTCGCCCAGCTCCTCCTCGATCGCGCGGAGCATCTGCACGTAGTTCGGGTTGCCGATGTCGTCGACCGCGAAGACGACCTGCGGGTGCCCGCCGAGGCGCAGCGACCGCGCGGTCGCATCGGGCAGGTAGCCGATGCGCTTGGCTGCGGTGCGCACCTTGCGCACCATCTCGGGACTCGCGGATCGACCGGTGAGCGCACGCGAGGCGGAGGCCAGCGAGACGCCGGCCGCCGCAGCGACCTGGTGAAGTGTCGGCTTCGTCCCCATGGTTCTCCTCGTCGAGTGGAAACGTTTCCAGCATCCGCGTGTGGAAACGTTTCCAAATCGGCGCTGGTCGGGCTCCAGGGAATCTAGGCGGAGTCCCCCGCGGGTGTCAAGACCCTGCGTCGGCCGCGCGCAGGATCCGCTCGGCGCGACCCCGCATCGCCGGATCCACCATCTCGCCGGAGGCCAGTGTCGCGACTCCTCCGGCCTCCAGCGCGGCGAGGACCTCTTCCGCCCAGGCCCGGTCGGCGGCGGTCGGAGCGAACACCGCGGCGATTACCGCGAGCTGCACGGGGTGCACGGCCATCCGTCCGAACAGCCCGAGCTCCGCGATCCGCAGAGTGTCAGCGCGCAGTCCCTCCTCATCGCGGATCGCCGGATACACCGACCCCATCGGTGCGGGAAGACCGACCGCCCGTGCCGCGAAGAGCACGGTGAGGCGGGCGTGATCCAGCATCCGCTCCCCTCCCCCGACCTCGCTCCGCAGGTCGCTCTCGCCGAGCGCGAGCGCGGTGACGGCAGGATGCTCCGCGATCGGGAGCGCGTTCAGCACGCCGCGCGCCGACTCGAGCAGGGCGACCACGGGGCGCCCTGGCGCGAGGGCGGCGGCGCGATCGACGTCGGCAGCGGTCTCGACCTTCGGAAGACGGATGCCGACCCCGACGGGAAGACCGGCGACCGCGCGCAGATCATCGTCGTCGCCCGCGTTCACGCGCACCTGCACGGCTGCGGCGCCTCGTCCCGAGCCGTTCAGCCACTCCACCACCGCCTCACGGGCGCCCCGCTTGCGGTCGGGCGCCACGGCATCCTCGAGGTCGAACACCACCAGGTCGGCGCCGCTGCCCTCCGCCGAGGCGAACCGATCGGCGCGGTCGCCGGGCACGTAGAGGCCGGTGCGGTACCCCGACATCAGACCGCCCCCGATGCGTGCAGCTCGGCGATCTCGGCATCCGTGAATCCGGCATCGCGCAGCACGGCGTCGGTGTCGGCGCCGTGCCGGCGTCCTGCCCAGCGGATCGACCCCGGGGTGCGCGACAGGCGGAAGAGCACGTTCTGCATCGCGACGTCGCCGAGCTCGTCGTCAGCGACGCGCACCACGGTGCCCAGGGCGCGGTACTGCGGATCCTCGACCACGCCGCGCACGTCGTAGACGGGGGCGATCGCGGCCGATGCCGCCTCGAACGCGGCCACCACGGCGTCGGCGTCGTGCGCGCCGATCCACGACTGCACGGCATCGTCGAGCTCGTCGGTGTGCAGCGCGCGCTCATGACCCGATCGGAACCACGGTTCGTCGATCAGCTCGGCACGACCGACCACCGCCATCACGCGCTCGGCGATCGACTGCGAACTCGTCGAGACCGCCAGCCACACGTCGTCGCGCGAGCGGTAGACGTTGCGGGGCGCGTTGTTGACGGAGCGGTTGCCGGTGCGCGGCTGCACGGCGCCGAGCTGATCCCAGGCGGTGATCTGCCCGCCGAGCAGCATGAGGATCGGCTCGATGATCGCCATGTCGACGACCTGCCCTCGACCATCGCGCTCGGCGCTGCGCAGCGCCGCCATCACCGCGTACGAGGTCGCGAGGGCGGCGATGCCGTCGGCCAGTCCGAACGGCGGGAGCGTGGGCGGACCGTCGGGATCGCCCGTCAGCGCCGCGAATCCGCTCATCGCCTCGGCCAGGCTGCCGAACCCCGGCCGGGAGGAGTACGGCCCGAACTGCCCGAAGGCCGTGACCCGGGCCAGGACGAGGCGCGGGTTCGCCGCGTGCAGTCGCTCCGGGGAGAGTCCCCAGCGCTCCAGCGTGCCCGGGCGGAAGTTCTCGATCATGACGTCGGCGTCCGCCACGAGCCGCAGCAGCACCTCGGCGCCGGCGGCGGAACCCAGATCGACGGTCGCCGTGCGCTTGTTGCGCCCGAGCGTCTTCCACCACAGGTTGACGCCGTCCTTCTGCGGGCCGTGCCCGCGCGAGGCGTCGGGCCGCGTCGGATGCTCGATCTTGATCACGTCGGCGCCGAAGTCGCCGAGGAACGTCGCCGCGAGAGGCCCCGCGAACAGCGTCGACACTTCGAGCACCCGCACGCCCTCGAGCGGAGGCGGTGGAACAGTTCTCAGATCATCCTGGTCCGACACCGAGACATGATAGCCAGACGTCCGGCGCGGATCGACCCCCGGTCAGAGCGGGGCCTCAGAAGCGACGGCGGGCCGTGCGCACCACGAGGAAGATCAGGTAGACGCCGCCGAGCACGAGCGTGACGACGCCGACCGGGAGCGCCCGTCCGGGGATGCCGTTCTGCCCGATGATGTCGGCCAGCGACAGCAGCACGGCTCCGGTGAGGGCCGTGGCGACGAGATGGAGCGGCCCGTTCTTCACGATCAGCTTCGCCAGATGCGGAGCGGCGAGGGCGACGAACGCGATGGGTCCGATGGCCGCGGTGACGACGCCGCAGAGCCCCACGGCGATCGCGATGAGCCCGATCCTCGTGAGATTCATCCGGCCGCCGAGGCTCGTGCCGATGTCGTCACCCAGCTCGATGAGCCAGAGACCCCGGCGTGCGAAGCCCAGGAGCACGATCAGCGCCGACACGACGATGATCGGCAGTGCGGCCTGCGCCCATCCGACGCCGTTCAGCGATCCCGCTCCCCAGACCGCGGCGGAGATCGCTACCTCGAGCCGGGCGCGCAGCAGCATCCAGGCATTCACCGCCGCGAGGATCGCGCTCACGCCGATGCCGACGATGACGATGCGATAGCCGAGCGCGCCGCGTCCGGCGACGAGGGCGGCCACGAGCGCGGCGGTCGCGAAGCCGCCGAGCACCGCGGCGATCGCGACGGCGACGCCCGACGAGCCGCCGGTGGTCATCACGATCAGGGCACCCGTGTACGCACCCGTGGTCAGGCCGATCACGTCGGGGCTGCCGAGCGGGTTGCGGGTGATCGTCTGGAACACCGTTCCGGCCAGGGCCAGCGCCGCCCCGAAGAACACCGCGGCGAGTGCGCGGGGCAGCCGCCAGTCCACCACGACCATGCGGATGCCGCCCTGCGTCTCGAACAGCGCCTGGATCACACGGATCGGCGAGAGCACGGTGTCGCCGATCGACAGGCTCGCGAGGAACGACGCCGCCAGCACCGCGATGAGGATCACCATCGCCCCGCGCGCCCGGCGACTCGGCGGACGACGGCGGATCCCGGTGCGTGGTGCGGCGCTCACAGCTGCACCGGATTCCGTCGGCGGCCGAGCCAGATGAGGAACGGCGCCGCGACGAAGGCCATGACGATGCCCACCGGCACCTCCTGCGGCGCGATGATGACGCGTCCGACCACGTCGCCGAGCACCACGACGATCGCCCCGATCACGGCCGCGAGCGGCACGATCGCCTTCTGCGACGACCCGACGATCCCGCGGGCGATGTGCGGCGCCGCGAGCCCGAGGAACGCGACGGGACCGGCCACGGCGGTCGCGGTGCCGGCGAGGAGGGTGACCGAGGCGACGGCACCGGTGCGGAGCGGTCCGATGCGCACGCCGAGCGATGCGGCCGTGTCGTCGCCCAGGGCGAGCACGTCGAGGCTGCGCGTGATCGCGAAGGCCAGCACGAGTCCCACGGCGATCGTGGGGCCGGCGACCGTGAGGATCGACAGGTCGCGACCGGCCAGCGCCCCCGATTCCCAGCTGCGCATCTGCAGGAAGGCGTGCGGGTTGAGCAGCACGAGCGCCGTCGTCAGCCCGCCGAGCACCGCGGCGAGCGCGACCCCGGCGAGCACGAGCGTGACCGGGCTGCCGCCGCCCGCCGCGCCGAGCAGCACGACGCCGATGGTCGTGACGAGCGCCCCGACGAGCGCGAAGATCATGAGCTGCGGGAAATCCCGGATGCCGAGAGCGGCGACCGCGATCGCCACGGCGACCGAGGCGCCGGCGTTGACGCCGAGGATGCCGGGATCGGCGAGCGCGTTGCGGGTGAGCCCCTGCATCACGGCACCCGCGGCTCCGAGGGCCAGGCCCACGACGATGCCGAACACCGTGCGCGGGATGCGCGACTCGCGCAACACCAACTGCAGGTCGCTCCCATCGAAGTCCGTGATCGCGCGGATCGCGGTGTCGAGGCCCACGAGCTTGGCTCCGACCGTGAGGCCGATGCCTGCCGCGACGACGAGCGCGACGAAGGAGAGCACGACGACGAGCGCGATCCGCCCCGGAGAGATCCGGGACGGATCGCGTCGCGTGCGTGCGACGGTGCTCATGCGATCGTGCTCATGCGACCGAGGTCACTCCGCGGTGCGGGCCGGGCCGTTCCCCGCGATCGCATCGGCGAGGGCCGGTACCAGGGCGTCGATCACGTATGGGAGGCTGAGCGGAGAGGTGAAGTAGATCGCGCCGGCGGTCACGCCGTCGGTGTAGACCACGGATCCGTTCTTCATCGCGTCGACGGCGGTGACGAACGGCTCGGCCTCGAGCGCGGCGATGTCGTCGTCGGACTCCGTGCCCCAGATGAGCACGTCGGCCGCGTTGAGCACGTCGAGGTTCTCGACGGGGATGTACGCCTGGCCGCCCGACTCGTCCTCCGGGGCGTACGCGTCGATCTCCGACGGGATCGAGAAGCCGAGGTCGGTGAGGAAGTCGGTGCTGAGGCCGTCCTGGTAGGCGATCGCGGACCCGTCGTAGATGGCGTTCTGCAGGAACACGACCGAGGCGTCGGCGAACTCGGGTTGCGCCTCGGCCGCCTCGGCGAACTGGGCGTCGATGTCGTCGACGAGCTTCTGCGCGTCTTCGGTACGGCCGACGGCCTTGCCGATCTGAAGGGTCTGCACGTCCCACGGCTCGAAGTACATCGAGTAGTCGCCCGAGTGCGCGATGGTCGGCGCGATGTCGGAGAGGCGGTCGTAGTCCTCCTCCGTCATGCCGGCGTTGGTGCCGATGATCAGGTCGGGATCGAGCAGGGCGATGGCCTCGAAGTCCAGGCCGTCGCTCGTGCCGAGCACCTCGGGCTCGGAGTCGCCGCGCGCCTCGTCGGCCCACGGCCACGACGCGAAGTCGTATCCGCCGTACCACTCGGTCACGCCGACCGGCTCGATGCCCAGGGCCCAGAGGGTGTCCTGCTCGGTGTAGCCGACGGTGACGACGCGCTGCGGCTGCTCGGGGATCTCCGTGTCGCCGTAGGCGTGCTCGACCGTGACGGGGAAGGCTCCGTCGTCGGCGGCGGGAGCCGCGCCGTCGGGGTTCTCGGCAGCGGGTGCGCAGGCGGACAGAGCCGCGGCGGCGACGGCGAGGGCGAGGAAGGCGGTGAGGGCCTTCGAACGTGGGAGGGACATGGCGAAACCTGTTCGTCGAAGTTAGGGTTGCCTCAGCTTACTCAGCTGGGTTCGATTCGCGCATCCGCAGATCAGGATGGGGAGCCGTGCCCACGCGCGGATGTCGGAGGAGCCGCCGAACATTTGGCATGCTGGAGGGCGTGCCCCGATGACCGTCGTCGGGGCATACGACTGAAGGGGGGACGCCATGCGCGTCAACAAATGGGGGGTCGGCGTGATTCTCGCCGCCTCCGTGCTGCTCACCGGGTGCGCCGGAGGATCCGACAAGCCTGCCGACGAGAAGCCCAGCGGTGCCGCTCAGGAGGAGAACGCCGCTCCCGAGTCCGACTGCCCCGAACTGAAGGACGGTGCGACCATCGACGGCGCCGCCCTGGCGGAGTGCGTCACGGAGGCCATGTCCGACACGGCCGGCTTCGCGGCGAAGATGACCACGCTCGGCATGGAATCCACCAGCCGTTACAACCCCGCCGAGGGCGCTGTCGCGACCGACACGACCTTCGGGTCCATGGTCGTCATCGGCGAGGACACCTGGGTGAAGTCCGCGACCGGCGAGTGGCAGGCAGCCGACACCGCCTCGAGCGACCCGACGATCGTCGCGCTGAGCACGGCAGCGTCAGCCGTCGACCCGTCCGACCCGATGGGTGTCGGCGGCACGATGTCGGGCGAGTACACCGTCACCGGCAAGAGCACCCGCCTCGGCGAGGACGTGTTCCTGCTCACCGGCGCCACGGAAGAGGGCGGGACCACCGTCGACGTGGTCTTGGAGATCACCTCCGACTACGTCGTGCTCGCCGCCACCGGCTCGACCGAGCTCGAGGGTCAGAAGATCGAGAGCGTCCAGGAGATCACCGAGTGGGACGTCAAGCAGGACATCGTCGCACCGCTCTGATCGAGAGCTGACGACGGCGGGCCGGGGCTGATGCCTCGGCCCGTCGTCGTCTCTCAGCAGAATTCGTCGGGCCCGCCCCAGCCGCCGACCCAGGCCTCGACCCGCGGATCCGGACGGAGGCGATGGATGCCGGGCGCACGGACGCGCTCCGTCTCGAAGCCCGCGGTCGTGCCCCATCGCTCGGCGCGCTTCAGGGCGCGTCGCGCGCGCAGCGCTCCGAGCGGGGAACCGTCGGCGCCGAGGAGCTCGACGGTACCGACATCTCCCGTGCCGAGACCGGCGATGCATCCGACGATCCCCGGCGGGTCGAGCACCACGATCGGGTGCCCGAGCTCCCAGACCACACGGGCGTCGGGCTCGACCCCGCCGACGATGATGCGCGGGTCGTCGACGGGCGGCGCCGTCCCGGCATCCAGCATCACCCGCGCCTGCGGGAACGCCGCGAGGAGCGAGTCCAGCGCGATGAAGAGCGCGGCCGGCGCAGGAGCGCCCCGCAGCCGCACCAGGAGGTCCGGGGCGTCCCCCCACAGACCCCGTGGGGCGGAACCGGCGACAGGGATCGACGACACGAGTCGGAGCGTCTGGGCGTTCGCGCGCTCGAGCCCCGAACCGTCACGGTCGGCCCATTCCGGGCCGTCGTGCCATGCCACGGCATCCGGCACGTGCGCGAGCAGCGCACCCGCCTGCCACAGGCGGTGCGCCCACTCCCAGTCCTCGCCGCCGTAGGTCGTGAACGACTCGTCGAAACCGCCGGTCTCGTCGAACATCCTCCGCGAGCACGCCATGACGGCGCCGATCACGAAACGGTAGGACCGGTCGTCGGCATCCCGGAGGTTCCGGCTGCGGGCATACTCGTCGGCGAGCCAGGCCGGCTCCGGCAGCTCGTGGTCCGCCGCGGCGTCGACCACCGGTGCGTCGGATGCGACGCCCGCGAAGTCCGCGTGTCGACGGCGACCGACGGTGAGCGCCTCGGGGAGCAGAGCCGGGAGTCGGGTGAGGGCACGGACGTATCCGGGCTCCGGGGCCGTGTCGGCGTCGAGGAAGCACAGGACGTCGCCGCTGCTGGCAGCGACGCCGAGATTGCGTGCCGCGGCGAGGCGGAACCCGCGGTCCTCCTGCCGGACGAGGACCACTCCCGCGGGCACCGAGACCTCCCCCGGGGAGCCGTCGTCGGCGACGACGATCTCGATCAGTTCGCTCGGGTAGTCCTGCACCGACAGCGCGTGCAGGGTCCTGGTGAGCGCTGCCGGCTGGTCGTAGTGCGCGACGATCACCGAGACCCGCGGGAGCACCTCGGGATCGACGCCGTCGAGGGCGTCCCACCGGTTGCCGACGACCCACGGATGCCGCGTCACCACGTCAGCCCTTCCCACCAGTGCACGTACGCCTCGGCCACCTCGGGCCACGACATCGGCAGTCTCGTCTGCCCGTGCCAGGTGTGCTCCGGCCGGTCGAGCGCATCACGGACGGCGAGCGCGAGGTCGGGCTCGTCGACCGTGAGCAGCGTTCCGGGACGCAGAGCCGCCATCTCGTCGATGTAGCGGTTGCGCACCGCCACGGGCCGTCGACCCCACCCGATCCATGAAGCCAGCGAACCGGATGCCGAGACATGACGGTGGGCGATGATCGGCACCGACACGGCGCGGCCCCGTCGGGCGATCTCGTCGTCGTCGAGCCATCCGGTCACGTCGACCTCGACACCGAGGTCGCCGGCACGGCGGACGAAGGCCTCGAGATCGGCGGCGTGGCCCTCGGAGGCGCGGCCGAGCACCGTCATCCGCGTGGCGCCGGCGGCCGCCGCGGCCTGCGCCGCCTCATCGTGGCCCTTGCCGGGATAGAAGAAGCCCAGCACGCCGACGGAGCCGTCGGGCGTCGCATCCCGCGCCTCGGCGTGGACCGCCACCGGCAGCGGGATGCTCGTGACGCGGCCCGACCACACGTCCTCTTCCACGAGCAGCGCGCGCTCGTGCTCGCTGTTGACCACCACGCCTCGCGCTGCCGCCGCCACGCTCGCATAGGCCGCGCGCCGACGGGGCAGGTTCCGCTCACCGTCCGACGCCTGCGGCACGTCATGGAGGGTGACGCTCACCGGGAGACGGGCCGCGAGCGCGGCGAACGCACGCGCCGCCTCCTCGGGCGAATCCCCCCACAGCCGGTCGGTGAAGTGCACGTGGAGCGCGGTGCCGTCGGCGACGGCGTCCAGGTGGTCCGGGTCGACGGTGCGGAGCGAGGGGCGCACCCCCTGCGCGGCGGCGGCCACCGCGCGCTCGTACACCGCGACGCCGTGCGTTCCGGGGTGCGCGAGCAGCAGCGGCATCCCGCCCATCACGCGCGCCACACGGAGAGCAGAGGCGCCAGACGCTCCACGGCGGCGTCGACGAACTCGGGGTGGGCCGCGTACCAGGCGGCGTGGGCCGCCCGCACCTCGGCATCGTCGATCTCGACGCCCTCGACGAGCCAGTGCGCACGCGGCTGGTCGGCCAGCGACCACGCGTCGACGACCTCGGGAGCCAGCGGCGCCTGCACCGCGTCGAGGAGGGGCCGGCCCGGGTCGGGCGTCTCGCCCGCGAAGCCCAGCATCTCGAGCACGCGCGCGCCGAGGGGCAGCCACACCGCGTTGCCGGGGTGGTTGACCGTGCGGGCATGATCGGCCGTCACCGTGTCGAACAGGTCGGACACCCGCACGTCGGCTCTCTTCTCCCTCTCCCGGAGCGTCTCGATCGACGACCGACCCACCGAACGCACGGCGTCGGGACCGAGGACGGAGACGACCGGGATGCCGGCGGCAGCGGCGAGGGTGCGGATGTCGTGATACGCCACGACCGGCGGGTCTCCTTCGACACCGGGAACACGGATGGCGGCCTGGAAAGGATGCAGCCCGGCGAAGCGCACGGGCGGAACGGTCAGCATCCGTGCCGTCGAGATCGCAGCGATCTGCTGCGTTCCCAGCGGCAGGCCGCGGTAGTCGTCGCGGATGGGCTGGCTCACCACGATGTCGGCCGCGCCCACGACCTCGTGCAGGCGGGCGGTCTCGCCGGCATCCATCTCGAACACCGGGGGAACGCGCACGAAGCGGTGCTCGGGAGCATCGATCACGAGACGCAGGGACTCGGCCTGGCAGTTGCCGAGGATGACGCCGAAACGCTCGGGGAGAGGCGCGTGACCGAAGAACTCGGAGTAGTGCCGCTCGCGGGCTAGCACCGCCGAGGCGTCCGGCGCAACGCCCGTGCGGGAATCGGGATCTCGGGTCATCGTATGAACGTATACCTCTGAATCTTCTTTCCCTCCCCCCTTGCATCGCAGCGGCTCCAGCATCGTGGCACGCGCTTTCACGGCACTCAGTCACCCTCAGGAGAACCGCATCCTCACCGAACTCGACCCCATCCGCGTCGCCTCGATCCCCGCCGCCCACCCCTACGTGCGCGCCATCACCGACGCCCGGCTGGTGCAGGTGCTGCCCGATCCCCCCGTCCCCGGAGCTCCGGTCGGACAGTGGTGGCCGCCGGTGGCGCTCACCGCGGAGTGGCTCGCCGCGCACGCCGCCGACTACGACGTGCTGCACGTGCACTTCGGTCTCGAGTCGTTCTCGACCGGAGAGCTGCGCGCCGCCCTGGATGCCGCACGACGAGTCGGCCGTCCGGTCGTCTACACCGTGCACGATCTCGACAACCCGCAGCTGATCGACCAGGAGCCGTACCGCGCGCTGCTCGACGTGATCGTGCCCGCCGCCGATCACCTCCTCACGCTCACGCCCGGCACGGCGGTCGAGATCGAGCGGCGCTGGGGACGCCGGAGCCGCGTGCTCGCGCACCCGACCCTCCTCGAGCACGCGGTCGACGCGCCGGCCGTCCGCGACGGGGCCATCCGCGTCGGCATCCACCTGCGCGATCTGCGCCCGAACATCGATGCCGAGCACGCCGTCCGTGCCGCGGCCGATGCGGTCGCCCTGCTCCTCGACGACGGCCTCGTCGCCGAAGTCGACGTGCTGATGAACGAGCACGTCCGCGACGATCAGACCGCCGCCCGGGTGATCGCGGCCGCCGAGGCGCACCCGGCCGTGCACCTGCGGCGCACCCCGCACCTGAGCGACGCCGAGATCGAGGGATGGCTCGTCGGCCTCGACCTCTTCGTGCTCCCCTACCATCACGGCACGCATTCGGGCTGGGTGGAGCTCTGCTATGACCTGGGTGTCCGTGTGGCGGGCACCGATGTGGGGCACATCGGCGCGCAGCATCCGTCCGATTTCACCGCCGTCGACCTCGACGACGCCCGCACGCTCGCGGGTGCCGTGCGGCAGGTCTCGGATGCCGCAGACGCCGCGGAGCGCCCCGCACTGATCGAACGGCGCCGTCTCGAACGGCGGTCCGAACGTTCGTCCGTGCGCGCGGCGCACGCCGAGCTGTACGCGGCCGCGTGCGCCGGAGTCCTCGCGTGAGCGCGGCCGAGCGGCTGCGCATCCTGGTCGTCGCCCCGGAGCGCCATCTGCTGCGCGAGCCCCACGCCGGCGGCCTGGAGACCGTGGTCTGGAACCGCGTGCGCTGGCTGCGCCGGCAGGGCCACGATGTCCAGCTGTGCGCGGCCGAGGGCTCCGACTTCCTGGGCGCCGACGCCGCGCTCCACCTTCCCCGCCCTCGCTGGCAGCGCGCGCACGACTCCTCCGACACCGACTTCCCCGAGGGGCATCGTCGCGTGCTCACCGAGGCTTTCGAACGCGTGCGGGAGTGGCTGGATGCGCCCGCGACCCGGGTCGACGTCGTCGACAACCACAGCCTCCACGGAGATCCGATCCTCTGGAGTCGCGATATCGGCGTACCGGTCGTCACGACCCTGCACACCCCGCCGCTGTCCGACATCGTGATCGCCTCGAACGCTCTCGACGGGTCGTCACCGCACCGCTTCCTGGCGGTCAGCCAGTACACCGCGCGCGCGTGGTCCGCCGAAGGGGTCGACGCCTTCGTCTTCCCCAACGGCGTCGACACGGCGCAATGGAGTCTGGGAGCGGGAGGCGAGGGCTGGGTGTGGTTCGGACGGATCATCCCCGAGAAGGCTCCGCACCTCGCCATCCTCGCCGCTCGTCGTGCCGGCGCGCGTCTCCAACTGGCGGGGCGCGTCGGCGACGCCGCCTACTTCGCCCGCGAGGTCGAGCCGCTCCTCGGAGACGGGATCGACTACGTCGGCGCGCTGCGGCACACCGAGCTCTGCGACCTCGTCGGCGCCGCGTCGGTCGCGCTGGTGACCCCGGTCTGGTCCGAGCCCTTCGGTCTCGTCATGGCCGAGACCCTGATGACCGGCACACCCGTCGCCGCCTTCGACTCCGGAGGCACGAGCGAGGTGCTCGCCGGGATGCCGGGAACCGCCATCGTGCCCGCCGGAGATGTCGACGCGCTCGCTCACGCGGCGACGTCGCTCGCCCGGCACTCGGGCACCGGCGTCGCCCGGCGGCGCGTGCGCGCGGCGGCCGCATCGCGCTACTCGCTCGAACGGCAGCACCGCGAGATCGAGCGTGTGCTCACCGTCTCCGCCCAGAGCGTCTTCGCGTCGCTCGACGTCGCCGAGGCGGTCCGCGCATGATCGGCTGGTACGTGCACGATCACGGCTGGGGCCATGTGACCCGGATGCAGGCGATCCGGGCCCATCTCGACGGCGAGGTCACGGTGTTCTCGACCCTGCCGGAACCTGCGTCGCTCGCCGCCGGCACGACCTGGGTGCAGCTGCCGTCGGACGCGCATCCGGTGGTGGGGACGGATGGTATCCGCCGCGACGCCCGGGAGCTCGGCGACGTCACCGCCGGCGGCGCCCTGCACTGGGCGCCCGTGCGGCACCCCGGCCACCAGGAGCGTCTGGCGGTGATCGCGGAGTGGATCGCCCGGAAGCCGGTTGCCGCCTTCGTCGTCGACGTGAGCGTCGAGGTCACGATCCTCACCCGTCTGCTCGGGGTGCCGACGGTCGTGCTCGCCCAGCCGGGCGAGCGCACCGACGCCCCGCACCGGCTCGGCTACGACCTCGCCGACCGCATCCTGACGCCGTGGGCGGAAGGCACGATCGAAGCGATCGAGCTCGCGGATCGCGCGGACCGGGTCCACCACGTCGGCGCGGTGTCGCGTTACGACGGCCGCGCGCGTGATGCGGGCGCGGCCTCCGACCTCGACGAGCGGCGTGTGCTCTTCCTCAGCCGCACCCTCGATGCGCCGCGCCTGCAGCGGGCGACCGCGCTGCTGGAGGCTGCGGGCTGGATCGTCGAGACCGCAGGGGCCGGCGACGACGATCGGGTCGACGACGTCTGGCCGCTGCTGTGCCGCGCCACGGTCGTCGTGAGCGCGGCCGGTCAGAACGGCATCGCCGACCTCGCCGCGGCCGATGCCCGCGCCGTGGTCATCGCGCAGAAGCGTCCGTTCGGAGAGCAGGACGACACCGCCCGCGTGCTGGCCGCGCACGGCTACGCCCTGACCGCGGCGGAGGACGTCTCACCCGAGGAGCTCGTCGAGCTCGTGCATCGCGCCGCGTCGACGTCGCCCCACTGGGACGGATGGCGGGTCGCTGGAGCAGCCGCTCGCGCGGCAGCCGTCATCGAAGAGGTGGCGGCGTGACCGTCCGCATCGCCGTCATCACCCCGGCATCCGCCGATCGCCTGGCCCATCTGCACCGCCAACGTCGCTTCCTCCACGAGATACCGGCGCCCGAGGTCGAGGTCGTCCGCATCGAGGCCTGGCTCGACGCGGAGCTGCCGCCGGCACCGCCCGCCGTGCAGACCGTGCACGTGCCGCCGGGGCCGCACGGCATGCGGGTCGGCGCGGCGCGCAACGCCGCCGCCCGCGCCGCGATGGAGCACGACGTCGACCTCCTGGTGTTCCTCGACGTGGACTGCCTGCCGGGATCCCGGCTGCTCGAGAGATACGTCGATGCGGCCCGCGCCCACCCCGACGACCTGCTGTGCGGACCGGTGACCTACCTCGAGAGCGTGCAGCGCCCGACGACCCTCGACGATCTCGACGCCCTCACCCGCCCGCATCCGGTGCGTCCGCTGCCCGCGGACGGCACCGTCGTTCCCGCCACCGACCGCGAGTACGACCTGTTCTGGTCGCTGTCGTTCGCGGTGACCCCCGCGACCTGGACGCGCCTGGGCGGTTTCGACGAGGTGTACGAGGGGTATGGGGCTGAGGACACCGACCTCGGCCGTCGCGCCCGCTCGCTCGGCATCGGACTGCAGTGGGTCGGCGGCGCGCACGCCTACCACCAGTGGCATCCGGCCGGTTCACCCCCGTGGCGTCACCTCGACGACATCCTGCGCAACGGCGCCCTCTTCGCCGACCGGTGGGGCGAGTGGCCGATGGGCGGCTGGATCGACGCCTTCGTGGATGCCGGTGTCGTCGAAGTCCATGACGGCGGCTACCGCCGCGTGCGACAATCTCCCGATCAGTACAGGATTGCGTGAAAGGCATGCCCGTGGCATCCGAGAACTCCCGCCAGACGGCGGCCGTCGTCTACAACCCCGTCAAGGTCGACCTCGACGCGCTGCGCGCCGCCGTCACCGCCGAGGCGGAGGCCGCGGGGTGGGCCGAACCGACCTGGTACGAGACGTCGGTCGACGACGTCGGCCAGGGCGTCACCCGGCAGGCGCTCGACGACGGCGCCGACCTGATCATCGCGGCGGGCGGCGACGGCACGGTCCGTGCGGTCGCGGAAGCCGTCCGCGGTTCGGGCGCCCGCGTCGCCCTGCTGCCGTCGGGCACCGGCAACCTGCTGGCCCGGAACCTCGACCTCACGCTCGACGACATGCCCGAGTCGGTCCGTGTGGCGTTCACCGGCCGCGATCGTCCGATCGATCTCGGCGTGATCGACATCGAGCGCGAGGATCGCACGCGCACGCGGCACGTCTTCGTGGTCATGGCCGGGATGGGCATCGACGCGAAGATGATCGACAACACCGATGAGGATCTCAAGGCGAAGGCCGGATGGGCCGCGTACCTCAAGGCGATCGTCACCTCGTTGCGCGACCCGGACGAGCTGCACATGCGGTACCGCCTGGATGACGGCGAGCCCAGGCGCGCGACGCTGCACACGGTCATCGTCGGCAACTGCGGGTCTCTCCCGGCGAACATCCTGCTGCTGCCGGATGCCGTCGTGGACGACGGGCTGCTCGACCTGATGCTCATGCGCCCGGGTGGCGCGGCAGGGTGGATCCGCGTGTGGTGGAAGGTCGTCTGGACGAACGGGGTGCTCCGCCGCACCAAGGCCGGGCGAGCGCTGGCCGGCGAGCACCGCGACGACGACGACCTGCACTATGAGACCGGCACGCGCTTCACCGCACGCCTGTCCCGGCCCGAGGCGATCGAACTGGACGGCGACGGTTTCGGCACGGCGACCGCCTTCCACGCGTGGATCGAACCGGGAGCACTCACGGTCCGCGTGCCCGCCGAGGGAGACCTCCGGGGTCGAACCCGGACGATGGAGAGAACCACATGACCGGCAAGAAGAAGAAGACCTCCCGCCTTGGCAGGCAGCAGTACGAGAAGGAGCTGCGGCGCCTTCAGATCGAGCTGGTCAGCATGCAGCAGTGGGTCATCGCGGCCGACGCGCGCGTGCTCGTCATCTTCGAGGGTCGGGATGCCGCGGGCAAGGGCGGCGCGATCAAGAGGGTGATGCAGTACCTCAACCCACGGCATGCCCGAGTGGTCGCCCTCCCGCAGCCCACCGAACGGGAGAAGGGGCAATGGTACTTCCAGCGGTACATCGAACGTCTCCCCACCAAGGGCGAGATCGTGCTGATGGACCGATCCTGGTACAACCGCGCCGGCGTCGAGAAGGTGATGGGCTACTGCACCGACGAGGAGTACGACCGCTTCCTCGCGCAGGTTCCCGTGGTCGAGCAGATGCTCGTCGACGACGGCATCATCCTGGTGAAGTACTGGTACTCCGTGTCGGACACCGAGCAGGAGAAGCGGTTCCGCTCGCGTCTGAACGACCCGATGCGGCGATGGAAGCTCTCCGACATGGATCTGCAGTCCCTCACCCGGTGGGAGGACTACTCCGAGGCGAAGGACGCGATGTTCGAGGTCACCGACCGTGAGCATGCGCCCTGGTGGTCGATCGACAGCGACGACAAGAAGGCCGCCCGGATCAACACGATCAGTCACCTTCTCAGCCAGATCCCCTACCGCCGGCTCGATCCGGAGAAGGTGCACTTCCCCGATCGTCCTGCCGCCGCCGGCAAGCCGCGCCCGCCGATCGACGGCATCCGCTTCGTCCCGGATCACGCCGCGGCGCTGTAGGGCGCGTCCGACCTCAGTTCAGGACGGCCGGGATCTCGGACCACACCTCGCGGTCGCCGACCGAGGGTGCGGTCGGGATGCGTCCGGCGCCATCGGGCTCGGGGATCGCGGCGAGCAGCGCACGCGTGTACGGATGCTGCGGCGCGGACCACACCTGATCCGTCGGACCGGACTCCAGCACGCGGCCGGCGAACATCACGAACGTGCGGTCGGCGATGCGCCGCACCACGGCGAGGTCGTGCGAGATGAAGAGCATCCCCGCTCCCGACTCCGCGACGAGGTCGCGCATCAGGGCGGCGACACTCGTCTGGGTCGACGCGTCGAGCGCCGAGATCGGCTCATCCGCGACGAGCAGCGAGGGCCGGGCCGCGAGGGCTCGCGCGATCGCGATGCGCTGCTTCTGCCCGCCGGAGAACTGGTGCGGGAAGCGCGTGGCCGACGCGGTGGGCAGCCCGACCCGCTCGAGCCATTCGGCGACGGTCGACCCCTCGGCGCCGCGGGCGCGAGCGGTGGCGATGCCGTCGGCGATCTGGTCACCGACGCGGCGCCGCGGGTTCAACGACGTCGACGGATCCTGGAACACCATCTGGATGCCGGTGAGCGCCTTCGCACGACGACGGATGCCGAGGGGCGCCACGGGTGCGTCGCGGAAGAGCACCGTGCCTGCCGCGGTCTTCTCGATGCCGACGACAGCGCGGGCGAGGCTCGACTTGCCGCTGCCGGACTCGCCGACGAGCGCCACGGTCTCGCCCGGCGCGACCTGGAGCGACACCCCGTTCACGGCGATGACGGGCGGGTTGCCCGGGTAGCGCACGACCACGTCCTGCGCGTCGAGGACGGCGATCTCACTCATCTGCATCCCCCTCATCCACGGCATCCGCCCTCTCGACGGGCGCCGCATCCGCGATCTTCGAACCGGGAAGTGCGGCGAGCAGCATCCGCGTGTACTCGTGCTGCGGATCGCGGAACAGGGTCGCGCGATCGGCCTTCTCGACGATCACGCCGTCCTTCATCACGGCGACCTCATCGGCGATCGCGCTCATGACGCCGAGGTCGTGCGTGACGAGCAGCACGGCGAGGTTCCGCTCGATCGCGAGATCGCGCAGCAGCTGCAGGATGCCGGCCTGCACGGTCACGTCGAGCGCCGTGGTCGGCTCGTCGGCCAGCAGCACCTCGGGATCGCACGCCAGGGCGCAGGCGATCGCGATGCGCTGACGCTGACCGCCGGAGAACTGGTGCGGGTAGCGCTTCAGCGCCTCGACCGGATTGGGCACCTGCACGGTCTCGAGCAGCTCGACGGCGCGCTCCCGGGCGGCCGGCCCCTTGAGCCCCAGGTGCACCCGCATGTGATCGGTCAGCTGGCGACCGACCGGCAGCTGCGGATGCAGCGACGCCGACGGGTCCTGGAACACCATTGCGATGCGCTTGCCGCGCACACGGTTGAGCGCGCGACGGCCGAGGCCGATGAGCTCCTCCCCCGCGAGCGTGATCGATCCGCCCGTACGGGCCTGGCGCGGCAGGAGTCCGAGCACGGCGAGCGAGGTCAGGGTCTTGCCCGATCCGGATTCGCCGGCGAGGCCGTGGATGCGGCCAGGCAGCAGCTCGAGCGAGACACCCCGCACGAGCGGGCGGCCGATGTCGATCGTCAGGTCGCGGATGCTGAGCGTCGCATCCCGCGTCGCGACGGCACGGGCGCTCATGCGGACACCCCCGCCGACGTCTGGTGCTCGTCCTTCTTCTCGTGCACGACCTCGGCGGTCGGGTCGAGCACGTCGCGCATCGCGTCACCGAGGAAGTTGAACGCCAGCACGACCGTCAGGATCGCGAGTCCCGGGAAGACGCCGAGCCACCAGGCGTCGAAGTTCTGCATCGCCCCCGAGATCATCGAACCCCACTCCGCCGTCGGCGGCTGGGCGCCGAGGCCGAGGAAGGAGAGTCCGGAGAGCAGCAGGATCGCCGCGCCGATGTCGAGCGTCGCGAGCACCAGCACGGGTCCGGCGATGTTCGGCAGGATGTCGACGAACAGGGTACGCAGCGGCGAGTGGCCGAGCAGTCGCCCCGCGATCACGTAGTTCTGCCCGCGCAGGCTGAGCACGATGCTGCGGGTGACACGCGAGTACTGCGGCCACGACACGACGATCGCCGCGATGACCGCGTTGAACAGCGACGGGCCGAGGGATGCCGCGACGACCATCGCGAGGATCACGGTCGGGAACGCCATGAAGAGGTCGGTGATGCGCATGAGCGTCTCGTCGAGCCATCCGCCGAAGTAGCCCGCGAGCGCGCCGATCACGGTGCCGATGATCATGGCGGCGATCACGAGCATCAGCGCGAGCGGGAGGCTGACCGTCGCCCCCGTCATCAGTCGGGAGAAGATGTCGCGGCCGTTGCCGTCGGTGCCGAGCAGTGTGTCGACCCCCGGCGGCTGCAGGCGGGGCAGCACCTGCGCGTTGGGACCGAACGGCACCCACCACTGCGCTGTGAAGGCGACGATGATCCAGGCGCCGGCGATGACCGTGCCGATGATGCCGAGCGGGGTCCGCCAGGCGCGCGGCCAGCGGAACCGGAACCGCCAGGGACCGGATGCTGCTTCGATGCGGCTCATGCGATCCTCACTCTCGGGTCGAGGACGCCGTAGAGCAGGTCGACGACGAAGTTGATGAGGAGGTAGATCACTCCGACGACGAGACCGACGCCCATGATGCCGGGCAGATCGAGGTTCGCGGCCGAGTTGTAGGCGTAGGTGCCGAGGCCCGGCCAGGCGAACACCGACTCCACGAGCACCGTGCCCGAGAGCAGCGAGCCGAAGGCGACGCCGACGATCGTGAGGATCGGCAGCGAGGCACCGCGCAGCACGTAGTCGAGGATGACGCGCATGGCTGGCAGGCCCTTGGCGCGTGCGGCGCGCACGTAGTCGCTGCCCAGCACCTCGAGCACCGAGGTGCGGATGAACCGCGTCAGCAGGCCGATCGTCACGAGCGACAGCACCATGACGGGCAGCGCGAGATGGGCGAGGGCATCGAAGAAGCCGACGCCGTCGCCGTTCAGGAGGTAGTCGACGGTGTAGAGGCCGGTGACGCGCGGCGGCGGCGTGATCGAGGGCGAGATGCGTCCCGATCCCGGCGCGATGCGCAGCTCGAGGAAGAAGACGTAGAAGCTGACGAGTGCCAGCCAGAAGGTCGGCACGCTCAGCCCGACCAGAGTCACCACGCGGATCACCTGGTCGGTGACGAGTCCGCGGCGGTAGGCGGCGAGAGTGCCGAGCACGATGCTGACCACGAGGCTCAGGATGATGGCGCCGATCGCGATCTCGATCGTGGCGGGCACGGCGGTGGCGAGGTGGGGGGGGGGCCCGCGGCCCCGACACACCCCAAAACCCCCCGACCCCCCCGCCA
>JAESGH010000223.1_pt1 | contig 101632 bp, 95 predicted proteins | sample 9269641 | NCBI WGS metagenome assembly JAESGH01 (sample SAMN14515345, study PRJNA621665) | algae metagenome | isolation source: Phormidium tanganyikae FI6-MK23 and co-occurring heterotrophs from granitic... | place: USA: Fort Irwin, California | collected 1998-05-24 | reverse complement strand
CTGTTCGCCCGCAAGGAAGAGTTCGCCCGGCTGATCACCGCCGAGGCCGGCCTGTGCTGGAAGGACTCGCTCTACGAGGCCAGCCGCGCCTATGACGTCTGGTCCTTCGCGGCCCAGCTCACCATCAAGGACGATGGCGAGATGTTCTCCTGCGACATCTCGCCGAACGGCAAGGCCCGCAAGATCTTCACGACGCGCCAGCCGCTGCTCGGGGTGATCTCGGCGATCACGCCGTTCAACCACCCGCTCAACATGGTCAGCCACAAGCTGGCACCGGCGATCGCGACCAATAACCGCCTCGTGCTGAAGCCGACCGAGCTGACGCCGCTGACGGCGCTGGCCCTGGCCGACGTGCTCTACGAAGCCGGCCTGCCGCCGGAGATGCTTTCGGTCGTCACCGGCAATCCCTCGACCATGGGCGATGCGATGATCACCGATCCCGATGCGGATCTGGTGACCTTCACCGGCTCGGTCCGGGTCGGCAAGCACATCGCCGCGACCGCCGGCTACAAGCGCATTGTGCTCGAGCTCGGCGGCAACGACCCGCTGATCGTCATGGAGGATGCCGATCTCGACAAGGCGGCCGAGCTCGCGGTTGCCGGCGCAACCAAGAACTCCGGCCAGCGCTGCACCGCGGTGAAGCGCATCCTGGTGGTCGAGAGCGTCGCCGACGCGTTCTCGAAGCTGGTGGTCGAGAAGGCCAGGACGCTCAGATGCGGCGACCCGATGGACCCGGCGACCGATGTCGGCACGGTCATCAACGCCCGCTCGGCTGCGCTCTTCCAGGCCCGCGTCGACGATGCCGTGACCAAGGGCGCTGAAGTGCTCCACGGCAAGCGGGCGGAAGGGGCGCTGTTCCACCCGACCGTGGTCGACCGCATCCCCTATACCTGCGAGCTCGTGCACGAGGAGACCTTCGGCCCGGTCATCCCGATCATCCGGGTGCCCGACGACATCGCCGAGGTGATCCGCATCTCGAATTCGACAGCTTACGGCCTGTCCTCCGGCATCTGCACCAACCGCTACGACTACATCCAGCGCTTCGTCGCCGAGCTGGAGGTCGGTACGGTCAACCTCTGGGAGGTTCCCGGCTACCGCATCGAGATGTCCCCCTTCGGCGGCATCAAGGACTCCGGCCTCGGCTACAAGGAGGGCGTCGTCGAAGCCATGAAGTCCTTCACAAACGTCAAGACTTGGTCGATGCCCTGGACGGCGTGAGCAGGAAAGCAGGCGCAGGCGGAGCGATCCGCCTGCGCTTTTACATGTCAGGGGAAAGAAACGTCGAAAGAGCGTTCAAACCAATCAGACAGAGGGGATGAGAACATGAAGAACTGGCTTGCTTCCTGCGTCATCGGCGCCGTCGCGCTCGCATTTCCTGGCCTCGCCCAGGCGCAGAAGACCAAGGTGACGATCTACACGGCGCTGGAGAACGATCAGCTCGGGCCGTTCAAGGCCTCGATCGAGAAGGCCGTACCCGATGCCGACGTGGTCTGGGTCCGCGATTCCACCGGCGTTATCACCGCCCGCTTCCTGGCAGAGAAGGACAATCCGCGCGCCGACATGGTGATGGGCCTTGCCGCATCGAGCCTCTTGATGTTCGAGAAGGCCGGCCTGCTCGAAACCTACAAGCCCGCTGGCGCGGACGCGCTGAAGCCGGTCTTCCGCGATGGCAACGAGCCCTACACCTGGACCGGCATGGACGCCTATCTCGGCGTCGTCTGCTTCAACACCGCCGAGGCCAAGGGCGTCGCGGTGCCGACCTCCTGGAAGGACCTGCTCAACCCGGCGCTCAAGGGCAAGATCGTGATGCCGCACCCGGCCTCGTCCGGCACCGGCTATCTGATGGTCGCCGGCTGGCTGCAGAGCATGGGCGAGGCCGAGGGCTGGAAGTTCATGGACGGCCTGCACGAGAACATCGCCGCCTATCTGCACTCCGGCTCGGCTCCTTGCGTCCAGGCGGCGCGCGGCGAGCGTACCGTCGGCCTCGCACTCGACATGCGCGGCGCCGCCGAGAAGAGCAAGGGCGCGCCGATCGAGGTGGTGATCCCGAAGGAGGGCGTCGGCTGGGAGATGGAGGCCAGCGCCATCGTCAAGGGCAGCAAGAACCTTGCCGTCGCCAAGAAGGTCGCCGACTGGTCGACGAGCAAGGAGGCCAACGAGCTCTACTCGAAGACCTATGCGATCGTCGCGGCGCACGGCATCGAGAACAAGCCCGCCAACTACCCGGCCAATGCCGAGGCCGGCATGATCCGGAACGACCTGTCCTGGATGGCCGATAATCGCGACCGTGTCCTCGCCGAATGGTCGAAGCGCTACGAGTCGAAGGCGGCGCCGAAGAACTGACGCCATCGCGCCGGACGCCTCGCCGCGGCGGGCCGTCCGGCGCGTTTCATGCAGGGCGCGACTGAGGGGTCGCTCACCCGACGCTGTCGCTGCGCGTTCAAAAGAAGGTCGGTACGATGACCACGAACACGGCTCCGTTCATCTCGGTCCGTAAGCTCGCCAAGAGCTTCGGCAGCTTCCAGGCCCTGCGCAGCATCGATCTCGATATTCGCCGCGGCGAGTTCGTCTGCTTCCTCGGCCCGTCGGGCTGCGGCAAGACCACCCTGCTGCGTGCGATCGCCGGGCTCGACCCGCAGGACAGCGGCAGCATCCAGATGGGCGGGCGCGACGTCTCGCGGGCCAGCCCCTCGGAGCGCGATTTCGGCATCGTCTTCCAGTCCTATGCGCTGTTTCCGAACCTGACGGTCGCCGACAATGTCGGCTACGGGCTCGTCAACCGCCGCCGCCCGGCCAGCGAGATCCGCCGGCGCGTCGACGAACTCCTGACGCTGGTCGGCCTGCCCGATCAGGGCAAGAAATATCCGATCCAGCTCTCGGGCGGACAGCAGCAGCGCGTCGCGCTAGCCCGTGCGCTCGCGACCTCGCCGGAGCTGCTGCTGCTCGACGAGCCGCTCTCGGCGCTCGATGCCAAGGTCCGGGTCAGGCTGCGCGACGAGATGCGCTCGCTCCAGCAGCGCCTTGGCGTCACCACGATCATGGTGACGCACGACCAGGAAGAAGCGCTCGCCATGGCCGACCGCATCGTCGTGATGAGCGACGGCGCCGTCGAGCAGGTCGGTACGCCCGAGGAGATTTACCGCCGCCCGGGCACGCCCTTCGTCGCCGATTTCGTCGGCCACATGACCTTCCTCGATGCGATCGTCACCGGGCCCGGCCAGGTCCGGGTCGGCGAGCTCGACCTGCTCGTCGCCAATGCCGCGCCCTTTGCCGTCGGCACGCCGGTCCGGCTCGCCATGCGCCCCGAGGAGGTCCGCACCCGCAGCATCACCGCAGACACCCCCAACCGCTTCGAGGCGACGATCGGCGACCTCTCCTTTCTCGGCTCCTATTGCCGTGCGCATCTGGAGCCGACGCATTCGCGCTCGACCAGGATCGCCGCCGATTTCTCGACCAATGCGATGCGTGACCTCGCCATCCTGCCGGGACAGGTGCGCACGGTCGCCTTTCCGCCCGAGGCACTGCACGTCTTCGCCGGGAGCGGGCGATGAGCGCTGTGACCCCGCTGACGATGACCGACGCAGCCGTGAAGATCGCGCCGCCCCGGCTCAGCGAGCGCCATGTCGCCTTTGCGTTGATCCTGGCGCTGTGCGCGGTCCTCGTCCTGATCATCGCCCTGCCGCTCTGGGCGCTGCTTTCGAAGAGTCTGGAGGACGTAAACGGACGCTTCGTCGGCCTGGCGAACTTCATCACCTATGCGACCACGCCGACGCTGCTGGCGTCGCTGACCAACAGCCTGGTCGTGGCCGGCCTGACCACAGCCATCGTCGTGCCGCTCGCCTTTATTTATGCCTACGCCCTCTGCCGCAGCCGGATCCCCGGCAAGGGCCTGTTCTACGCCGCCGCCATGGTGCCGGTGTTCGCGCCCTCGCTCCTGTCCGGGCTCGCGCTGATCTACCTGTTCGGCAATCAGGGCCTGCTGAAATCCTGGATGATGGGCGCCTCGCTCTACGGGCCGGTCGGCATCATCGCAGCCGAGACCCTGTACAGCTTTCCGCATGCGGTGCTGATCCTCGTCACCGCGCTCGCGCTGTCGGACGGGCGCCTGCGCGAGGCGGCCGAGGCGATGGGCACGACCCGCTGGCGCATCTTCCGCACCATCACCCTGCCGGGCGCGCGCTATGGCGTGATCAGCGCCACCTTCGTTGTGTTCACGCTGGTCGTCACCGATTTCGGCATTCCGAAGGTCATCGGCGGCCAGTTCAGCGTGCTCGCCACCGATGCCTACCGGCAGGTCGTCGGCCAGCAGAACTTCCCGATGGGCGCCGTCGTCGGCCTGATCCTGCTGGTGCCGGCCGTCCTTGCCTTCTTCGCCGACCGGGTGGTCCAGAAGCGCCAGAGCGCGATGCTGTCGGCGCGGGCCGTGCCCTATGCGCCGAAGCCTGAGCGGCGGCGCGATCTCGCGCTCCTGGCCTTCGCCAGCCTGGTCGCGCTGGCGGTCGTCGGACCCTATGCCGTCGCGGTCTGGGGCTCCTTCGTCCGCTACTGGCCCTATAATCTCTCGCTGACGCTCGCGAACTATGATTTCGCCGCGGTCGAGCCGAGCGGCTGGGAGCCCTACCGCAATTCGCTGCTGCTGGCCTCGCTGACGGCGGTGATCGGCACGGCACTGATCTTCAGCGGCGCCTATCTGATCGAGAAGCTCAAGGTCGCCCCGCGCCTGCGCGGCTTCGCCCAGTTCCTAGCGATGCTGCCGATGGCGGTGCCCGGCCTCGTCCTCGGCCTCGGCTATGTCTTCTTCTTCAATGCCGGCTGGAACCCGCTCGGCTTCCTCTATGGCACCCTCGCCATTCTCGTCATCAATACGATCGCGCATTTCTACACGGTCGGCCACATCACCTCGGTGACGAGCCTCAAGCAGATCGATTCCGAGTTCGAGGCCGTCTCCGCCTCGCTCAAGGTGCCGTTCTGGTCGACCTTCCGGCGCGTGACGGCGCCGATCTGCATGCCGGCCATCCTCGACATCGCGGTCTATGTCTTCGTCAATGCGCTCACCACCGTCTCGGCCGTCATCTTCCTCTATGGCGCCGATACCAAGCTGGCCTCGATCGCGATCGTCCACATGGACGAGGCCGGCGCCGTCGCACCGGCCGCCGGAATGGCCGCCGTGATCATGGCGACCGCCATTGCGGTTAAGCTGGCGCATCTGGCCCTCGACCGGATGGTCTTCGGGCGCCTGCAGCGCTGGCGGCAGCGTTGAGCTGAGCCCGGGCGGTCAGATCATGCCCATGCAGACACCGACCCAGACCCTGCTCGCGCTGGCCGGCGCGGTCGCGCTGTTGCTCTGGAGCGTTCAACTCGTCACCGCCGGTGTGTCGGCGGCGCTCGGCAGCCGCTTGCGGGCGCTCGCAGCCTCGGGATTGTCGAGCCGCTGGCGTTCCTTCCTGGCGGGGCTGGGCGTGACGGCAGTCCTGCAATCCAGCACGGCGACGGCGCTGATGATCAGCTCTTTCGCCGGGGCGGGCCTCGTCGCGCTGCCTGCGGCCCTGGCGATGATGCTCGGCGCCAATGTCGGCACCACGCTGCTGGTGCAGGTCGTGAGCTTCGACATCAGCCCCGCCGTCCCTATCCTCCTCCTCGCCGGCTATGTCGGCATGCGCCGCCTGCAGCGGGTCGCGGCCCATGAGGGCGCCAAGGTGGCGTTCGGCCTCGGCCTGATGCTGCTCGCGCTCAAACTGATGCAGGCGACCATGCAGCCGGTGGAGCACTCCGACGTGCTGCGCACGCTGCTGTCGGCCCTGTCGGGCGACCCTGCGGTCGCGCTCCTGCTCGCCGCCGTGCTGAGCTTTGCCGCCCATTCCTCGCTGGCGGCAATACTCGTCGTGATGAGTCTTGCGACTGCCGGCGCCATCGGCCCGGAGGCGATGGTCGCGATGGTCCTCGGCTGCAATCTCGGCACCGCCATCAATCCGCTGGTGCAGGCGCGCAGCGCCGGGAATGCAGCGATGCGCGTGCCATTAGGCAATCTCTCCAACCGGCTCGTGGGCTGCGCCCTTGGCCTCCTCGCGCTGCCCTTGATCGTCAAGCTTCTGGCCGCGCTGCCATTGGCCCCGGCGCCGGCAGCCGCGGCCTTCCACCTCGCCTTCAATCTCGCCATGGCCGCCCTGTTCCTGCCGCCCCTGCCCGCGATCGCGCGGCTCCTGACCCGGCTGCTGCCGGAGCCCGCGCCGGAACTCGACCCGGCAAGGTCGCGCTATCTCGACGAGTCGGCGCTGACGACGCCGTCGATCGCGCTGTCGAATGCGACCCGCGAGGTGCTGCGCATGGCGGACGTCGTCGACGACATGCTGAAGACGTCGGCAAGCGCGATGGCGAGCGACGACGCCAGCTGCGTCGCCGCCATCCGGCGCGCCGACGACGTGCTCGACAGCCTCTACGACCAGATCCAGCTTTATGTCGGCGCCATCGCCCATGAAGCGTTGTCCGAGCATGACGAGCGGCGCCTGTCCGCTTTGCTCGCGCTGGCGATCAACCTCGAACATATCGGCGACATCGTCGAAAAGAACCTGATGCAGATGGCCGGGAAGCGCATCCGCGACCAGCGCCGTCTACCAAACGCGGTGCTCGCGTCGCTCAGCGACATGCATGAGCGCCTGCGCAACCATCTGCGCCTCGCCGTCACCGTCTTCATCTCGCAGGATGAGGCGACTGCCCGGCGCCTCGTGCGCGAGAAGGAGACCTTCCGCGAACTCGAGCGCGAGGCGATCGAGGACCATCTCGCCGAAATGCGCAAGGGCGACCGCGAGGCCCTGGTCCTCAGCGCCCTCCGTCTCGACATCACCCGCGACCTGAAGCGCATCGAGGCCCATATCGCGGCGACCGTGCACGGCCTGCTGGAGCATCGTGGACTGCTGCAGACGACGCGCCTGCTGAACGCGGCCGAGTGAGCACGCCCTTGTGACCGAGCCATCTTCCAACCTGCCCTATCGCCCGAATGTCGGCATCGCGCTGTTCAACGCTGAGGGCCTCGTCTTTGCCGGGCGGGGCCGCAGCGCAGGGCCTGAGATCGTCGAGCCCGGCTTCGACTGGCAATTGCCGCAGGGCGGAATCGATCCCGACGAGGACATCGTCGCTGCGGCGCGTCGCGAGCTCGCGGAGGAGACCGGCGCCACCTCGGTCTCGCTTCTGTCGGTGACGCAGGATTGGTGGGCTTACGACTTCCCGCCCTATGCTGGGCCACCGCACAAGCTCGCGGCCTTCAGGGGGCAGCGCCAGCGCTGGGTCGCGTTTCGCTTCGAAGGGAGCGCGGCGGAATTCGACATTTCCCGACCGAATGGCGACGAGCCGGCGGAGTTCTCCGAATGGGCCTGGCTGCCGCTCGCCGAGATGCCGGGGCGGGTCGTCTCCTTCAAGCGTGAGACCTATCGCAAGGTGGTCCTCGCTTTCTCGCCTTTCGCCGTTCCCACGGCCTATCCTCGCACCGAGCCCCAGGCATGACCCTCGGAACCTTCCTCGCGGTCCTCGCCGCAGCGGCCATGCATGCCGGCTGGAACGCCTTCGTCAAAGTCCGGCTGGAACCCATCTTGGCGATGACGATGATCTCGCTGACCGCCGGCCTGCTGGCCTTGCCGGCTCTCGCGGTCACCGGGCTGCCCCGTATCGAGGCCTGGCCCTGGCTCGTCGCCTCGCTGCTGCTCCATCTCGGCTACTATATCGGGCTCGCCGAGGCCTATCGGCGCGCCGAGATGAGTCAGATCTATCCGCTGGCGCGCGGCGGCGCGCCGCTGCTGACGACAGCGATCGGCGTCACGGTCCTCGGTGAGCGGCTCGCTCCGCTTCAGCTCTTCGCAGTCCTCGTGCTGGGTCTCGGGATCATGCTGATCTCGATCCTCGGGCGCCGGCGCGGCAGCCGCTTCGATTTCGCGGCGCTCGGCTTCGCCGCCCTGGCCGCCGTCATGATCTGCGGCTACACGCTGGCCGACGGGCTCGGCGCGCGGGCGGCCGGCGATCCCCATGCCTATTCGGCGGCGCTCTTCGCCATCGACGCACTGCCGTTGACTCTCTTCGTCATGCTGCGCCGCGGCCGTTCCGCCTGGATCGAGATGAAGCCGTTCTGGCTGCAAGGTGCCGCCGGCGGGGCGCTGGCGCTCGGCGCCTACTGGATCGCGATCTGGGCCATGACGGTGGCGCCCATTCCGCTGGTCGCAGCGCTGCGCGAGAGCTCGGTATTGTTCGGCGCGGTCATCGCCTTCCTGTGGCTGAAGGAGCCGCTGCAGCCGTCGCGCCTGCTGGCCTGCGGCCTGATCGTGGCCTCGCTCGTGCTGATGCGCATGGCGTGAGCGTCAGTCCTCCGCCGCCAATTCCTGGACCGTCTCGAAGAAGCTGCGCACGAGCGGGATGCGCCGCCGCTCGGCCCGGCAGGCCGCGTATTCGCCCACTGAAAAATCGGTGCCGGTGATCTCCAGGCGCTTCACCTGCGCGTCGGCCCGGAACTCCGCGCTGAAGATCACGCCGATGCCGAACCCTGCCGCAACCGCCTCGCGCACCGCCTCGCGCGACTGCACCTCGAGCAGGTTGGCCGGCCGCACCGAGGCCTCGAAAAGCCGCCCCTCGAACACCTCGCGAGTGATCGAGCCGCGCTCGCGCAGGACTATGTCCTGGCCGGCGAAGGCTTCGATCGGGATCGCGTCATGGACCGCCAGCGGATGATCGCTCGACACGAAGGCGACCAGGCGGTCCGAGCGGAGCTTGACGATGTGCAGTCGCGGGTCCGAGCTCTGCCGCGCCGTGATCGCGACATCCGCGGCGAAGTCCATGATCTGGTCGACGACCTGCGATGAATTGCCGATCGTCATCGAGAAGGTCAGGCCCGGATATTTCTCGCGCATGCGGGCCAGCGCCGTCATCACATGGGTCGCGCTGTCGGCAGCGATGCGCAGATGCCCGCGCTGCAAGGTGCGCGTTCCCGCCAGCAGCGATTGCGCCTCGTCCTGGGCGGCGAATAGCCTTGCGGTTATGACGAAGAGGCTTTGGCCGAGCGGAGTCAGTTTGACCTGCCGCCCCATGCGATCGAACAGCCGGACGCCATAGGCCTCCTCCAGCCCTCGCACTTGCGACGACAGGGTCGGCTGGCTGACGTTCCGCGCCTTGGCGGCACCCGTGAAACTGCTCGCTTCGGCGACAGCATGGAACGCCGCAAGCCCCGAATAGCTGATCGTCATCGCCATAGGCCCTTTCTATGGCGGCGAAGGAAACTATCGCTCTTGCCGAAGTCAATACGAATGAAGCGTCAGCCGCCCCGGAGATCGCAATCAAGGCGCTTGACAGCTCCGGCAACTCACTCGTAGCGTATCAAATAATAAAATGACGTTTCATTATTTGAAACGAAATACGAGGAACGCCTTTGTCGACGCAGTCGCCAGAAGCCAAGGGGAAGCCCGTGCCCGCCGGCACCAGTACGCTCGATCTGGCGCTGCAGGCGGTCGAGTATCTGGTGCAGCAGAGCCGCCCGGCTTCGCTCGCCCAGATCGCGGAAGCGCTCTCGGCCTCGAAGGCGACGATCTATCGGCATCTGGTGACGCTGCAGCGCCATGGCCTCGTCCGGCAGGAGGCCGAGACCGGACGCTACGAGGCCGGGATCAAGCTGATGGTGCTGGGCGAGCAGTTGCGGCAGCGCTTCGACATCGTCAGCGCCGCCCGCGAGGAGCTGATGACCCTGCGCGACCGCACCGGCCAAGCGGTCACGGTCTGCGCCGCGGTCGACGACGAGCTGATCGTCCTCGAACTGATCCAGGGCCGCACGCTGATCGAATTCTCGACGCGGCCCGGCACGCGGCTCGCCTTCCACGCCAGCGCCCATGGCAAGATCTGGCTCGCCTTCGGCTCCCAGCAGCGTACGGCGGCCATTGCCGACGGCCCGCTCGAGGCCTGGACCCCGGCGACAATCGTCTCGCGGGAGAAGCTGCTCGCCGATCTCGACGCGGTGCGCGACCGCGGCTGGGCGACGGCGCCGGACGAGGTCATCACCGGCGTCAACACGGTGGCCGCCCCGGTCTTCGACCATCGTAAGGTCCTGGTCGGCTCGATCGCCATCGTCGGCGCGACGCAGTTCATTCCGCCCGTTCCCGATCCCGAGCAGATCCGTGAAGTCGTCAGCAGCGCCGCACGCATCTCGCGCGGCTTGACCTGGAAAGACTAAAGACCATGACCTATTCGCTGGCCGTCGACATCGGCGGCACCTTCACCGACATCGTCCTGCGCGACTCCCGCGGCAGCCTCAGCGTCGACAAGACCCTGACCACGCATCACGACCTGCTGGAAGGCTTCTTCCGCGGCGTCGACTCCGTGCTCGGCAAGGCCGGCATCGCCGCGGATGCGGTCGACGGCGTCGTGGTCCATGCCACGACCGTCGTGACCAACGCGCTGATCGAGCGCAAGGGCCTGCCGACGGCGCTCGTCGTCACCGAGGGCTTCAGCGACGTGCTCTCGATCCGCAACGAGCACCGCTACGACATGTACGACCCGCAGATCGAGTTCCCCGAGCCGCTGGTCACGCGCGAGCTGACCTTCGGCCTGAAGGAGCGCGTCCTGGCCGACGGCACGCTGGCGCTGGCCCCGAGCGCGCAGGACATCGCGAAGCTCGCAGCCGAGATCCGCGCCAGCGGCGCCCGCGCCGTCGCGATCTGCTTCCTCAACAGCTTCGCCAATCCGGACAACGAGGCGCTGGTCGCCGCCGCCCTGTCGCGCGAGCTCAACGACGTCTTCATCTGCACCTCCTCTGAGGTCGCGCCGCAGATCCGCGAATACCAGCGCGCCTCGACGGCGACCGTGAACGCCTATGCGATGCCGATCTCGCAGCCCTATCTCAAGCGGCTCAGCGACCGTTTGCGCGGCGAGGGCTTCGCCAACACCCCGCTGATCATGCTGTCCTCCGGCGGCGTGGTCGGAGCCGAGACGGCAGGCAAGAATCCGGTGCGGATGATCGAGAGCGGCCCGGCTGCGGGCGCGCTCGCCGCCTGCCACTATGCCGAACTGCTCGGCATCGATCGGCTGATGTCCTTCGACATGGGCGGCACCACCGCCAAGGCCTGCCTGATCGAGAACCGCACGCCGCTGATCACCGGGCTGTTCGAGGTCGACCGTCGCTACCGCTTCCGCGAGGGCAGCGGCCTGCCAGTCACCGTGCCTTCGATCGACCTGATCGAGATCGGCGCCGGCGGCGGCAGCATCGCCCATGTCGACGATCTCGGCCTGCTCAAGGTCGGCCCCGAAAGCGCCGGCTCCGATCCCGGACCGGCCTGCTACGGTCGCGGCGGACGCAACGCGACTGTCACCGACGCCGATCTCGTGCTCGGCCTGATCGACGCCGAAAACTTCCTCGGCGGCGACATGTCGCTCGATAAGGCGGCCTGCGACGGCGCCATGACCAGGCTCGGCGAGGCGCTCGGCCTCAGCCCGGTGCAGGCGGCGCGCGGCATCTACCGCGTCGTAACCGAGGCGATGGCCTCGGCGGCGCGAACCCATGCCACCGACCGCGGCGTCGATTATCGCGGCCTGCCGCTCTTCGCCTTCGGCGGCGCCGGGCCGCTGCATGCCTGCGGCGTCGCCGAATTGCTGCAGAGCACCAGCGTGATCGTGCCGCCGCAATCGAGCGTGCTCTCGGCCTTCGGCACGCTCGTCACGCCCGTGCGGCTCGATCTCGTGCGCAGCGACCTGACCCGGATCGACCAACTCGACTGGGCGCGCGTCGACCGCGTCCTCGGGGATCTCGAGAAGGAAGGGCTGACGGCGCTGGGCGAATCCGGCTGTGCGCCCGCCGACGTGACGATCCTGGTCGGCGCCGACATGCGCTATGTCGGCCAGCAGCACGAGGTCACGATCATCTTCGAGACCGATCCGCGGCTCGGCCGCGATACGGGCGCGCTGACCGCGCAGTTCGAGGCGGCCTATCGCACGCTCTACGGCGTCAATCCCTCGCATGTCCCGATCGAGCTCGTGACCTGGCGTGTCGTCGCGCGCGGCCCCCTGCCCCATTCCGCCAGCCGGACGGTGCCCGCGATCGCCGCCGGGGCGCCCAAGCGTCACCGGCCAGTCCATGCCTGGGAGGATGGCCAGTCGGTGCCCGTCTATGAGCGCTCGGCGCTCGCCACCGGCCAGACCATCGCCGGCCCCGCCATCATCGAGGAGCGCGAGACCACGACCGCGCTGCCGCCCGGCTGGAGCGCGACGATCGACGCGCTCGGCTGCATCGTCGCCACGAAAGGGTAAGCCCGATGGCAAGGTCACATCCGATGGACGGCGTCGAACTCGAAATCCTCTGGTCGAACCTGATCGGCATCGTCACCGAGCGGGCCAAGGCGCTGCAGCGCATCGCCTTCAGCCCGATCGTGCGCGAGGCCGGCGACCTCGCCTGCGCGCTGTTCGACCAGCGCGGCCGCATGGTGGTGCAAGCCAATACCGGCACGCCCGGCCACATCAACTCGCTCGCCTTCGCCGGGGCGCATCTGGTCCGCCTGTTCAAGGACCGCTGCGAGCCCGGCGACGTGCTGATCACCAACGATCCCTGGCTCTCGGCCGGGCACTTCTTCGACATCACCATCCTGACGCCGATCTTCGATGGGCAGAAGCTGCTCGCCTATATCGGCTCGACCATCCACCACACCGATATCGGCGGCTACGGCATCGGCGCCGGCGCCCGCGACGTGCACGAGGAAGGCCTCTGGATCCCGCCGCTCAAGCTCTATGAGCGCGGCAAGCCCAGCGCGATGCTGCACGACATCATCCGCCACAATGTCCGGACCCCGGATGCCGTCTTCGGCGACCTCTCGGCGCAGGTCTCCTCCGGCGAGGCGGCGGCCGAGCATCTGGTCACCTTGTGCGAGCGCTATGGCATCGACGACATCGAGACCCTGTCGGACGAGATCATCAGCCGCTCCGAGGATGCGACGCGCAGCGCCATCCGCAAGCTGAAGCCGGGCACCTATCACGGCGAAGCTGCCTTCGACGTGCCCGGCGGCGAGGTCATCACGCTCAAGACGGCAGTCACGGTCGATACCGAGAGCGGTTCGATCATCGTCGACTTCGACGGCTCCTCGCCGCAGACGACGACCGGCATCAACGTCGTCCTCAACTACACCCATGCCTACTCGACCTTCGCGATCCGCTCCTGCCTCAACCCGGAGCTGCCGAACAACACCGGCTCGCTGGCGCCGATCGAGGTCCGGGCGCCGGTCGGCTCGATCGTCAACTGCGCCTATCCGGCCCCGGTCAATGCGCGCCATGTCGTCGGCATGTACGTGCCGATGCCGATCCTGAAAGCGCTGCACCAGGTGATGCCGGAGCGCGTGCTGGCGGAAGGCTCCGGCGCGGTCTGGACCATCCAGATCCAGGGCCGGCGCGCCGGCGGCGAGCCCTTCACCTCGTCGATGTTCAACTATTCCGGCGGCATGGGCGCCCGCGCCGAAAAGCCGGGCCCCAGCGCCACCTGCTATCCGACCGGCGTCGCCGCCGTGCCGATCGAGATCCTGGAAGCGTCGATGCCGATCGTCTTCGATCGCAAGGAACTGCGGCCGGGCTCGGGCGGCAAGGGCCGGATGCAGGGCGGCGACGGCCAGATCATCCAGTTCCACATGCTTACCGAGCATCCCTGGCTGCTGAACGCCGTCCCGAGCCGGCTCGATCGCGGGCCCGATGGCATCGATGGCGGCCTTGCCGGCGCGCCGGGCCGCTTCCTTGTCAACGGCAAGTCCGTCAGCGAAGCCAGGAAGCTGACCATGCAGGCTGGCGACGTCGTGCTGCTAGAGACGCCGGGCGGCGGCGGCTACGGCAAGCCGAGCTGACGGCGACTGCCACCAGACTGAAAGCCAAGAAGAAGGCGGGGCCTCGCACTGGAGCCACCAGCCGGGAACGAGCGAAACGGGGAGGACGGATGATGAAGCAGACCTTTTTGGCGGCAGGCCTTGCCGCAAGCCTCGCACTGGCCGGCGCGCTGCCTGCCGGTGCCCAGGAGCCCTACAAGATCGGCGTCTCCGCCGGCCTGACCGGCTATGCCGCGACGGTCGACCGCGCCTGGCGCGACGGCGTCGAGCTCGCCGCTGCCGCGCTCAACGCCAAGGGCGGCGTGATGGGCCGCAAGATCCAGGTGGTGGTCGAGGACAACCGCTCGGAGCCGCAGGAGGCAGTGACCGTCTATCGGAAGATGCTGAGTTCGGACAAGGTCGACGTCTTCGTCAGCGGCTGCGTCTCGGCCGGCAATTTCGCGGCGGCAGGCCTGCTGCTGCGCGCCAAGGTGCCGATGATGCTGTGCTCGATCCTGCCGACGCAGGCCGAGCACCTCGTCTGGGCCTTCAGCACGCTGCCGCCGGCCGGCTTCGAGGTCGACAAGCGTCTGGAATATCTCAAGGAGAAGACGCAAATCCGCAAGATTGCGGTGCTGCACGACCCGACCCCTTACGCCAATCTCCAGAAGAGCGTGGCCGAGCGCAACGCCGCCAAATTCGGCCTCGAGGTCGTCTCGGTCGACCAGTACAAGCAGGACGACGCCGATCTCAGCGTGCAGATCAGCAAGGCGCGCTCCGCCGGTGCCGGCGCGATCCTGAAGATCGGCCTCGGCGGCACGACGCTCACCGCCGCCAAGAACATCAAGCAGCTAGGCGCCGACATGCTGCTGCTGACCAGCCTCGAGGATCTCGCCGTATTCGGCCCGGTCGCCGAGGTGCTGGGCGACAAGTTCTTCTTCGTCGCCTCGCCCTCGCAGGTCTACGAGGCGCTGCCCGAGGGCGCGCTCAAGGCCGGCATCAAGAGCTTCCTCGATCCCTGGCGCGAGAAATTCAAGGATCGCGACCCGAACTGGGCCTCGCGCGGCTGGGACGGCGTCATGCTGACGGCCGCCGCGATCGAGAAGGCGAAGTCCTTTGAAGGCGAGAAGGTCCGCGCCGCCTATGAGGAGCTGAGCGGCTTCCAGGGCACGACCGGCATCTACAACTTCCGGCCGGACCTGCATCAGGGCATCACCGAGAACCCGTTCGTGCTCGCCACGATCGAAGGCGGCAAGGTCAAGGTGGTGCAATGAGCCTTGCCGCCGCGGCAGCGCCTGGGGCGGGAACTGCCCCGCCTATCCTGGCCGCGACCGCCCTCTCCGCGCGCTATGGCCACATCCATGCACTGCATGGGGTCGACCTGCGCATCGGCGAGGGCGAACTCGTCGCCGTGCTCGGCCCCAACGGGGCCGGCAAGTCGACGCTGCTGCGCGCGATCATGGGGCTCTCGGCCAATGGCGGCGAGGTCCGCTTCCGTGGCGAAATACTGCCGCGGAACGATGCGGTCGCGGTCGCGGCGCGCGGCATCGTGCTGGTGCCGGAGGGGCGCGGCCTGTTCGCCCCGATGAGCGTCGCCGACAATCTCGAACTCGGCGCCTATCGCCTGCGCGACAAGGCCGAATTCGCTCGCCGCCGCGAGCGCGTCCTGACGCTGTTCCCGCGCCTGAAGGAACGGCTCGGCCAGGCCGCCGGCTCGATGTCGGGCGGCGAGCAGCAGATGCTCGCGCTCGGCCGCGCGCTGATGGCCGGGCCTAAGCTCCTCCTGCTGGACGAGCCCTCGCTCGGCCTTGCGCCGCGCGTCACCGGGGAGATCCTGGAGACGCTTGGCCTCCTGAACCGCGAAGGCCTGTCGATCGTGCTGGTCGAGCAGAAGGCGCCGCTGGCGCTCGAGCTCGCCAACCGCGTCTACCTGCTTTCGCTCGGGCGCATCGTCGCCGAACTCGATCCGCGTGACATCACCTCCCATGACGATCTCGCCCAGCATTACTTCGCCTGAACGGCGCCCGGTCAGGCTGGTCGGCCTGCTGCCCTGGCTCTTCGCCGCGGTGGTGGTCGGCTACGCCATGGTCGTCGGCGGCTATGCGGCGACCGTCGTCTCCTTCGCGCTGATCTATGCGGTCTTCGTCACCGGCCTGAACCTGTTCATGGGCTTTGCCGCCCAGGTCTCCTTCGGCCAGAACGCCTTCGCCGCGATCGGCGGCTATCTCTCGGCCGTGCTGACCGCCAGCCATGGCTGGGCCCCCGTGCCCGCGATGCTGCTGGGCATCGCCGCCGCCGTGCTGGTCGCCGCGATCGTCGGCTTTCCGACGCTCAGGCTGAAGGGCCACTATCTCGCCATGGGCACGCTCGCCATCGGCCTGATCACCTATGAGATCACGGTCGAATGGCAGTCGGTGACGCAAGGCTATATGGGCATCTCCGGCATCCCGCCCTTCGGCATCGGCCCCTATGAGGTCACTTCGGACCGCGGCCAGCTCATCCTGTTGTCGCTGGTCGTCGCGGCCTGCGCCTTCGCCGCCGCAAGGATCCGTCGCTCGCGCTTCGGGCGGGCGCTGTCGGCGGTCGCGGGCAGCGAGGAAGCGGCGATGGCGCTGGGCATCGAGGTCGCCCGCTACAAGCTCCTCGCCTTCCTGCTCTCGGCGGGCTTCGCGGCGCTCGCCGGCTCGCTCTTCGTCCATGTCGTCGGCTTCGTCAGCCCCGAGGTCTTCGGGCTGCACATGGTCATCGTCACCTTCACCATGCTTTATGTCGGCGGCATCGGCACGGTTGCCGGCCCGCTGGTCGGCGCGCTCATCGTCAGCCTGCTGCCCGAGACCTTCCGCGCCTTCAAGGACTACCAAGACCTGGCCTATGGCGCGGTGCTGATCGTGCTGCTGATCTATGCGCCGCGCGGGCTCGCCAGCCTGTTTTCCCCGCGAGGCCGCTCATGACCCGGCTCAGGCTGGAAGGCGTGACGCGCCGCTTCGGCGGGCTCGTCGCTGTCGACGACGTCTCCTTCGACGTTCCCGCCGAGGGCGTCACCGCCGTGATCGGCCCCAATGGCGCCGGCAAGACCACGCTGTTCAACCTAATCTCCGGCTTCCTGCCGCCGAGCGCAGGACGGATCACCTTCGAGGGCAGGGACATCACAGGCCGCCCGCCGGCCGAGATCGCCGCCGGCGGGTTGGTCAGGACCTTCCAGCTCGTCAAGCTGTTCGAGGATCTGAGCGTGCTCGACAACGTCAAGGTCGGCTGTCACCTGCGCGGCAAGGCCGGGCTGTTCGCGGCGCTGCTGCGGCCGGCTTCCGCGCGCCGCGAGGAACAGGCGGTCGAGGCGCGCTCGCGCGAGCTCCTCGCCTTCGCCGGGCTGGCGGCGATGGCGGACGAACCCGCCTCGGCCCTGCCCTATGGCCGCCAGCGCATGCTGGAGCTGGCGCGCGCCATGGCCGCCGGCCCGCGGCTCATCCTGCTCGACGAGCCGGCAGCCGGCCTCAACACCGAGGAATCGGCCGCGTTGTCCCGCATCATCCGCCGCATCGCCGAGGACGGCACCAGCGTGCTGCTGATCGAGCACGACATGACGCTGGTGATGAACACCGCCGATCGCGTCGTCGTGGTCGATTTCGGCCGCAAGATCGCGCAAGGCACCCCGGCGCAGGTACGCGCCGACCCGGCCGTGATCGCGGCCTATCTGGGTACCGGCAAACCCTCTGCAGACAAGCCAGCCGTGCAGGAGGCCCCGCATGGCTGATTGGTCCTATATCCCCCAGGTCCTGGTCAGCGGGCTCGGCATCGGCTGCGTCTACGGGCTGATCGGCATCGGCTTCTGCGTGATCTACAACGCCAGCGGCATCGTGAACTTCGCCCAGGGCGCCTTCGTGATGCTGGGCGGCATGATCACCCATGTGCTGTTCGCGCGGAACGGCGTGCCCTTGCCTTTGGCGGCGCTGATCGCGATCGCGGCGGTGGCGGCGCTCGGCGTCGCGATCGAGCGCGTCGTCGTCAGGCCGCTCTGGAACCGCAAGGCGACGATGTTCGTGATGATCCTGGCGACGCTCGCCGCCCAGATCGTCGTCGAGCGGCTGACCCTGATCGCCGTTGGCGACCAGCCCAAGACCCTGCCCGTCTTCACCGACCGGCCGCCGCTGATGATCGGTCCGGTCGCGATCGGCTACCAGCTGATCTGGATCGTCGGCGGCTCGCTCGCCATCGTCGCTGCGCTCGCCGCCTTCTTCGGGCTGACCCGGACCGGCAAGGCGATGCGCGCCTGCTCGATCAATCGCGAGGCTGCGGCTCTGCAGGGCATCCCGGTCTCGCGCATGCTGGCGCTGGCCTTCGCGCTGAGCGCGGCGCTGGGCGCGATCGCCGGCATCCTGATCACGCCGACGCAGTACACCGCCTTCAATGTCGGCGTTCCCTTCGCGATCAGCGGCTTCATCGCCGCGATCGTCGGCGGTTTCGGCCGGCCCTTCGGCGCCTTTCTCGGCGGCCTGCTGCTCGGCCTGCTGCAGGCGCTCGCCATCGTCGGCTTCGGCGCCGGGTTGAAGAACGTCGCGGCGCTGTCGGTGCTGCTGCTTTTCCTGTTCATCCGCCCGTCGGGAATCCTCGGCGCCGCCAAATGACCAACCAAGCGACGATCGGAGCCTCCGCCATGGACATTCACAAGATCGACTGGAGCCGGATTCCATGGACGCCGGTTCGCCCGGGCGTCGACCGCAAGGCATTCTCCGGCTCGGCAGCGACGCTGGCGCTGCACCGGCTGATGCCCGGCCACGAGCCCAAGCCGCACAGCCATCCGCATGAGCAGATCGCCTATATCGTCAGCGGCACGATCCGCTTCTTCATCGGCGGAGAGGAGCATCTGATCGGCCCCGGAGGCCTCGTCGTGATCCCCTCCAATGTCGAGCATTGGGGCGAGGTCGTCGGCGACGAGCCAGTGATGAACCTCGACGTCTTTACCCCGCGCCGGCCCGAATATGCCTGAGCCGGGCGGCAGCGTGCAGGCACAGCAACTGAGCCCCGGCGCTGTCGCGCCAGGGGCAGGTCCGGTCAGCTCGGGTCGCTCCGTCAGGCCGGCAGGACGACCACCTTGGTCTTGACCGGCGTGTTGTTGTAGAGGTGGATCATGTCCTGCGTGAGCAGGCCGATGCAGCCGCTGGTGATGCCGTTGCCGATCGATTCCGCGTCGAGCGAGGCGTAGATCGTGTAGAGTGTGTAGGCGCCGTTCTGGTAGAGATGGAGCGTGCGCGCGCCGAGCGGATTGTCGAGACCGCCGGGCATGCCGCGGGCATATTTGGCCGCTTCAGGCTGGCGCTTGATCATCTCCTTGGGCGGCGTCCAGGTCGCCCATTCGGACTTGCGCCCGACATAGGCGTCGCCATTCCAGCGGAAGCCGTCGCGGCCGACATTGGCGCCGTAGCGCGTGGCGGCGCCGCCTTCCTCGACGCGATAGACATAATAGTTGCCGGGATCGACGATGATCGTGCCGGGCTTTTCCTTGGTGTCGTAGGCCACCGTGCGGCGGAAATATTTCGGATCGACATGGCTGACGTCGATCGCCGGGATCGGGAACTTCTCCTCGGGCACAGGCCCGTAGAGCTTCTGCGCCTCGGCGAGGCTCATGCCGTCGGGCGTCACGCAGCCGCCGAGGCCGAGCGCGCCTAGGCTGGCGGCCGAGCCGGCCAGAAACGAGCGGCGGCTGAGCAGATTGACTATGCCCGCCTTGCCGGCGCCGGCATTCTCATCGTCCATGATCATGTGTTCGGACTTCCCATGTCCCGCTGCCCGACGAGAACCACTCCGGCATGCATTTGCTGAACGTCTTAGCCGCGCGGACATTGCCGTCACATGGCTCGCCTGGCAAGCGCGGAGCTTCGTGGCGGGTCATGTCATCGGCGCCGGACTACTTGCCGGCGCCGAGCAATTTGCGTTCTTCGTCGGGCGAGACGGGCTCGGCGCCGCGTTCGCTGAGGAAGGCTCCGATGCTCGTGTCGCCGCTTGCCGGCGCATAGCCGGGTGCCGGAGGCGCCTTGGCGGCAAGGAATTCCGTGCGCCAGTTGCCGGCATCCCGGCAAGCGACCGCGTCCCAGCCCGGCTCGGCGGCTCGCGTCAGCGTGTATTCCCGGCAGAGCCGCCCATCCCCGAGCTTATGTGACGCGATCACACGCAACTTGCCGCCCGACAGGCTGGCTTCGGCGCCGCTGGCCGTCTGCGACAAGGCTGCATCGATGCCCTGCCGGGAGAAGCCGGCCAGCGCGATGCCACTCTCGGAGCGCCCGCCACCACCCGCGAGATAGCCCGCCAGCCCGCCAGCGACGAACAGGAAGCTGGCGGCAAGCGGCAAGGCGAGACGCGGCCAGCGACGCGCCGGTGTCGTGTCCGGAGCGGCCGGCTTTCCTCCTGCGATCACCGACAGGCGCGGCGCAGCAGGCGGGAGCTTCTCCGGAAGCGCTGGCGCCTCCGCCCTCTCCCCTTCCAGCAGGAAGCGGGTCTCCGCCAGGATCGCGAAGCGTTCCGCGAGGTCGGGATCGGCGACGACGAGCGCATGCAGGCGCTCGGCCGCGTCGGGCGCGAGTTCGCCATCTGCCAGCGCCATCAGCTCCTCGTCGGTCACAGCGAGCTTCGTCATCTCGGTTCCATTCCCAATCTCCGGGCCAGGCCAAGGCGGGCGCGCGACAACCGGCTCATCACCGTCCCGATCGGGATCGAGAGCCGGTCGGAGGCGTCGCGATAGCTCAGGCCGTCGACGCAGACGAGCAGCAGCAGATCGCGCTGCTCGGACGGCATCTCCTCCAGCGCCTGCTGGACCGAGCCGGCGGTCAGCGCGCTTTCGGTGACCTGCCTGCCATCCTCGCCCTGCAACTCCGGATGCAGGTCCAGCGCCTCGCTGGCCCCTTCACGTTGGCGCTTGCGCAGCTGATCGATCCAGAGGTTGCGGGCGATGCTGAAGAGCCAGGCATCGAGTCGCGTCCCCTCCTGCCATTGCGCCTGCGCACGCAGCGCCCGCTCGCAGGCAGCCTGCGCCAGATCCTCCGACTCGCTGGCCGAGCGCGTGAGTGTCATCGTGTAGCGCCGCAACCGCGGCAGCAGCGCAATCAGCTCGGTCGCGAAGGCAGAGGCCGCCGCCTGCGAAGGGGCGGCATAGCCTTGCGGGTTGGTGCCGATCTCATGCATCGCCGTGGCCCGCTTCCGTCACGGGCTGCAGGAGAGCCGGCCCCAGCCGAAGACCGGATCGTGTCCAGGCTCGCCGAGATCGCGCGCCTCCACCGACAGGGCAGCCAGCAGGGTCGAAGGTCTCGTCGCCTCTTCCCGGGCGGCGCGTTGCGCGAAGGCGAGCGTGACCAAGGGCGCCGCATAGGAGGTACCCGAGCGCGGCGCGGCCGGGCGCATCGCCTTGTCGTTGAGCTGGATGCGCACGCCCGGCGCGGCGAAGGCGATGTGGCTGCCGCGATTGGCGCGGGAATAGATGCGCTCGTTGCGGTCGATCGCGGTGACGGCGACCGCCCAGGGATAGGCGGCCGGATAGCGCGCCTCGGCGCTAGGCCCGTCATTGCCCGCGGCCGCCACCAGCACGGCGCCGCGCTCATGCATCGTACGGCCGATCCGCTCGACCAGCGCATTGGCCGGCCCGGCGAGGCTCAGATTGACGACGCGGACCTTGCGCTGCGCCAACAGGTCGAGCGCGCCGACGAGGTCGAAGCTGTCGGCATTGTCGGCACCACCGCGCCGGTGGAACGCATCGACCGCGATGATCCGCTCCTGTCCGCCGGCGTTGACCTCCCGCGAGAGCAGGATGGCGATGTCGGTTCCGTGCTGCGTCGAGGCCGCCCGGTGGCCGGGACCGCGGATCGTCTGCGCTTCGACCGGCCTGCCGGCAAGCGCCGGATGCTCGGTGTCGATGCCCGTATCGACCATGCCGATGAGGCCGCGCGCCGGGCAGGCGCCGTCGATCCGCGCATCCTGCGCCACCAGCGAGAAGCACTGCTTGTCGGGGCAGGGCCTCGCGGCGCCGCGATAGAGATGGTTGAGGTCGACCAGCGCCGAGGGGGCGAGCGCACGAACGCGCGCAAGGGCGCGCTGCATCGACAGGCGGGCGGGAGCCCGCAGCCGCACCGTCAGATTGTCGAGCAGGCCGAGATTGCGCTGCGCGACGACGCGAAAGCCTTCCCCGCTCAAGCTGTCGAGCTCGGCCTGCGTCAACCCGGCGGCGACGATCTCGCGCGGCACCGCCATAGTGGCCGGGCGGGGCGCGCTGCGCTCGGCGCGGCGCGGACGGCTTCCCTCGATTCCGAAGAAACGCAGCAAGCGGCCGGCGTCGATCCGGTGCTCGCCGCCGGTGCGGAAGCGGCCCGAGCTGCCGCCGCCACCGCCTTGGCCGCCCCCGCCGCCACCGCCAGCCCCGCCTCCGCCGCCGCCGCCGTCACCACCGTCGTCGCCATCGCTGTCATCAGCGAGCGCAGGAAGGATGCGGCCGGCATCGTCCGGCACGCCCAGAAAAGGCGCGCCGGCGAGCGCAAAGCCGAGCAGCGAGGCGCGCAGACCGCGGCGAAGGCGGGCGCGGTTCATGCCGCCACCTTCTCGCGAGGCAGACGGATGCCGACGCCGATCATCCGGATCGCATCCTCGGCGGCGCGGCGCAGCAGCTTTTCCGATTCCGCAATCGCTTCTTCCAGCGTGCAGGGCCGCTTGAGGATGCTGGCGAAGGCGTCGATGCCATGCTCGAAATTGATCCGGACCTTGCCGCGCCCGATCGTGCCGGCCAGCGCGACGACGGGAATGCCGCGAGCCCGTGCCTGACGTGCCACTTCGGCTGGGATCTTGCCGAACGGGGTCTGCTCGTCGAGGCAGCCCTCTGCGGTGATGACCAGATCGGCCCGGCGCAGCATGCTTTCGAAGGAGAGATATCGCATCACGATGTCATAGCGCGGGTGGAGCGTCGCCCCCAACAGCGCATGCAACCCGGCGCCGAGTCCACCCGAGGCGCCGCAACCAGGAGCAGCCGAGACATCCCGGCCGGTCGCCGCGTGCAACCTGTCAGCATAGCATTCGAGCGCCGCCTCCAGGATCTCGACCTGTTCGGGGCTCGCGCCCTTCTGCGGGGCAAAAACGCGGGCGACGCCACGCGGACCAAGCAACACATTGTGCCAGTTGACCGCCGCATCGATCCTGACGCTGTCGAGGCGCGGGTCGCGCCCGGAGAGGTCGATGCGGACGAGCCTGCCCAGCGCCGCACCGCCCCGGCCGATCGGCGCGCCCTCGGCGTCGAGCAGGCGCACGCCGAGAGCCTCTGCCATGCCGCCCCCGCCATCGTTGATGCCGCTGTCGCCGCAGCCGAGCAGGATGCGCTCGGCCCCGGCATCGAGCGCCGCCGCGATCAGCTCGCCGACACCGTAGCTCGTCGTCAGCGTCGGGTCGCGCCGGTCGCGCGGCACCAGCGCTAGCCCTGCTGCGGCCGCCATCTCGATCACCGCGGTCTTCGGACCGGCCCCGCCGAGGAAGCCGAAATGCGCCGTGACGGGATCGCCGACCGGGCCGGTTACGATGCGCTCGTGCAGGATGCCGCCGGTCACAGCGCAGAGCGCCCGGGTGAAACCCTCGCCACCATCGACCAGCGGCGCCAGCATCGTCCTGGCCTGAGGCATGGCCGTCTTGACCCCCTCGGCGATGGCGCGGGCCACTTTGCTGGCGTCCAGGCATTCCTTGAAGCCGGAGGGGGCGATCAGAATATTGAGGGTCATTGCAAATCCTCTCGAAATCCCGAGGCCGTCAAACGCCTCTGCAGCTGAAAACGACGGCTCGGGCGGCTTATTCCGTTGCCGGCTCAAATTCTTTCGAGGGATGCGATCAGCGTAGCGACAGGCCGAGAAGCGGCCAAATCCAGAGCGAGAAGACCATCAGCAGCGCGCCCATCATCGGCAGCAGCAGCAGCGACAGTCCGATCAGGTCGCGCGGCCGATAGGTCTCGTGCTCGAGATCGGCATAGAGCGCGACGGGCTTGGCGCTGACCGGCAGGCTCTGGCAAAAGCCGGTCCCCATCACGATGAGGATGGCGATGGCGCCAAAGTCATGGCCGAGCGCAGCCAGAGGCGGCGCCAGCAGCGGGATCAGTACGGTCGCCCGGGCGCTGCGCGAGGTGATCAGAAGATGGGACAACAGGGCGACGGCGCTCACCAGCGCGGCAACCATCATAGGGGTTGCAAGTGCGTCTTGCGGCAGCGAGGCAAGGAGCGGCTGCAGCAGCCCGCTCGCGGCACCGGTCTCGATCAGCGCCTGCCCCATCAGCGTGGTCGCGGCGAGGAAGAGGATGAGCTGCCACTCGACGGATTTCACCGCTTGCTTCATCGATAGCGGCGCGAAGGGCTTCAGGGTCAGCGCGATCGCGCCGCACAGCGTCACCAGGGCGGCATCGACGCCGTGCAGCGGCTGCGTGCACCAGCCGATGACGACGAACACCACAAGGGCGCCGATATAGCGCTGCTGCCCCGACAGGGGCTCTGCCGAAGCCGACGGCAGCTCGATCACCTGCGCCCGCTCGGCCGGACGCAGGAAAGCGAAGAGAATGATGAAGGTCGCTCCGAAGCTCGCAAGGATGGCCAGCGGCATCCCGAGCAGCAGCCAGCCGAGATAGTCATGGCTCGGCCCGCCGCTGCGCTGGATCATCTCGATCGCGATCAGATGGGCGCCGGCGCCGATCAGCGTCCCGCCGGCAGAGAGCAAGATCACCGTCGGGAACAGCAATGCGAGCGCCCGCCTGATGCGTCTGTCTTCGATCGCGGCAGCCAGAGCGAGATAGACCGGCAGCAGCAGCGCCGCCCGCCCCGACGTCGAGGGCACAAAGACAGCGGTCGCGACGATCACGCCGGTCGTGGCGAGGAACAGCGCGCTGACCGATCCAGTCCGGCTTAGCACGGCTGAGGCGAGGCGTTCGGTGAGACCCGAGGCGCGCAGCACCGCGGCAATGATGAAGGCGCCGATCAGCAGCCAGGTCAGCTCGTTGCCGAGCGCCGCATGCAGATTGCGGCTGGAGGCGAGCCCGCAGAGCACGAGAGCGGCGGCAGCCGCCAGGGCGATCAGCGTGTCGTCGAGATCGGTCAGACACCAGCCGACGATGGCGAGCTCAAAAACGGTCAGCGCAGCCTTCGCCCGACCATCGAGCGGCGAGCCGAGCCAGATCGCTGCGGTAAGGCCGGCGGCGACCAGGATGGGCAGAGCCAGCCGGAAGATCGTCCGGGCCATGCGCCAATGATTGGAACGGAGCCCGCCGGCCGTGGAGAGCGCGGTGGATGGAGGAGAGAGCATCGTCATGGCAACGGAAACGTTGCCCGGACGCGATTATTCCCAAGCCGGGCAAACTATTCCGGGGAAGTCGGCGCCGTCCTGCAACGTCGTGCGGCATCGACCATCCGCGGCTTCAGGCTGTCATGGCCCTCCGCTCTCCCCGCCATTTTGAGAGGAAGGCTTTCATTCTCGCTGGCTGCCGCGCGCAATCCGGCACGACTAGCTTGCTCCGCATCACGAGGCGCGCAGCCGCGCCACCTTCGGATCGATGAGGAGAATGAACATGTCGGACGTATTGGGAACAGCCGTCGTCACCGGTGCATCGAGCGGCATCGGAGCAGTCTATGCGGATCGCCTGGCGCGGCGGGGATATGATCTCGTCCTGGTCGCCCGCAGCGGCGACAAGCTCGCCGAGGTCGCCAGGCGGATCAGCGCCAAGACCGGCCGCAAGGTCGACATCCTGCCTGCCGATCTCGCCGACCCGGCCGATCTTGCCCGCGTCGAGGCCTTCCTGAAGGAAACCCCGGACGTGACCTTGCTCGTCAACAATGCCGGCCTCGGCGGAGCGCTGAAGCTGCTCGACTCCGACGTCGACCAGATGACGTCGCTGATCGCCCTCAACGTCATCGCCCTCACCCGCCTGACCTACGCGATCGTGCCGCAGTTCGTCGCTCGCGGCGCCGGCATGATCGTCAACATCGCCTCGATCGTCGCGATCAATCCGGAAGCGCTGAACGGCGTCTATGGTGGCAGCAAGGCCTTCGTCCTCGCCTTCAGCCAGAACCTGCAGCACGAGCTCGAAGGCTCCGGCGTCACCGTGCAGGTCGTATTGCCGGGCGCCACCGCCACCGATTTCTGGGTGATTGCGGGACGTCCGGTCGAGCACCTTCCGAGCGAGATCGTGATGCGCAGCGAGGATCTCGTCGACGCGGCGCTCGTCGGGCTCGACCGGGGCGAGTTCGCCACCATTCCCGCGCTCCAGGACGGCGCGCTCTACGACACCTACGAGGCCGCCCGGCAGGCGATGATCGGCAAACTCTCGGTCGCCAATCCTGCGCCTCGCTACCAGGTCGCGGCCTGACCGCTGCGACCGAACGACGACAAGCGACCACCGCCGCGGCGCGATCCGCGGCGGCCCGAAATCGGAGCTATCCAATGGCATTGCTCGACGAGGTGATCGAGGCGCATGGCGGGCTCGCCCGGCGCAAGGCCTTCGAGAGGATCGAGGCCTCGGCGGTGACAACCGGCGGCCTGTTCCCGCTCAAGGGCCTGCCGATTGATACGACGCGCCGCCGCATGAGCGTGTGGCTGCATGAACAGCGCGCCTCGGTCGCTCCGTTCGGGGCGCCGGACCAGCGGACCGCCTTCGGCGCCGACCGGCTCGCGGTCGAGAAGACCGACGGAACCGTCGTTGCCGAAAGCCGGGACCTGCCGGCGCTGTTCGCCGGCCATGGCTTGAGCACGCCCTGGGGACCGCTCCACCGCGCCTATTTCAACGGCTATGCGATGTGGCTCTACCTCAACTCGCCTTTCGTGCTGGCGATGGAGGGCGTCACGGTCCGCGAGCTCGCTCCCTGGCGGGAAGGAGAGGAGGAGTGCCGCGTCCTGCAGGCGTCTTTCCCAGGCGACATGGTCACGCATAGCCGCCAGCAGGAGTTCTATTTCGACAGAAAGCTCGATCTGAAGCGGCACGACTACCGGGTCGACATCGCCGGCAGCTTTGCTGCGGCCCAGATGATCGGCGACTATGTCGAGGTCCAGGGCCTGCGCGTTCCGACGCGGCGACGCGCCTATGTGCGTGGCCCCGACGCGCGGCCCGTCGCGGATCTGCTGATGGTCGCGATCGATCTCGGCGATGTGGTGTTTGCCTGAGATCGTCAGTTCAAGATTGCCGGATCGAACGCGAGGTGCGTGGAATGACCAAACTCTATCTCGACGACCTCAAGCCGGGACAGACCTTCGTCAGCGGCTCGCATGCGCTTGACGAAGAGCAGATCAAGGCGTTCGCGGGGGCTTTCGACCCTCAGCCTTTCCATCTCGACGATGAGGCGGCGAAGGGGACATTATTCGGCGGCCTCGCCGCTAGCGGCTGGCACACCGCTGCGATCACCATGCGGTTGAACGTCGAGTCGGGCCTGCCGCTCGCGAAGGGCATCATCGGCGCGGGCGGCGAGATTCAGTGGCCGGCCCCGACACGTCCGGGCGATATCCTCCATGTCGAAAGCGAGGTGACGGAGGTCGTCCCCTCGCGTTCGCGGCCCGAGCGCGGCATCGCCACCATCGTCAGCAAGACCCTCAACCAGCGCGGCGAGGTGCTGCAGGTCCTGACCGCCCGGCTGGTCGTCTACCGCCGGCCGGCGGCCTGAAGGTCGAATCCGCGCCGGTCAGACGGTGCAGTTGCAGCCCATCGTCAACGGACTTCCGCCGGCGGAGAGGCCCCGGCATCTTTCAGGGCGCGCTTCAGCCGGGGCGCCATCCAGTCGATGAACACGCGCACTTTCAGCGGCAGGAGCCCCTGGCGCGCATAGATCAGATGGACCGGGAACGATCGGCTCTCATACTCATCGAGGATGGCGACCAGGGCGCCCGATTGCAGGGCCCGCGCGACCTGGTAGCGCGGCGCGCGGATGATGCCGACGCCGCACAGCGCTGCCGTGAGTGTCGCCGTGGCGGTGTTCGCGCGGATCCGGATGCTCGGCCTTGCTTCGAGCCTGCGATTTTCGTGCTGGTAGATCCAGCCCGGCTCGGCGATCTGGCCGAAAACGACGCCGTCATGATCGGCAAGATCCTCCGGCCTCGACGGATACCCCTTGCGTTCCAGATAATTCGGACTGGCACAGGTCACGAAGCCGAAATCGCCGACCTTGAGCGCCTGGAGTGAGCTGTCCGCCAGCTCACCCAGGCGAATGCCGCTGTCGACATGTTCGTCGATGAGATTCACGACGCGGTCGAGACAGAGCACGTTCAGTGTGATCTCGGGATGCCCGCTCAGAAACTCGCAGGCCAGCGGCAACACGAGATCATGCCCGAACGCGATCGGCGCGGTGAGGCTCAGCACGCCCCTCGGGGTTTCATACTCGCCCGAGGCCCGCGACTCCGCATCGACGAGCTGCGCCATGATCTGGCGGGCAGCATCGACATAGTCGCGCCCGGCATCGGTGAGCTGGATGTTGCGGCTCGTCCGGACCAGAAGCTGGGTGCCGAGATGGCGCTCGAGCTCAGCGACCTTCCGGCTGACGCTCGGCAGCGGCGCATTCAGCTTGCGGCTCCCGGCCGACAGGCTTCCGGCGTCGACGACCGCCAGCAAAACCTGCATCGCATCGAAGCGGTCCATGGGCCTCACAGATATTGTACTAGCGGCAGTCAAGCCGTCCTTGCGCCTTCCCGCAAGCGCAGGAGAAGCCGATCGGCTCGACCAGCAAAGGTTCGGGCCCGCCTGCGCCGATCTCGGCGAACGACACGGTTCGACCGTACGCAAATCCACTCACATGCGTTTATCCGCCGGTGGAGCCCCGACATGAGTCGTCGTCATGCCAAGGCTTCCGTCGTGACCGGCAAGGTGAAGATGAACCTCGCACCACGCGGTTCGTTCGCCTCGACCCACAACCGCCCGCCATGCGACTCGACGATCGAGCGGCAGATCGCCAGGCCCATGCCCATGCCCTGCTCCTTCGTGGTGAAGAAGGGCTCGAAGATCCTGTCGGGGAATTCGATGCCCGGGCCGTGATCGCTGACCTCGACTTGCACCAAAGCTCCGAGCTGGCGCGCACGCACGCCGAGCGATCTCTCGTCGATGGTCGCATCCGTCGCTTCGATGCCGTTGCGCATGAGATTGACCAGCACCTGCTGAATCTGGATGCGGTCCAGCGGGATGAGCGGAAGGGCGCTCGCGATATCGAGCTCGACGCGCACCCGCCGCCGCGCCGCCTCTTCGGCGATGAGCTTGCGCGCCTCCTCGATGACGTCGCCGAAAGCCGTGCTCGCCCTCGTCTCCACCGACTGCTTGAACAGGGCGCGGATCCGGCTCACGACGTCGGCGGCGGCGTTGGCGTCGCGGATGATCCGCTCCACCGTCATCTGCGCGCGTTCGAGATTGGGCGGCGCAGCCGTCAGCCAGCGCTGGCAGGCGTGCGAGTTCGCCACGATAGCCGCCAGGGGCTGATTGACCTCATGGGCGATCGAAGCCGAGAGTTCGGAAAGACTGGCGATCTGCGTCGCCTTGGCGAGCTCGCCGGAGGCACGCCGCAGCGCCTCTTCCGCCTGCATTGCACGTACCTGATCCTCGATATCGATCGACATCGAATACCATTGCGCGATCGTTCCATCCTGATTCCGCACCGGCTCGGCCCGGGTCTCGAGCCAGCCATACACCCCATCCGCGCCACGCATGCGATATCTCATGGAATAGGCCTCGCCGGTGGCGACGGCGTGGCTGAGCGCCGCCACGACTTTGGCAGCGTCGTCGGGGTGGACGAAATTCTCGACGGCCGGGCGCAACCGGCTTGTCCCGGCCACGCCTATGTCGGACAGGTCCACGCCGATGAAATCTGACAGCCGCTTGTTGAAGAAGATCGGCTCGCCTTTGGGGGACAGGCGCCTGATGTAGACGGGAAGCATGTCGACGAGCTGCGCGAGCTCGCGCTCACGGTCGAGCAGGGCGGCTTCCGCATGTTTGCGTTCGCTCAGATCGAGAATGTAAGCGACACCTTGTGTGGACTGCCCTTCGAAGCAGGCAGCCCAGATCAGTACGGGCACCCGGCTGCCATCCTTCCTGAAGAACTCCTTCTCTCGGGCTTGCATCTTACCGGTTGCCGCGAGCTCTTCGGCCTCGAAGCGGGCATGCGCCTCCTGCCATTCCGAAGGCGTCATATCGAGCCATCGCAACCCCGCCTGCAAATCCGCGCGGTCGTACTGGACCATGCGGAGAAACGCGTCATTGGCGTCGATCAATCGTCCGTCCAGGTCCCAGATCACGATCCCGATGATATCGGACTCGACCAGCCGCCGAATCCGGGCTTCCGACAATGCCAGCATCGCAGATGTGAGCAAGGCCCATGGCTCGCCGGCCTGGTTCCAGCTTTATCCGACCGACGATTGGGCCGTGACGCAGGCACTGGTGAGCCACGCCGAAGCTGCTGGTTGTCCGGCAATCGTCCTGACGGTCGACCGGCAGGGCGGCCGCAACACCGAGACCCTGTTTCGCATGCGGCGCCAGGACCAGCGCGACTGTTCGGGCTGCCATACGCCGGGCTTCAAGAACGAGGTCAGCCGCAAAGCGAATTTCGCCGGCATCGACGTGTCGAAGGTCGGCAACCTCTATGGCACCGGCATGACCTGGGATTTCGTCGATCGCCTGCGCGGGATCGTCAAGGGCAAGCTCCTGCTGAAAGGCATCGTGACCGGCGCCGACGCCAAGGAGGCTCTGCGCCATGGCGTCGACGGGCTTCTGGTCTCCAATCATGGCGGGCGCGCCGAGGAGAGCGGACAGGCGACGATCGATGTCCTGGCCGAGGTCGTGGACGCGCTGAACGGGCGCATCCCGGTACTCATCGACGGCGGCGTGCGGCGCGGCACCGGCGTCCTGAAGGCCCTCGCCGTCGGTGCCGCGGCCGTCGGGATCGGTCGCCCCTATGTCTGGGGGCTCGCCTCCTTCGGCGAAGCAGGCGTCGACCGCGTGCTCCGGATTCTCGACGACGAGTTCATCACCATCATGCGCCAGACCGGCGCGCTCAATGTCGGTCAGATCACGCGCGATACGGTCACGCAGTTCTAGCGGCTGTCAGGGATCTTCAAGCAGATTTCGGCTGAGCTTTCCGGCTGGCCAGCCTCACCACTCGCCGGGACTCGCAGACGGCGTGATGCGGCCCGCCGAGCGCAACTGCCCGGAGACGGTGAGGCGCGCGGCCAACTCGCCGCGCTCCAGCAATCCCTATGTGCCCCGGCGCGGGAGAACGCCATCCAGGAACACGTCCACGGCAGAAGCGACTGCGTCCCGGATTTCTTCGTCCAATAGTGGCGGGCGCAAACCAAGAACGACCTGCAGATGAAGATCGCCGCGGATCATGCCGACGAAATGTCCGGCAGCGAGTTTGCAGTCATCGATCCGGAGCTCTTCGCGAACTCTGGCATCCTCAAGGATTCCGGCAAGCTGGGACGAGGCGCGACCTGGGCCTTGCTCATAGAATGACCTGACAAGATCGGGGAAGCGATTGGCCTCAGTGATTGCGATTCGATAGATACCGATCAAGCTGGGGGACATGTAGGCGGCCATGAGATGCTGGCCGAACGAGGTCAGCGTCTCTCGGACATCGCGCGCCCCGTTCGCCTCTATGGGCGAGGCTGACAAGGCCATGTCCGCGTTCCTGGCCACGAGGGCCAGGAAAAGACCCTCCTTGTTGCCGAACTCGTTGTAGATGTTGCGCTTCGATCCACCGGCACGATCGATGATCGCGTCGATTTTCGTCGCGGCGTAGCCCCGCTCGAAGAAGACCTCCGCAGCCGCCTGCAGGAGGGCTTCCCGCCGATTGCCCGGCCAGCCTGACTTGGCAGCCTCCGTCGGGTTCTCCCTCCCGATCCGAAAATCCTCAGATGTCTTAGCTGCCATCACCCTCACGCCTATCCGGACGTCCGACCTAGCTTTCAGCCTGGTCACTATAGACTCCTCGCATAGGTGCCCAAGCCATTGGCTCAATAGCGCGATTTCCGCTGGATCGGCATGTTTCCGGAAAGGCCACGCATGCTGTCGAGGCGATGGCGCTCGTATCGGATCGCGTCCTCTCTTGACTGGTAATTACAATTACCATACGTGTCAATGGTAATCGAAATTACCGAGGTCGTGATGACAGACCCGGGCACGATAGCGCGGGTGGCCGGCCCGGAAACCATGCCGTTCGACGTGCTCACCCAGCTCGGGGCGCAGCCGATCCGTTCAGATCATCAAGGAGAGTTGTCATGCTCAAGCGGTTTGTCTCGATCCTCACCTTTTCGGCGCTTGCGATCACCGCGGCTCCGGCCACCGAACGGCCCGCCGGCAAGATCACGACGGTGTTCGACCGTCCGCTGCCGCATGTCCCCGGCAAGAGCCTGAGGAGCGTGCTGGTCGAGTATGCGCCGGGTGCCGGCTCGCCGGCCCACACCCATGCCAAGTCCGCCTTCATCTATGCGACGGTGCTGGAGGGCTCGGTCCGCAGCAGCGTCAACGGCTCGCCGGAGAAGGTCTACCAGGCCGGCGAAAACTGGGTCGAGGAGCCCGGCGCCTTCCACGGCGTCAGCGCCAATGCCAGCGATACCCAGCCGGCACGCATCCTGGCCGTCTTTGTCGTCGACACGAGCGAGACCGAGCTGACCAAATTCGCCACGAAGTGAGCTGACCGCAGCTGCGCTCAGGCGGCCGGCTCCCTGCCGTCGAGGCGCGCAATCGCAACCATCGGCCTGCCAACGGGACTGGGATCATGGACCCCCTCGATGAGAAGAGCACCGTCGCCACCGCGGACAACCCTGCGAGGGTCGCCCCCGCCGCGCGGCCGGGCAAGAAGAAGAAGGTCATCGGCCTGCTGCTCTGCCTCGGCGCCGGCGCGGCCGCGGCTGCCGGCTGGGCCAATGCCCGCTCCGGCGGCGAGGCCACCGACAACGCTTATCTGCGCGGCGACCTGACTTCGCTGGCGCCGAAGATCGCCGGTTACGTCACCGCTGTCGAGATCGAGGACAACCAGGCGGTCAAGGCCGGCGACATCCTGTTCCGGATCGACGACGCCGATTATCGCGCCAGGCTCGCCCAGGCCCTCGCCAATGTCGAGGCGGCGCAGGCGCGCGTCACCAATGTCGATGCCGAGACCAAGCTTCAACACGCCTTGGTCCACCAGGCCGAAGCCCAGAAACAGGCCGCCAGCGCCGAGGTGACCCTCGCGACGCGGTCGCAGGGGCGGCGGCGCGAGCTGATCCGCAGCAATGCGGTGAGCCAGGCCCTGCTCGATGAGAGCGACGCCGCCCGCTCGCGCGCCGAAGCCAACCTGGCGGCGGCCTCGGCGACGATCGAGGCGCAGCAGCAACGCATCGCCGTGCTGACCACCCAGCGCGAGGCGGCCGTCGCCGCCGTGGCGCAGGCGCAGGCGGCCCGCGACCTCGCTCAGATCGACCTCGATAACACGGTGGTCCGTGCGCCGGTCGGCGGCGTCGTCGGCAATCGCCAGGTCCGGTTAGGCCGGCTGGTCGCGCCGGGAGCCGTCCAACTCGACATCGTCCCCGTCGACGATGTCTGGGTCATCGCGAACTTCAAGGAGACCCAGCTCGAACAGATCCGGCCGGGCCAGCACGTCCGCATCAGCGTCGACGGCTATCCGAACCAGGCGCTCCAGGGTGTGGTCGACAGCTTCGCCCCCGGCAGCGGCTCAGCCTTCAGCCTGCTCCCGGCCGACAATGCGACAGGCAACTTCGTCCGTGTCGTCCAGCGCGTCCCGGTCAAGATCCGCTTCACCGGCAATCCCTTGCCCGGCCGCCTCGTGCCCGGCCTGTCGGCGCGCGTCGAGATCGCGACGGGAGGCGCATCATGACCCTGGCCGCCAGCGCCGCGCCGGGGCGCAGCACCGCTGCGGCCGGCACCCTTCTCGTCACCGGCGTCGTCCTCGCCGCCTTGACCGAGGCGATCGCCGGTACCGTCCTCGCGCTCGGGCGCGGCGACATCATCGGCGACACCGCGGCGACGCCCGACGAGTTCGCCTGGCTCGACATCGGCTACATCACGCTGAAGCTCATCGGCTTCATGACCGCGCCCTGGCTGATGAGCCGGATCAGCCCGCGCAGCCTGCTCGTCGCGGCGACCCTCGCCATGGGGCTGGCCTCGGGCATCGCCGCCATGACGACCCGGCTCGATCTGCTGATCGGGCTGCGCCTCGCCCAGGGCTTGTCCGGCGGCACCCTGCTCGTCGCCGGGCAGGCGCTGATCTTCCTGCGTTTTCCCGCCGCGCATCAGCCTCTGCTTCAGGCGCTCTTCGCCATGGGCGCCGTCGTCGCGCCCGGCACGCTCGCCCCGGCGTTGCAGGGCTGGCTGCTCGATGCGCAGGCCTGGACCTGGATCTTCTACGGCATCGTGCCGCTTGCGCTCACCGCCGCCGGGCTCCTGCTGCTGGCCGATGGGCCGATGCCGGAGAAGAGCCCCCGTCGCCCGTTCGACTGGCTCGGCGTCGCGCTGCTCTCCCTCACCTTCTTCTGCACGACCTATGTGCTGACGCAGGGCAGCCGCTGGGACTGGTTCGAGGAACCGCGCATCCTCTGGCTGACGCTGACCGGCGCCGCCGCATTCCTGGCCTTCCTCGTCCAGCAGGCCTTGACCAGGGGCCGCGGCCTTATCGACGTCTCCCTGTTCGGGCCGAACGACTTCACCTTCGCCTTCATCGTCAGTTTCGTCGCCGGCGCCGCCCTCTCCGGCAGCGCCTTCGTCATCCCGGCCTTCGCCACCTCCGTCCTCGCCTTCACTCCGAGCGCAGCCGGCGAGCTCCTCTTGCCGAGCGGCGCGCCCTTCATCGCCACGCTCCTCTTCGCCGCCCTGCTCTTCCAGTTCCGCCATGTGCCGCCCTTCGCCACCGTGCCCTTGGGCATCCTGATCCTGATGAGCGGGATGTGGCTGCTCTCCGGCTCGACCAGCGAGAGCGGCGCCGATGACATGATGGCGGGCGTGCTGCTGCGCGGCTTGGGCCTCGGCTTCCTGTTCCTGTCGATCACGCTGATCGCCTTCAGCCATCTCGACGCAAGCCGGCTCGCCGGCGGCATCGGCCTGTTCAACACCGGCCGCCAGCTCGGCGGGCTGATGGGGATTGCGGCGCTGCAGACGCTGATCGAGCACCACACCATCGGCAATCTCGCCGTCCTGGGCGCCAATGTCGCCGCCGGCAAGCCCGCCGTCATCGAGCGCCTCGCCGCCCTGACCGCGATGCTGGCAGCCAAGGGCATGGACGCCGCCGCCGCTGGCCGCGCCGCTGCGAGCCTGCTCGGCCGCGCGGTGACGGGCCAATCTGCCGTGATCGCCTTCGACACCGCCTTCAACGCGGTCGCCTTGCTGTTCGTTTTCGCCGCCCCCATCCTCGTCGCCATCAAGATCGGCTTCGCAAAATACGAAAAGGCGCATGCGGCGCGGCCGCAGGATATCCGCAACGCTGGCTGACGAGAGATGCCAGGCTGCATTTCAGCCGATGCAGCCCATCCGGGCTATGCCTTGCCCCAAAGCGACGTCGCCGACCTGCTCGCAAGGTCGCCTTTGCTGGTGCGACGGGCCTCTACGCGCTCACCTCGGCGAGGCTCACCGTCCCGCCCAGCAGGCAGCCCACCGGCCTGTCCTCGACGAAGCCCAGGCGGACGCCGATTTCGGACAATGATCCCATCGCCCGCCCCTGGAAAATCGCGATGCGCCGGCTATTGCGCGCCACCAGCCCGTTCTTGAGCAGGCCGAAGGCCAGGGCCGCGGCGGCGATCCCCGTCGCCGCATCCTCCGGATAGCCCGACGATTTCGGAAATTGCCTGGCCTCGAAGCGCCGCTCGGCCTGATCGTCGATCGCATAGGGGTAGAGCCCGGTCGAGCCGATGCGCTCGCAGCACTCCTCGGTCCGCTTCATGTCCGAGGTCAGAGCGTTCAGATGCCCGGTGCTCTTCATCGGAATCAGCGTCTTGATGCGCGACGTCACTGCATTCTGGATTGGCAGGTCGAGAAGGTCGCTGCGCGACAGGGCGAGCGTCGCCAAAACTTCATCCTCCTCTGCCCGCGTCAGATCGACGACCTTGCCGACGGGCTGGCTGATCTCGATCGACGGATCGCCGGGCTCGTTCAGGCCGACATAGCCGGTCACCGGGCCGCTGCGCGTCGCGATACGAACCTGGTTGGCGTCGAGCTTGCCGGCCATGGCCAGGCACCAGAGGGCCCCGATAGTCGCATGTCCGCACATCTCCATCTCGTGGCGCGGGACCCAGAAGCGGAAGCTGTAGTCGAACTCGGCGCTGGTCGCCGGCAGCACGAAGCCGGATTCGTGGCCGAAGCGCTGTGCCACCGCCTGCATGTCTCCATCGCGCCAGCCCGCGGCGTCGATCGCGATCGGGCAGGGATTGCCGCCCTGCCCCTTATGGGTGAAGACGTTGACAAGTCCGAAATCGGTCATCCTCTTCCCTCCCCCTGGGCTTCGTAGGCTCCAGCCAGGATAGGGAGGAGGCTCGGCCGGTGCACGACCGAACGGGCCTTATGGCTTGTCGGATCGGGCCACGCCCTTGCGCAGATCCGTCGGCGTCAGGCCGGTCACGCGCCGCATCGTCCGGGCAAGCGCCGAACCGGATTCGAAGCCGACTCGCCAGGCGATCTCGCCGATCGCAAGCCCGGTCTCGGACAACAGCTCGCGCGCCCGCCTGATCCGCTCCTGCTCCTGGAAGGCGGCGATCGAGAGGCCCGTATTTTCGCGGAACAGGCGCGTCGCGTGGCGCCGGGAAATCCCGAACAGATCGGCGATCAGGTCGAGCCGCAGATCCTTACCGGCATTCTGCGTGATGAAGGATTTGATCTCGGAGACGAGCATGTCGCCATGCCCCTCCGGCCGCGCCGCCGAGAGCGGATCGCTGCGCTCGATCTGGGCCAGGCAGTTAATCAGCAGGGCCGCGGCGAGATGGCTGCGCGCCGCCTGCGAAACCTTGTCCTCGGCCCCGCCAGCCCGGCACAGCCGTTGCAGCGAGCGGATCTCGGGCGTCGTCGCGAAGAAGGCCGGCTTGGCAAGCTTTGCACGGGCGCGGCTCAGAGAGCCGACACGCGCCTCGATCATCGCCAGCTGATTGTCGGTCGCGTAGATCGCCATGTGCCGGTGGCTGCTGCGAACCGCCGTCGTCTGGTGGGCCATGGCTTTGGGCACGACCACGAAACGCTCTTCGCTCAGCCAGGCGCCGGCCCTTCTGGTCTCATCCCGGAAATCGACCGCGCCGACCTCCGGCAGGAAGATCATCAGGCAGTCATGCCAGTGCCAAGGCACATGATACTCGCCGCCGCCCCCGAACAGCGCCAGCTGCTCCTCGCTGTCGGCCAGCAGCGCGGCAGCTGTCGAGGTGTCGCGGAGTTGCTGGATCGAGCGGAGCATCTCCCAGCGTAACACCGGTTGTCCGAGGCGGAAATCGCCGCTGCCGCACGCCAGTTATCCCGGGCCAGCACGCACAGAACGCGGTGACGGGCTCCTAAGCGCGAGCGACACCAAGATTGCCACCATGGCCCTGGACCAGTTCACCCATGTCCGCAATCTCATCGGGATCCGGCTGAACGGGCTCATGTCGCGCCATGCCACTTGACGCGGCAACCAGCGGCTCGTACTCCTCTAAGAAATAGATACCAGTATATGAAATAAATTTCAAGCTGGTCATGACGACACCGGAGATCGGTCCGGCGTCGAGCTCTGGAGGGGAAACATGCGCATCAAGGAATTGGCTCGGACTCTGACGCTGACGGTTGCAACGGGCCTCGGCCTGTCGCTCGCTCTGGGACATGGCGCGGCAGCGCAGACCCCGCCGCAGTTCCGCTGCAAGGAAGGCGAGACCTATTACATGAACGTGATGGTCTCGGGCGTGGAATACTGGTTCCCCGTCTACGAGATGTTCAAGCAGGCGGCACAGTCGCTCGGCTGCAAGACCGCCTATACCGGCACGCCGGAATACGACGTCACCAAGCAGATCGCGAGCTTCGACCAGATCCTGGCGAAGAAGCCGGCCGGCATCCTGGTCCACCCGATGAATTCGGACCCGTTCATCGAGCCGATCAATCGCGCGACCGCCTCGGGCGTGCCGGTCGTGACCTTCGCCGCCGACTCGCCGAACAGCAAGCGCGTCTCCTATGTCACCTCCGACAATGACCGCGAAGGCTCCTACGCCGCCGACGTGATCGCCAAGGCGATGGGTGGCAAGGGCGAGTACGGCATTCTCGAGAACCCCGGCCAGGACAATCACGACCGGCGCGTCGCCGCCTTCGTCAAGCGGATGGGCGAGAAGCATCCCGGGATCAAGCTGGTCGCCCGGGCGCCATCCAACCAGGACCCGACCAAGGCCTACAACGCCGTGTTGAGCATGGCCCAGGCCAATCCCAATCTCGGCGCGCTGTTCATGCCGGAGGCCAATTCGGCGCTGGGCGCAGCGCAGGCGGCGCAAGAGCTCGGCGGCAAGATCAAGGTCATGAACGCCGACGTGAACGGCAAGATCCTCGACATGATCAAGAGTGGCCAGGTCTTCGGCGCGATCAACCCGAACCAGGGCATGCAAGGCTATATGGGCTTCATGCTGCTTTTCATGGCGGCCCATCCCGAACTGATCGACCCGATGAACGACTACAAGCGCTCGGGCTTCAACCCCATGAGCGTGCCGGTCGTCGACAACGGCTTCGCCGTCGTCACCAGGGACAATGCCGACGATTTCTACTGGGACGCCTATCTGAAGCGCCGTGGCACCAAGGGCATCAAGGAATAAGCTCGAGCCCTCTCCCGGCGGAGCACCACTACGCTCCGCCGACCTCTTCTCCCGCGACGAGCCGTGCCATGCCGCCCCTCGCCCTCGAAGTCCGTAATGTCAGCAAAAGCTTCGGCCCGGTGCGTGCGCTCGACGGCGTCAGCTTCAGCCTGCGTAAGGGCGAAATGCACGCGCTGATGGGCGAGAACGGCGCCGGCAAGTCGACGCTGATGAACATCATCGACGGCATCCTCAGGCCCGATAGCGGCGAGATCCTGGTAGGTGGCCGCCCCGTCGAGATCGCCTCGCCGCAGAAGGCGCATGAGCTCGGCATCGGGCTGGTGCATCAGGAGATCGCGCTCTGCCCGGACATCTCGGTCGCCGAGAACATCTCAATGGCGGCGACCAACAGCCGGCGCGCCTGGCTGATGGACTATCGCGAATTGCGTCGCCGGGCCGACCAGATCCTCGCCTCGCTCGCCGAGATCGATCCGCAGGCGCTGGTCGGAGACTTGTCGATCTCCGAGCAGCAGATCGTCGAGATCGCCAAGGCCCTGGCGCTCGACTGCTCGATCCTGATCCTCGACGAGCCGACCGCGGCGCTGACCGAGCGCGAAGCCGGCAAGCTCTTCGCGATCATCGCGCAGCTCAAGGCGCGCGGCATCAGCATCATTTATATCAGCCACCGCATGGCCGAGGTCTTCGCGCATTGCGACCGGATCAGCGTGCTGCGCGACGGGCGCTATATCTGCACCGAGGAGGTCGCGGCCACCACGCAGGAGGAGATCGTCCGGCGCATGGTCGGCCGGCATCTCGGCGACATCTATCCGGCGAAGAATCCGGCCAGCGTCGATGCTCCCATCCTGATGTCGGTCAGCCATCTGCAGGACGGCGATCGCGTTCGCGATGTCTCCTTCGATCTGCGCCGCGGCGAGGTCCTCGGCATTGCCGGGCTGATCGGCGCCGGCCGCACCGAGATCGCCCTCGGCATCTGCGGGCTCAGCCGCCTCGCCGCGGGCAAGGTCGTATTCGAGGGCCAGGAGGTGACGCCGCGCAGTTATGCTGAGAGCATAGCCAACGGCATCGTGTACCTCTCCGAGGACCGCAAGGGCGCCGGCGTCTTCGTCGACTTGCCGATCGCGATGAACGTCTCGGCGCTGGACATCGACCGCGTCGCGAGCGCCGGCTTCGTCAGCCGCGCCAAGGAACAGGCGCAGGCGAAGAACCTCGCCGACCAGTTGCGCCTGAAGCGCGGCTCGCTCGACGATGCCGCCTCGACCCTGTCGGGCGGCAACCAGCAGAAGGTCGCGCTCGCCAAGCTGCTCTCGGTTTGCCCGAAGGCGATCATCCTCGACGAGCCGACACGCGGGGTCGATATCGGCGCCAAGGCCGAGATCCACCGCATCCTGCGTGAGCTCGCGAGCGGCGGCACCGGCATCGTCACGATCTCGTCGGAGCTGCCGGAGCTGATCGGCCTGTGCGACCGCGTCCTCGTCGTGCACGAGGGCCGCATCGCCGGCGAGGTCTCCGGTGACGATCTCAACGAGGAAACGATCATGCGGCTCGCCTCGGGGCTTGCGATCGAAGGGCAGGAAGCGAGATGAGCGTGGCCAGCGGATTGGACGAAGAGCTGCGCCCGACGGCGGTGCGGGAAACGACCAGCGGCGGCTGGCGCAGCATCGCCAGCATGCGCGAATTCGGCCTGGTGCTGATCATCCTGGCGCTCTGCGTCGTGATGAGCTTCGCCTCGCCCTATTTCCTGAGCTGGGGCAATTTCCGGGCGATGCTGATGTCCTTCTCGATCGAGGGCATCGTCGTGGTCGGCATGACGGTCCTGCTGATTGTCGGCGCGATCGATCTCTCGGTCGGCTCGGTCGTCTGCTTTGCCATGGTGGTCGCCGGCACGGCCTTTCTCGCCGGCATCGATCCCTGGACGGCGAGCCTCGCCGGTATCGTCGCCAGTGCCCTCATCGGCGTCGCGATGGCCTCGTTCGTCACGGCCATCGGCCTGCATTCCTTCATCGTTTCGCTCGCCTTCATGGTGATCGTGCGCGGCCTCTGCCTCGCGATCACCGATGGCAGACCACTATCGCTGTTCTCGCTGCCGGCGGGCTTCAAGTTCATCGGCCAGGGCACGGTGCCGCTCGACCTGCGCGTCCTCGGCTTCCCTCAGGTCTACGACGTGCCGGTCGTCATCCTGATCTTCCTCGCGGTGGTCGTCGTCTTCGACCTTCTCCTGCGCAAGGCCACCGTCTTCCGCAAGGTGTTCTACACCGGCAGCAACGAGAAGGCGGCGCAGTACTCCGGCATCCGCACCAACCGGGTGAAGTTCTTCTGCATCGTGCTGTGCTCGGGCCTCTCCGGCGTCGCCGGCGTGCTCTACATGGCGCGCTTCGGCGCCGCACCGCCGACCTTCGGCGTCGGCATGGAACTCAACATCATCGCCGCGGCGGTGATCGGCGGCGCCAGCCTCAAGGGCGGCTCCGGCACCATCCTCGGCGCGATCCTCGGCATCGCCCTGCTCTCGGTGGTGTCGAGTTCGCTGACCCTGCTCGACGTGCCGCCGGTCTGGCAGGACGTGATCCGCGGCGTAATCCTGCTCGCGGCGGTGACGATCGACCACCTCCTCCACACCCGCAAGCGCGCCCGCGGCGCCGTGCGCGCCGGCTGAACGAGTTCGTCATGGCCTCCCATTCCAACGACGATTTCGAGCGGCTGCGGAAGATCCACCGCGTGCTGGTGATGCATTACGTCGAAGGCCTGAGCCAGGCCGAGATCGCCAAGCGCACCGGCTTTTCCCATCCGACGGTCAACCGGCTGGTCAAGGAAGGGCACGAGCGCGGCTATGTGCAGATTTCGGTGCGCTCGCCCCTGCAATCGCTGTTCGCGCTCGAAGAGCAGCTTGCGGCGGCCGGCGCACTGAAGGAAGCGATCGTCACGCCGACGGTCTCGGACCAGGAAGAGGTCAACCTGACCACGGTGGGCCGGGCCGCCGCCGAGCATCTCCTGTCGAACCTCGAGGACGGCGACACGATCTGCGTCTCCGGCGGACGCGGCGTCGATGCGGTGATCCAGGCACTGGCGCCGAACCGCGCCTATGACGTCACCGTCGTCCCCGCGACCGGCGGCATCCAGGGCGAATACTTCACCGATGTGAACCATCTGGCGGCGCAGCTCGCCCACAAGCTCAAGGGCAAGGCCTTCCAGATCCATGCGCCCGTTTTCGCCGCTTCCCGCGAGGAGCGCGACGTTTTGCTCTCGCTGCAGTCAGTGCGGGAGGTGCTGGCCCGGGCCCGCGACGCGGCGATCGCCGTGACGGGCATCGGCTCCGTCCTGGCCAAGCATTCGACCTATCTCAGCCTGCGCGCGAACGGTCCCGGGACCGAAAGCGAGTTGTCGCGGCTCGATGCGGCCGGCGAGCTCGTCGCGCATCTGCTCGATCGCCGCGGCCGGCTCTGCGACTACCCGCTGAACGAGCGCGTGATCGGCCTGACGCTGGATGAACTCAAGGCGATCCCGCTGGCGATCGGCGTCTGCGCCGGAGCGCGCAAGGCGGCGCCTGCCGCCAGCGCCCTGCGCGGCGGCTTCCTCGACGTGCTGGCGACCGACGAAGCGACCGGCAACGCGATCATCGATGTCCTGAAGGATGATACCCATGGCAACTGACCAGCAACAGCGCCCGATGGGCAAGAGCGCAGTGAGCGCGAGCGCCATCGGCCTTGGCACCTGGGCGATGGGCGGCTGGATGTGGGGCGGCACCGACGAGGCCAAGGCGGTCGAGGCGATCCGCGCCTCGCTCGACGCCGGCGTCAGCTTGATCGACACCGCGCCAGCCTACGGCCTCGGCAAGTCCGAGGAGATCGTCGGCGAGGCGATTGCCGGTCGCCGCTCAGAGGTCGTGCTGGCGACGAAATGCGGCCTCGTCTGGCATACCGACAAGGGAAATCATTTCTTCGACGAGCATGGCCAGCGCGTCCATCGCCATCTCGGGCGCGACTCGATCCTGCACGAGGTCGAGCAGAGCCTGCGCCGGCTGCGCACCGACTATATCGACCTCTACATCACCCATTGGCAGGACCCGACGACGCCGGTCGCCGAGACCATGGCAACGCTGCTGGAGCTGAAGCGGCAGGGCACGATCCGGGCGATCGGGGTGAGCAATGTCAGCCCCGACGAGCTGAAGGCCTATCTCGCCATCGGTCCGGTCGATGCCATCCAGGAGCGCTACAACATGCTCGATCGCGAGATCGAGGCGACGCTGCTGCCGATCTGCCGGACGCATGAAGTCGCGACGCTGAGCTATTCCTCGCTGGCGCTCGGCCTGCTCTCCGGCAAGATCGGGCCGGACCGCGTCTTCTCCGGCGACGATCTGCGCAAGGACGATCCGCGCTTTGCGCCCGAGAGCCTGAAGCGCATCGCCGCCTTCCTCGCCGAGATCGGCCCGATCGCGGCCGCCCATGATGCGACCGCCGCGCAGCTCGTGATCGCCTGGACCATCGCCCAGCCCGGCATCAGCTACGCGCTCTGCGGCGCCCGCGATCGGACGCAGGCCGTCGAGAATGCCGGCGCCGGCAGGATCTCATTGTCGACCGCGGAGTTGCGCCGCATCGACGAAGCGATCGTGCGCCATCTGTCCAAGGCAGCCTGAGAAGCATCCAGAGACCATGATGGCCCAGGATCGTGCAGAGCGGATCGACGCCTTGCGTCGCAAGGGGCGTGCCCAGGTGCTCGTCGTCGGCGGCGGCATCAATGGGATCAGCACCTTCCGCGAGCTCGCGCTCAACGGTGTCGACGTCGTGCTGGTCGAGCGCCGCGACTTCATGAGCGGGGCGAGTTCGGCCCCCTCGCGCATGATCCATGGCGGCTTGCGCTACATGGAGAATGGCGAATTTGCGCTGGTCCGGGAATCGCTGCGCGAGCGCAATCTGCTGCTGGCCAATGCGCCGCACCTCGTCAGCCCGCTGCCGACGCTGATCCCGGTTGTCGACCGCTTCTCCGGCTTGATCGGCGCCGTGCGTCGCTTCTTCGGCGGGGCTGAGACGGCTGGCGCCCGCGGCGCGCTGATCATCAAGCTCGGGCTTTCGCTCTACGATCTCTACGCCGGGCGCGACAGCGGTGTGCCGCGTCACAGCTTCTTCGGCAGCAGCGAGACAAAGCGGCGCTGGCCGGCGCTGCGCTCCGACATCGTCGGCAGCGCGCTCTATTACGATGCCAGGATCAGCCATCCCGAGCGGCTCGGCATCGAGCTCATCCTCGACAGCGAGCAGGCCTCGCCCCAGGCGCTGGCGCTCAACCATCTCGGCCTCGTCGGGCTGGAACCGGGCGGCGCCGTGCTCCAGGACGGTCTGACCGGCGAACGCTTCACGCTCGACGCCGGGATCATCGTCAACGCGACCGGCGCCTGGATCGATCTGACCAATCAGGAGCTCGCTGGGAAGGCACCGCGCCTGATCGGCGGCACCAAGGGCTCGCATCTCGTCATCGCCAACCGGCGCCTTTACGAGGCGATCGGTGAGACGATGATCTACTTCGCCAATCGCGAGGGCCGGGTCTGCATCCTGTTCCGGCACCTCGGCCAGGTGCTGGCGGGCTCGACCGATATCAGCGTCGAGACGCCGGACGGTGTGCGCTGCGAGCCAAACGAGGCCGCCTATATCCTGGCTTCGATCGCCGAGGTCTTCCCGGACATCCCGATTGCGCCCGATGAGCTGATCTACCGCTTCTCCGGCGTGCGGCCCCTGCCGCGCAGCGATCGCTGCCTGAATGCCAGCATCTCGCGCGACCATAGTTGCGAATGGCTTGATCAGGCGGCGGGCGCGGCCCGGCCGGTGCTCAATCTGGTCGGCGGCAAATGGACGACCTTTCGCGCCTTTGGCGCCGATGCCGCGGACATGGTCCTCATCAAGCTGGATCTCCCGCGCCGAATGGCGACCGAGCACAGCGCGATCGGTGGTGGCCGCGACTATCCGTCGAACGAGCATCGGCAGGCCTGGATCGAGCGCATCGCCAAGGCGGCGGGGCTGACACGGGAGACGGCGGAGCGCTTGCTGGCGCGTTACGGCGCGCGAGCAGCTGAGTACGCACGCACGCTGTCCGGAGGCGGCGACGAGGCCCTCCGCTCGCTACCGGCCTATGGCCAGGGCGAGATCGCCTGGATCATCAACCGGGAGCGCCCGGAGACGCTGGCCGATCTCGTCCTGCGCCGCCTGACGATCGCCTTCACGGGCGAGCTCTCGCATGCCGCAGTGATCGAACTGTCCGAGATCATGGCGGTGGCGCGCGGCTGGAATGAACGCCAGCGCGTGATCGAATGCGCCGCTCTCCTCACCGAACTCAACACCAATCACGGCGTCAGCGAAGCGATGCTTCGCTGACGCGATGCTGACCAAGGGAACAGCGATGTACGATTCGAAGAAAGTCCGCATGAACCGGCTGTTCCACAACGGCAGGTGTCTTGACGTCGCGATCGATCACGGCGTCTGCAACGAGCCCTCCTTCCTCGATGGGCTCGAGGATATGGGTCGGATCGTCGACGTCCTGGCCGCGGCCGGTCCCGACGCGATCCAGATGAACTACGGCCAAGCCGACCTGCTACAGGGTCGGCCCGGCAAGGACAAGCCGGCGCTGGTCATGCGCATCGACATGGGCAATCCCTATAACGCGCTGCGCCATCGCGAGATGTGGGGGGTGCTGCAGAACGCGCATGATCCGGTCGTGCCGGCGCTGAAGCTCGATGCCGCCTGCGTCGTGGTCAACCTGTTCATGCTGCCGGACGAGCCGGCGCTGTTCCGGCAATGCGTCGAGAACATCGCCCGCGTCCGGCAGGATTGCGAGCGCTACGGCATGCCGCTGATGATCGAGCCCCTGGTGATGCAGCCGAACAGCGCCCGCGGTGGCTATCTCGTCGACGGCGATGCGCAGAAGATCGTCACGCTGGTCCGTCTCGCTCGCGAGATGGGCGCCGACATCATCAAGGCCGATCCGACCAGCGATCCCGCCGAGTTCGGCCGCGTCGTCGAGGCGGCGCGCTGCCCGGTGCTGGTGCGCGGCGGCGGCAAGGCCGACCTGCGCCAGGTCTTCGCCAATTCCTGCGCGCTGATGCAGCAGGGCGCGCATGGCATGGTCTATGGCCGCAACATCTATCAGCACGCCTCGCCAAGCCGCGTGGTCAGGGCGCTGATGGCGATGATCCATGACGGCGCCGACGATGCGGCCGCTTGGCGGATCTATGAGGAGCGCGGATGAGCGAGCTGCTTCTCGGCCTCGATGCCGGCAATACCGTCGTCAAGGCTGTGCTGTTCGACCGCAGCGGCAAGGTCGTCGGCAAGGCCGCCCGCGACGGCCATTCGAGCAAGCCGGAACCCGGCCATGTCGAGCGCGAGATCGGCGAGCTCTGGGGCAATGCCGGCGAGGTGATCGCCGCTTGCCTGCGCGATGCCGGCGCCGAAGGTCGCGACATCGCCGCTATCGGCACGGCCGGTCATGGCAACGGCCTCTATCTGCTCGACAAGAAGGGCGGTCCGCTGCTCGGCATCCAGTCGCTCGATACGCGCGCCGCCGGATTGGCGGCGGAGTGGCGGGCCGACGGTACCGCCGCTACGCTCTATCCGCTCTGCCTGCAAAAACCCTGGCCGTCGCAGACGGCGACACTGCTCGCCTGGGTCAAGCGCAACCGGCCGGAGATCTATGAGCGGGCCGGCACGGCCTTCCTGTGCAAGGACGCGCTGACCTTCATGCTCACCGGCAAGCTGGTGAGCGATTATTCCGATATGAGCGGCTGCGGGCTGATGCGCCTGCCCGAGCGCGACTACGACGCCGAGCTGCTCGCCGCCTATAACCTCGCCGATGCCCGAGCGCTGCTGCCGCAGCTGGTGCAGTCCGACGCAGTCGCCGGGACCGTGACGGAGCAGGCGGCGCTGCGCACTGGGCTTGCGGTCGGCACGCCGGTCGCGGCGGGTTTCTTCGACATCATCGCCAGCTCTGTCGGCGCCGGGGCTGCCGCGCCGGGGCAAGCTGCGATCGTGGTCGGGACCTGGGGGGTCAACCAGATCATCGTCGACCGGCCAGTCATCGATGAGCGCATTTTCCATGCCTGCACCTGGCGGCCGGACCGCTATGTCGCGGTCGAATCCAGCGCGACCTCGGCGGTCAACCTCGAATGGTTCGTGCACGAGATCCTGGGCGATCACGGCGAGAGCGCCTTCGCGCGCTGCAACGAGCTCGTCGCCTCGGTGACACCGAGCGCCGACAGCCCGCTCTTCCATCCCTTCCTCTACGGCTCCGGGTCTGAGCCGACGGCGCGCGCCGCCTTCCTCGGCCTCGCCGGCTGGCATGGCCGCGCCGAGATGCTGCATGCGCTTTACGAAGGCGTCGTCTTCGAGCATCGCCGCCATATCGATCGCCTACGCGTTGCGGGAGTGAGTTTCGACCGGGCCGTGCTGTCAGGAGGCGGGTCGCGCAGCACCGCCTGGTGCCAGATGTTCGCCGACGGTATCGGCGTGCCCGTCACGGTCGCCGAGTGCGAGGAGACCGGTGCGCTCGGCGCTGCCATCGCCGCGGGTGTTGCTGCTGGACTGTTCGCTGATATCGAGGCCGGCGTCGCCAAGATGGTCAGGCCCAGGCGCAGCTTCGTGCCGAACCGCCCAGACGGGAGGTTGAGCGATGCGCGCTACCGGCTCTATGACGATCTTGCTACGACCTTGGCAGCGCAATGGCAGCGTTACCGATCGGAGGTCGCGTGAGCGTCCGTCGCCATCTCGGCTCCTGGGATTACGTCATCGTCGGCGCCGGCTCGGCGGGCTGCGTGCTCGCCAATCGCCTCAGCGCCGATCCCGCCAAGCGCGTGTTGCTGCTCGAAGCCGGTGGCTCCGACAACTATCACTGGATCCACATCCCGGTCGGCTACCTCTACTGCATGGGCAATCCGCGGACCGATTGGGGCTACAGCACAGCAGCGGAAAAGGGCCTCAACGGCCGCTCCCTCGCCTATCCGCGCGGCAAGGTGCTCGGCGGCTGCTCCTCGATCAACGGCATGATCTATATGCGCGGCCAGGCCGCCGACTATGATGGCTGGCGCCAGCTCGGCAATCCCGGCTGGGGCTGGGACGAGGTCCTGCCGCTGTTCCGCAAATCCGAGCGGCATCACAGCCTGGCCGGGGCATTCCATGGCCAGGATGGCGAGCTGCATGTCGAGCGCCAGCGCCTGTCCTGGCCGATCCTCGACGCGGTGCGCGAAGCCGCCGAGGAGATCGGCGTCCCGAAGATCGACGACTTCAACGCCGGCGACAATTTCGGCTCGGCCTATTTCGAGGTGAACCAGAAGGCTGGCTTCCGCTTCAACGCGGTGCGCGCCTTCCTCAGCCCGGTGCGGAAACGCAGCAATCTGACCGTGCTGACGCAGGCGCAGGCCGAGCGCATCACCTTCTCGGGCAAGCGCGCGACCGGACTTGAGCTACGCCTCAAGGGCGAGCCCGTCCAGGTCGATGCCGCCGGCGAGCTGATCCTGTCGGCGGGCGCGATCGGCACGCCGCAATTGCTGCAGCTCTCCGGCGTCGGTCCCGGTGCGCTGCTGTCGCAGCACGGCATCGCCGTCGAGCATGAGCTGCCCGGCGTCGGCGAAAACCTGCAGGACCATCTCCAGATCCGCACCGTCTTCAAGATCTCAGGTGCGCGGACGCTGAACGAGCGGCAGGCGAGCCTGTTCGGCAAGATGGGCATCGCGTTCGAATATGCGTTGCGCCGCTCAGGGCCGATGGCGATGGCGCCGAGCCAGCTCGGCATCTTCATGCGCTCGGACGAGCGCTTCGCCACGCCGAACATCGAATTTCATGTCCAGCCGCTGTCGCTGGAGCGCTTCGGCCAGCCGCTCGACGCCTTTCCGGCCGTGACGATCTCGGTCTGCAATCTCCGCCCGGATTCGCGCGGCCATGTCCGGATCGCCTCAAGCGACCCGTTCGTCCACCCCAGCATTGCGCCGAATTATCTCTCGACCGAGAGTGATCGCGAGGTCGCGGCCGGCTCGATCGTGGCGGCGCGTCGCCTGATGGCGACGCAGCGGATGCGGGCGTTCCAGCCGGAGGAGCTCAAGCCCGGCATCGCGATTCAGGAGCCCGCCGAGCTGGCGCGGGCGGCGGGCGACATCGCGACCACCATCTTCCACCCGGTCGGGACCGCCAAGATGGGCACCGACCCGATGGCGGTGGTCGATCCGCAACTGCGCGTGCATGGCCTTGAAGGCCTGCGCGTCGTCGACTGCTCGATCATGCCGACGATCGTCTCGGGAAACACCCATGCCCCGGCTGTGATGATCGCCGAAAAAGCGGCGCAGTTCATCACAACGGCCGCGTAGCGCCTTTCTCAGGCGCGACGAGCCGTCGGATCGTCTCCCCGGACGTCAGAGAGCGCTGGCATTCGACGCTGAGGTTCGCTGTTATCCAGCCTTCCGATATGCGGCCGATCAACGCCGGTGAGTCATGCAAAGCGAATACCGCGTCGCCATCGTCGCACTGCCGAACTTCACCTTGCTGGCCTTGTCCTGCATCGTCGATACGTTGCGGCTGGCGAACCGGGCGCTCGGACGCGAGGCCTATCGCTGGACCGTCTACGGGCTGCACGACACGGTGGCGGCCTCGAGCCATGTCGGCCTCGTGCCGGACAAGAGGTTGGCTGACGCGCATGACGAGGACGCCGACATCGCCATCATCTGCGGCGGGATCGGCGGCCACCTCTACAATGAGCGCCCTTTGCGGGCCTGGCTGCGCGACCTTGACAGCCGGGGCGCCATCATCGGCGCGATCTCGACCGGCATCTGGCAGCTGGCGCGGGCCGGACTACTCGATTCCCATCGCTGCTCCGTCCACTGGGACGACATACCGTCCTTCTCGGCGACGTTTCCGCTCGTCGAGGTCCGCTCCGAGATCTATGTGCACGATCGGCGCCGCCTCACCTGCTCGGGCGGCGTCGCGGTCATCGACATGATCCTCTACCTCGTCGCGGTGCAGTTCGGCATCGCCCAGGCCGACAGCGTCGCGGACCTCCTCATCCACGCCCGGATCCGCTCCTCCGACGAGAAGCAGCGCGGCACTGCCGGCAGCCCGCAGGCGACACCGAGAGCCGTCCGGAGGGCGGTGACCCTGATGGAACGCAATATCGACGCACCGCTCCCGATCAGCGAAATCGCTCGCGAGATCGGCTGCTCGACCCGCCAGCTCGAGCGCCTGTTCGGCGAGGCGTTCGGCATGTCGCCCAAGCGCTATTATGACGGGATACGCCTGCGCCATGCCCGCAAGCTGCTCGTCGAGACCGACGTGCCGCTCTCGGACGTCGCGGTGCAGTGCGGCTACCCGTCCCAGGCCCAGTTCGCGACGCGCTTCCGGACCGCTTTCGGCAAGGCTCCGCTACGCTACCGGCTTCACGCCCACCGGTGACGGGCCCGCTCAGCGATGTTGCAGCGCCGCGAAAGCTCTGTCGTATATCGAGAAAAGATGTCGCTTTTTTGAAAGTCATGGCTCTAGCCGTTCCTTAGCCTCCTTTCAAACGCCGCCCGTCGAGAGGGCGCCGGGAGATCGCCAGAATGACCCGCCTGGATGAGCGGTCGACGGCCGGCAAGCCGTTGCCCGTCCGTGAGCACGCACGTCTGTTGGTCATCGGAGCCGGCCCCGCCGGTTTGTCGGCGGCGCTCGAAGCCGCCCGGCGCGGCGTCGAGGTCGTGCTGGTCGACGAGCATCCGGTCGATCACGCCCTGATGGGCCTCGACGTACCCTTCCATTTCGGCCAGCGCATGAGCGGCTCGACCCGTAACAAGGCGCGGATGATCGAGACCATCGCAGCGGCCGACGCGCGGATCGCCGAAGCCTTCGAGGCCGGCGTCGACGTCAGGCTCGGCATCGCCGTCTGGGGCCTGTTCTCGCAGCGGCCGGGCTTGCGCTGGCTGCGCGGCCATGTCGCCGGCCTCAGTGACGGCGAAACCAGCTGGTTCCTGTCCTTCGATGCGGCGATCGTCGCGACCGGGCGCCGCGATGTCGGCCTCGCCTTTCCCGGCTGGGAGCTGCCCGGCGTGATGGGCGTCACCGCCGCAAGCGCCCTGCTGCAACGCTACGATGCCTTCGATGGCCGGACGCTGGCGATCCTCGGCTCGGGCGTGGAAGCAACCCAATTCGCGAAGACGGCGCTGTCTGCCGGCCGCGAGGTCGTCGCGCTGATCGAGCCGGCGGAAGCGCCGCGCGATCCCGCCGGCTGCGCCGAGCTTGCTCGCGAGGGCGTGCCCGTGCTGACACAAACGATGATCGCGCGCGCCGTCGACGGGTCTGACGGCGTCGAGCATGTGCTCGTGCGGGGGGTGGGCAGCGACGGCGTGGATGCGCGCAAGCTCGTCTGCGACACCGTCGTCCTTGCGACAGGCGCCGCGCCTGTGATCGAGCTGCTCGATGTCGCGGGCGCCGAGATCGCTTTCGCGCCGTGCCGTGGCGGCTATGTTCCGGTGCTCGACACGGACGGCAGGACCTCCATTCCCGGCCTCTTCGCGGCGGGGGATTGCGCCGGCATCACCGCCGGCAAGACCATGGATGCCGCCATCGCCGCCGCGGAAGGGACCCGTGCAGCGGCGGCCGCCTGCGACGAACTTGCCGGCGGCTCCGCCAAGGCATGGCAGCCGGCGCCGGAGGCCGCGCCGCGCCCGGCGGACGAAGATGTCGAGGCGGTACGCTCGGCATGGGTCGCAGCATCGATGGCCGTCGCCGATGTCGAGACGCATCTGTGCCAATGCGAGGAGGTCAATCTGGCGGACCTGCTCGGGGTTCGCCCGCCACGCTATCTCGCGGGCCAGGATGGCGAGCGCAAATCGCACGATCTGGCGGCGCTCGCCGCCGACGGACAGGTCAGCCAGGACCAGATCAAGCGCCTGACCCGCGCCGGCATGGGCCCCTGCCAGGGGCGACGCTGCCGCGAGCAGGTCGGCGCGGTGCTGGCCCGGGCCACGGCGACACCGCTCGCCCGGATGCCGCTGCCGAGCCATCGCGCGCCGGTCCGCCCCTTGCCGCTCTCGGCCTTCGCCGAAGACCAAGAGCCCGATCTCCTCGCGCAGAACTGGGAAGGCTGGTTCGGCATCGCCAGCCAGTGGGAGCCGTTCTGGACCTTGTCCGATGGCGCCGGCACGAAGGACCGGCCATGAGCGCTGACGGCGAGTACAAAGGCGCCGATGTCATCATCGTCGGCGGCGGCGTCAGCGGGCTGAGCACCGCCTGGTGGCTGGCGCGGGCCGGCGTCGATGTGTTGCTGATCGAGAAGGGCATCGTCGGCTGGGGCGCCTCGGGCCGCAATGGCGGCGGCGCGACGCATCACCAGAGCCCGCTCTTCGCCGAGGAGCAACGGCTCTGGCCGCTGATGGACGAACTGCTGGGATATCCGACCGAGTACCAGCCAAAGCGCATCCGCATGGCCTTGAGCGATGCGCAGATGGACGAGTTCAGGATCGGCGTCGACAACACGCGCGGCCAGGGCTTTCCGGCCGAATGGCTCGATGCGAAGCAGGTCCGCGAGATGGTTCCGCTGGCTGGCGATACTGTCCGCGGCGGCGTCTATTATGAGCGCGGTGGCCACGCCAATCCGCAGCGGACCGTTCAGGCCTATGCCTGGGCGCTGCAGGACCTGGGCGGGCGCATCCTGCAGCACACGGCGGTGACCGGCTTCGAGCGGCGCGGCGACAAGGTCGTTGCGGTCGAGACAAGCGCCGGCCGCTTTTCCTGCAAGACGCTGGTGCTGGCGGCCGGGCCGCAGACGGGCGTTCTCACTGCCCTGCTCGACAGTGAGGTGCCGATCACCCCGGCCCGGGCGGAGATGATCGTCACCGAGCCGCTGCCGCTGATGCCGATCGGCGGTGTCGACGGCAACCATCTCTACGGACGCCAGACCTTGCGCGGCAATCTCGCCTATGGCGGCGGCCCGCATGAATGGCTGACGCCGCAGGACGACGCCGTCGCGGCGCGCCCGTCGAGCCCCCTCGCCCGCAATGTCGCCAAGCGTCTGGCCGAACTCTTCCCCAAGGCGGCTCATGTCCGCGTCATCCGCAGCTGGGCCGGCGTGATCGAGAACACGCCCGATGGACGGCCAGTGATCGACCGGCTGCCGACCGCCGGCAATGTCATCGCCGCGACCATGTCGAGCGTCGGCTTCGGCCTGTCGCCGGCGACGGGGCGCGCCATTTCGCAACTCGTGCTCGACGGACGCTGCGATTTCGCCGATCTGTCGAGCTTCCGCCTGTCGCGCTTCGGGAATCTCAGCCCGGACTGGCGCGAGGAGCGCGGTTGGGTGCCCCCACGAACGGATGATGACGATGCCCGCGCGGCCTGAACCGATCGCCGACCGCTATTCGGCCTGGCGACTGCTGACGGAGAGCCTCTCCGGCAATCGCGGCTGGAAGCCGGCCTGGCGCAAGCCAGAGCCGAAGGCCGCCTACGACGTGATCATCGTCGGCGGCGGCGGCCATGGATTGGCGACCGCCCATTACCTGGCCAGCGTGCATGGGATCACCAATGTCGCGGTGGTCGAGAAGGGGCCGATCGGCCTCGGCAATGCCGGCCGCAACACCACGATCGTGCGCTCGAACTACGGTTTGCCGAGCAATACGCGCTTCTACGAATGGTCGCTGAAGCTGTGGGAGGGACTGGAGCAGGACCTCAACTACAACGTCATGATGAGCCAGCGCGGCGTGCTCAACCTGTTCCATTCGGATTCGCAGCGCGACGCTGCCGCAAGGCGCGGCAACTCGATGCGCCTGCAAGGCGTCGACGCCGAACTGCTCGACCGCGAGCAGGTCAGGGCGATGGCGCCGTTCATCGCGATGGACAATCCGATGTTTCCGATCTTCGGCGGGCTGCTGCAACGGCGCGGCGGCACGGCCCGGCACGACGCCGTGGTCTGGGGCTTCGCCCGCGCTGCCGACCGGCGCGGCGTCGACATCATCGAGCATTGCGAGGTCACCGGCATCCGCCGCGAAGGCGGGCGCGTCACCGGCGTCGAGACGACGCGCGGCTTCATCGGGGCGAAGAAGGTCGGCGTCGCCGTCGCCGGCAACACCTCGCGGCTGGCGACGATGGCGGGGCTCAAGCTGCCGGTGGAGTCGCATCTGCTGCAGGCCTTCGTCTCGGAGGCGATCAAGCCGATGATCAATGGCGTCGTCACCTTCGGCGCCGGGCATTTCTACATCAGCCAGTCGGACAAGGGCGGGCTCGTCTTCGGCGGCGATCTCGACGGCTACAACTCCTATTCGCAGCGCGGGAACCTGCCGCTGGTCGAGCACCTGATGGGCGCGGCCGTGTCGATGATCCCGTCGATGTCGCGCCTGCGGGTGCTCCGGCAATGGGCCGGGATCATGGACATGACGATGGATTCCTCGCCCTTCATCTGCAAGACGCCGATCGACGGGCTCTATTTCAACGGCGGCTGGTGCTATGGCGGCTTCAAGGCCACGCCCGGCTCCGGCTGGTGCTTCGCGCACACCATCGCCAACGACGCGCCCCACGCCTTCAACGCCGACCTGACGATCGAGCGCTTCCGCGACGGGCGCATGATCGACGAGCGGGGCGCCGGCCCCAATCCCTGGGCGCAGTGAGGCGGCGGCGATGCACCTGATCCCCTGCCCCTATTGCGGCGACCGCCCCCAGGACGAATTCCACTATCGCGGCGACGCCACCGTGACGCGCCCGGCGCCGGACGCCGGCGAGCAGGCCTTCTACGACTATGTCTACACGCGGGAGAATCCGCGCGGCTGGCATGACGAGTGGTGGCATCATTATGCCGGCTGCCGGCAATGGCTGAAGGTCCGGCGCAACACGCTGACCCATGCCGTCGCCGCATCAGTCGGGCCGGTCGACGCGCTGCCGGAGGCGACGCCATGACTTCGCGGCGCCTTCCCAGCGGCGGCCTGATCGACCGCAGCAAGACCATCCGCTTCAGCTTCGACGGGCGCGAGCTCTCCGGCCATCCCGGCGACACGCTTGCCTCGGCGCTGCTGGCCAATGGCGTGCGCCTGGTCGGCCGCAGCTTCAAATACCACCGGCCGCGCGGGATCATGACCGCCGGCCCCGACGAGCCGAACGCGCTGGTCGAATTGCGCGAGGGTGGAAGGCGCGAGCCGAACAGCAAGGCGACCGAGATCGAACTGCATGACGGCCTCGTCAGCCGCAGCCAGAACCGCTGGCCCTCGCTCGCCTTAGACGTGATGGCGCTCAATGCGCTGGCCGGCAAGGCGCTCTCCGCCGGCTTCTACTACAAGACCTTCATGTGGCCGAAGCGCTTCTGGGAGAAGCTCTACGAGCCGCTGATCCGGCGCGCTGCCGGTCTCGGCCGGGCCGCGACCGAAGCTGATCCGGACCATTATGAGGCGATGCACGCCCATTGCGACGTGCTGGTCGTCGGTTCCGGCGCCGCCGGCCTGGCTGCTGCTCGTGCAGCGGCCGAGGCCGGGGCGCGGGTCATCCTGTGCGAGCGCGATGCCCTGCTCGGCGGGGGGCTGCTGATTTGCCCGCAGCATCAGGCCTGGCATGCCGACATGCTTGCCGCGCTGAACGCGCTGCCGAACGTCGAGGTCCTGCCGCGCACTAATGTCTTCGGCTATTACGACCACAATCTGCTCGGCGCGCTCGAACAGGTCTCCGACCACCGGCCCGAGCCGGGCGCGCACGACGTCCGCCAGCGCTATCGCACCTTCCGGGCCAAGCAGGTCGTGCTGGCGACCGGCGCGAGCGAGCGCCTGATCGCCCTGCCCGGCAATGACCGGCCGGGCGTGATGATGGCCGGCGCCGCCCTGACCTATCTGCGCCGCTTCGGCGTAGCGCCGGGCGAGAACGCCGTCGTCTTCACCAATAATGACAGCGCCTATGAGACCGCCCTCGCCTTGGTCGAAGCGGGCCTCGGCCGAGTGACGCTCGCCGATGTCAGGCCGCAGAGCGAGCTTGCCGGCGTGGTCGCGGCGCGCGGCGTCCAGGTTCGGCTCGGCACCGAGGTCGCCGGCTTCGACGGTAAGACCGTGCTGCTGCGCCAGCGCGGCGGCACGCTCGGCGATCCTGTCGTCGCCGACCTGCTCTGCCTGTCGGGCGGCTGGAATCCGAACGTCCAGCTCGCCAGCCAGTCAGGTGCAAAGACACAATGGGATGCCACGCTGGCGAGCCATGTCCCTGGCGAGCCGGTGCAGGCCGAGCGTTCCGCCGGCGCGGCGCGCGGCATCTTCGGCATCGGCGCCGCCGCTCAGGATGGAGCCAAGGCGGGCGAGGCAGCGGCCAACGCGGCAGGCTTCGAGGGCAAGCCCGGCTTCGCCTTGCCCGAGCTCGGCCGGAGCGAGCAGCCGCTCGCTCCACTCTGGGAGGTCAAGGCGTCAGGCAAGAGCTTCGTCGACCTGCAGCACGACGTCACCGCCGAGGACATCCGCCTCGCCCATCGCGAGGGCTACGCCCATATCGAGCACGCCAAGCGCTACACGACGCATGCCATGGCGACCGATCAGGGCAAGCTCGGCAGCCTGGTCGGCGCGGCGATCCTGGCGGAGGCGCGCGGCGAATCGGTCGAGGCGGTCGGCATGCCCACCCATCGGCCCTACACCATGCCGGTCGCGATCGGGGCGCTGGCGGGGCACGCCTCGGGCGCGCATTTCCAGCCGGTGCGGCGCACGGCGCTGCATGACTGGCACCTGCGCAACGGCGCGGCGATGCAGCCGACCGGAGCCTGGCTGCGGCCCTTCTTCTACCCCAAGCCCGGCGAGACCGGCTGGGAGCCGATCTTCCGAGAGGCGCGGGCGGTGCGTTCGGCCGTCGGCATCTGCGACGTCTCGACCCTCGGCAAGATCGATGTGCAGGGACCGGACGCCGCGACCTTCCTCGATCGGCTCTACATCAACAGCTTCTCGACGCTCGCGGTCGGCAAATGCCGCTATGGCGTGATGCTGCGCGAGGACGGCATCGTCTTCGACGATGGCACCACCTCGCGGCTCGGCGACGAGCATTTCCTGGTGACGACCACCACCGGCAACGCCGCGCCGGTGCTGGAGCATATGGAGTTCCACGCCCAGACAGTCTGGCCCGAGCTCGACGTGCAGTTCTGCTCGGTCACCGACCAATGGGCGCAGATCGCCGTCGCCGGTCCAAAAGCGCGCGAGACGCTCACCGCCGCGATCGAGGGGCTCGACCTCTCCAACGAGGCCTTCCCGTTCATGGCGGTCGGCGAAGGCAGGGTCGCCGGCGTGCCGGTCCGCCTGTTCCGGATCAGCTTTTCGGGCGAGCTCGCCTATGAGGTCGCGGTACCGTCGAGCCATGCCGAGACCGTCTGGGATGCGATCCTGTCAGCCGGCAAGCCGTTCGGCATCGTGCCCTATGGTCTGGAGGCGATGAGCCTGATGCGGGTCGAAAAGGGCCACGCCGCCGGCCCCGAATTGAACGGGCAGACCACCGCCGGCGATCTCGGCATGGGCCGGATGATGAAGAAGGCGGGCGACGTGATCGGTCGAGTCCTTTCCGGTCGCCCCGGCCTCGCCGATCCCGGCCGGCCGCGCCTCGTCGGCATCCGCCCGCTCGATCCCGGGCAACGCCTGCGCGGCGGCGCCCATATCGTCCGCGAGCCCGGCTCGGGAACGAGCCTCGGCTGGGTCAGCAGCGTCACCCAGTCGATCGAGCACAACTGCTGGATCGGCCTTGCCTTGCTCGAGAACGGCGAGAGCTTGAAGGGGCAGCGCCTCTTCGCGGTCTCGCCGCTGCACGACGAAAGCGTCGCGGTGACGATCACCAGCCCGCACCATGTCGATCCGGAGAACGCCCGTGTCCGCGCCTGATCGCCGCTCGCGCTTCCCGGCTTCGCAGGCTCGCAAGGGCGGCCGTGCCGGCGATACGCCGCTCGCGATCGTGGAGCGGCCGGCGACGCTGGTGCAGGTGACTGCACGCAAGGGCCGGCAGGCCGAACTCGCCGCCGCCATCGCCAAGGCGCTGGCGCTCGATTTGCCCGAAGCCGGCCGGGTCGCGACGGCATCGGATATGGCCGCCCTCTGGCTCCAGCCCGGATGCTGGCTGATCGAGGCGCCGGCCGGACAGCGCGACGAGCTACCCGGCACCCTCGCGCAAGCGCTGAAGGGCATCGCCGCGATGGTCGACCAGAGCCATGGCCGCTGCGTCATCGAGATCTCCGGCGCGGAAGCGCGCGCCGTGCTCGCCCGGCTCTGCCGGCTCGATCTGCATGAGCGGGTCTTCCAGCCAGGACACAGTGCCTCGACCCTGGTCGGCCACGTCTCCTGCCTGATCCACCGCTTGGATGGCGAAACGTCGAGCTTCCGGCTGCTCGTCGGCTCGACCTTCGCGGAATGGCTGCTCGACGAGCTTACTGCGGCTGCCGCCTCCTATGGCTGGAGCTTCACCCCGGCCGGCGAGGCCGCCGCATGACGATCTCCGACGCCAGCACCGGAACCCCAACGCCATGACCATCCACCGGTCCAACCGCCAGCTCGGCTTCCAGACGCGCTCGATCCATCAGGGCTACGATTCCCTGCTGGAGCGCGGCTCCGTCTCGCCGCCGATCTACATGACCTCGACCTTCGCCTTCCCGAACGTGGCGGCGGCCGACGCGGTCGTCGCGGACGAGGTCGAGGGTTTCCTCTACGGGCGCGAGCACAATCCGACGCAGGCGCTGCTGGAGCAGCGCGTCGCCTCGCTGGAAGGCGCTGAAGCCGGCGTCGCAGCCGCCTCCGGCATGGCCGCGATCAGCTCGCTCTTCTTCTCTCTGCTCTCGCCCGGCGACGAAATCATCGTCCACGAGACGCTCTACAACAACACGACGGCGCTCACTGGCGAGGGCCTGCCGCGCTTCGGCATCAAGGTCGTCAAGGTCGACCTGTCCGAGCCGGCCAACCTGACGGCCGCGGTGACGGACAAGACCCGGCTCGTCTATTTCGAGACACCGATCAATCCAACCGGCGAGGTGCTCGACATCGCCGCAATCGCCGAGCTCGCGCACCAGGCCGGCCTGCGCGTCGTGGTCGACTCGACCTTCGCCTCGCCGGCCCTGCAGCGGCCGCTTGAGCACGGCGCCGACATCGTCGTGCATTCGCTGACCAAATACATCAACGGCCATGGCGACCTGCTCGGCGGCATCGTGCTTGGCGATGCCGAGACCATGCACAAGGTGCGCGGCCTTGGCCTGCGCTACCTCACCGGTGCGACGCTCTCGCCGATGGCCTGCTTCCTCGTGCTGCGCGGCCTCAAGACGCTCAAGGTCCGGATGCGCCAGCACAGCGAGAATGGGCTCGCCGTCGCGCAGATGCTCGACGCGCATCCGGCGGTCCGGATCGTGCGCTACCCCTTCCTCGAGAGCTATCCGCGCCACGCAATCGCCCGCAAGCAGATGGCCGGCGGCAGCGGCATGATGTCGTTCGAGCTGCATGCCGGATACGACGGCGCCATGGCGATGATGGACAAGCTCAAGCTGATCGCCCGCGCCGTCAGCCTCGGCGACGTCGAATCCCTGATCATGCATCCCGGCGGCCTGCTGCAGGCGCGCCGCAAGGTCTACCCCGAGGCCAAGCTCGGCACCGGCGTGACCATGGACCTGATGCGCCTGTCGATCGGTCTGGAAGACGCCGAGGACCTGATCGACGACCTCAAACAGGCACTTGACGGAGGCTGACACGATGCGCGGGGACGTCCTGAGCTATGTCGTCTGGCGGATCATCCACTCGATCCCGCTCGTCATCGGCGTCTCCATCATCGGCTTCGGCATCATGCACCTGGCTCCGGGCGGGCCATTGGCAGTCTACACGCTGAACCCGACCATCACCGTCACCGACATCGAGCGCATCAAAGTCGCACTCGGCCTCGATCAACCGGTCCATATCCAGTACCTGACCTGGGCCAAGTCGATGCTGACCGGGACCTGGGGCTTCACCTTCTTCGGCGGCCGCCCCGTGCTGGAGGTGATCGTCGAGCGCCTGCCGGCGACGATGATCCTGATGGGCACCTCGATGGCGCTCGCCATGCTGATCGGCACGGCGATCGGCATGCTCGGCGCGGTCAGGCGCGGTTCGATCTTCGACTACCTCTCCACAACAGGCGCGATGCTGGCGCTGTCCTTTCCGACCTTCTGGTTCGGGCTGATGGCGATCTACATCTTCGCCATAGAGCTGCGCTGGCTGCCCTCGGGCGGCATGTACGAGCTCGGCGAGGAGGGCAATCCCTGGGATCTGCTGCGCCATCTCATCCTGCCGGCGATGGTGCTGACCCTGGTGCTGGTCGCGCAATGGAGCCGCTATGCCCGCTCCAGCTTCCTCGACGTGATCCAGCAGGACTATATCCGCACCGCGCGCTCGAAGGGGCTGAGCACCCGCGCCGTCCTGTTCGGCCATGCCTTCCGCAATGCGGTGATCCCGCTGGTCGCGCTGTTCGGCGTGCAGCTGCCGACCTTGTTCTCCGGCGCGCTCGTCGCCGAGACGATCTTCAGCTGGCCTGGCATGGGCCGCCTCTTCGTCGATGCGCTCAACATGAAGGAATACCCGATCCTGATGGGGATGATCATGTTCACGGCGCTCTTCGTCGTGGTCGGCAACCTCATCGCCGACATCGCCATCGCGCTGATCGATCCGCGCGTGAAGCTGGGATGAGGGCGTCATCATGACCGACATCCCCGCCTCCACCTCCGTTTCCACCGCAGCGCCGAGCCGCAGCTACGCGCAGATGATCGCGCGGCGCTTCGTCAGCCATCGCATGGCGGTCGCCGGCGCCGTGCTGGTGCTGCTGCTCTGCTCCGCGGCGCTGTTCGCGCAGTTCGTCGCGCCGCACGATCCGACGTCGATCGACACGACGAAGCGCTTCCTGCCGCCGCTCGCCTCCTGGAGCTACCCGCTCGGCACCGACGATCTCGGCCGCGACACGCTGAGCCGGCTGCTCTATGGCGGCCAGGTCTCGCTCACGGTCGGCATCGTCGCGATGCTGACGACCATGCTGACCGGCACGCTGGTCGGGCTCGCGGCCGGCTATTATGGCGGCATCATCGACAACCTGCTGATGCGCTTCGTCGACACGCTGCTGTGCTTCCCGCAGGTCTTCCTGCTGCTGGTCGTCGCCGCCTTCGTGCCGCCGACCATCCTGTCGATCTCGCTGATCATCGGCCTGACCTCCTGGATGGAGGTCTCGCGCATCGTCCGGGCCCAGGTCTCGACGCTGAAGGAGATGGACTTCGTCCAGGCCTCGCGCGGCTTCGGCGCCTCGAACTGGCGCATCATGCTGGTCGAGCTGTTGCCGAACATCGCCGCGCCGGTGCTGGTCGCGGCGACGCTCAAGGTCGCGACCGCCGTGCTGATGGAATCCTATATCAGCTTCCTCGGCTATGGCGTGCAGCCGCCGATGGCGAGCTGGGGCAACATGCTGACCAACGCCCAGGGCTATTTCGACACCGTGCCCTTCCTGGCGATCCTGCCGGGCATCCTGATCACCTTCACCGTCATGGGCTTCAACTTCCTGGGCGACGGCCTGCGGGACGCCGTCGACGCCAGGCTGAAGATCGATCCGTAAACCGACGCCGAACAACCAAGAGGGGAGACCAAGCATGTCCACGACGACGTCAACGACCCGGCGCTCGCTGCTCAAGGCCGCAGCGGCATCGAGCCTGATCCTGCCCGCCGGCGCCATCTTCAGCCCGGCGATCGCGCAGCGCCGCGACCGTATCATCCTCGGCACCACCCAGGAGCCGGTGCAGTTCAATCCGCTGCTCTACGTCAACGCCGGCGCCGAGAACATTCCGGAAGCCTGCCTGTTCGACGCGCTCTGGGACGTCAACGAGAAAGGCGAGTTCGTGCCAAATCTCGCCGCGCGCATCCCGACCCGCGAGAACGGCGACATCTCCGCCGACGGCAAGACCTGGCGCATCAACCTGAAGCGCGACGTCAAATGGAGCGACGGCCAGCCCTTCACCGCCCGCGACGTCGAGTTCACCTACCAGACCATCGTCAATCCCAAAGTCGCGGTGCGCTCGCGCAGCGGCTTCGACCTGATCGAGAGCTTCAAGCGGGTCGACGACCACACCGTCGAGATCGTGCTGTCGCGCCCCTTCGTGCCCTTCATGTGGGCCTGGCAGAACATGCACATCGTGCCGCACCACCTGCTCTCCAAGGAGGAGAACATCAACACCTCGGGCTTCAACGCCCAGCCGGTCGGCACCGGAGCCTATCTCCTGAAGTCGCGCACCGCCGGCAGCCACATGGTCTACGAGGCCAATCCGAATTACCATCGCGGTGCGCCCAAGATCCGGCAGTTCATCCATAAGTTCGTGCCGGACCAGCTCGTCGCCTATGGTCAGGCCCGCACCGGCGAGATCGACTATCTCGGCGTCTCCGGCGTGCCCTTCGACCGCTGGGGCGAGGCGGCCAAGCTCCCCGACCGGACCTTCTTCCCGCTGGCGCAGCCCTGGGTGCAGTTCGTCTACTTCAATTGCGGCAAGCCGCAGTTCAAGGACCCGAAGGTCCGGCGCGCGCTCTATATCGCGCTCGAAATGCAGAAGACGATCGATGACGTCTTCTTCGGCGCCTACAAGCGCACCCTCTCCTATCTGCACACCAGCCACTGGGCCTATAACCACGACCTCAAGGACACCGGCCCCAATCCGCAGCTCGCGGCCAAGATGCTCGACGAGGCCGGCTGGAAGATCGGTGCCGACGGCGTCCGTGAGAAGGACGGCGTCAAGATGAAGTTCTCGATGTCGACGACGGCGGGCTTCCCCGCCCGTCAGGCGACACAGGCGATCTTCCAGCAGAACTGGAAGGCGATCGGCGTCGAGATGGAGATCAAGAACATGCCGGCCTCGGTGGTCTGGGGCGAATACACCACCAAGTCGCAGTTCGACACGCTGCTGGTCTCTTGGGAGCCGACCGTCGGCATGGACCCCGACTACACCGCCCGCGCTCATTCCAAGATGATCCCGGTAAAGACCGGCAGCGGCTCGAACTACACCCAGTACGAGAACGCCGAGGTCGACAAGCTGCTCGAGGACGGGGTCAAGCAGACCGACCAGGCCGAGCGCAAGAAGACCTATGCCCGGATCCAGGAGATCCTGCTGGAGGAGGTGCCGTTCGGGCCGCAGGGCGGCGTCTTCCAGGGCCAGATCGCCCACAAGTCGCTGCAAGGCATCAAGCCCAACCAGTACGTCGTCGACGCCGCCTGGAACGTCCACGAATGGTCGTGGGGCTGAGCTCCTGGGGCTGAGCGCCCCTCGCCCCGTCATCGGCGATGCCCGGTGGCGGGGCGGCTTGCCCTTCCGTCATCAGATGATTTGAGACCGTTGGGCGTCTCAGATGCGGAGAGTCTGGCACATGGGGTTGAGGCGAGCTGAGCTCGCCTCAACCCCCATGCTGTCCCCTGAACGCTCGGCCGCAGGCGCCCGTTGCAGAGCCTGACCGGCCGCTGGGAAACGGGCCTTCGACGGCGGGTTCGGCGTTCGCCAGCGAACTCAGAACTTGAGCGCGAGTCTAGCGTTGACGGAGAACGTCGCCGATCAAGCGGGGCGGCATGCCGCCGCCCTTGTCGGTTCCGGGTCCTGACAGCTCACCCATCCTCTTCGACCGCCGCGCCGTCATCGCGAGCGAGGGCGGCGCTTGCTGCCGCTTTCAGCTACCCTGGTGTCGCCAACACGGCCGATAACCGAGCAGATAGGAGTTCCTTCATGTCCAGCATCGTCACGACCAAGGACGGCGTCGAGATATTCTACAAGGATTGGGGGTCGAAGGACGCGCAGCCGATCATGTTCCACCATGGCTGGCCGCTGAGCAGCGACGACTGGGATGCCCAGATGCTGTTCTTCCTGAGCAAGGGCTATCGCGTCGTCGCCAGCGACCGGCGCGGCCATGGCCGCTCGGCCCAGGTCTGGGATGGCCACGACATGGACCACTATGCCGCCGACGCCTCCGCCGTGGTCGAGCATCTCGATCTCAGGAATGCCGTCCATATCGGCCACTCGACCGGCGGCGGCCAGGTCGCCCGCTATGTCGCCAGGCATGGCGAGCCGCAGGGCCGCGTCGCCAAGGCGGTGCTGGTCAGCGCGGTGCCGCCCTTGATGGTCAAGACGGCCGGCAATCCCGGCGGCCTGCCGATCGAGGTCTTCGACGGCTTCCGCAAGGCACTCGCCGACAACCGGGCGCAGTTCTTCCTGGATGTGCCGACCGGGCCGTTCTACGGCTTCAACCGGCCGGGCGCGAAGGTCGACCAGGGCGTGATCTGGAACTGGTGGCGCCAGGGCATGATGGGCAGCGCCAAGGCCCATTACGACGGCATCAAGGCCTTCTCCGAAACCGATCAGACTGGGGACCTCAAGGCGATCAGCGTGCCGACGCTCGTGCTGCACGGCGACGACGACCAGATCGTGCCCATCGGCGCCTCTGCGCATGAATCGATCAAGCATCTGAAGAACGGCACGCTCAAGGTCTATCCGGGCTATCCGCATGGCATGCTGACCACCCATGCCGACGTGCTGAACGCCGACCTGCTCGCCTTCGTGAAGGGCTGAGCCGGCCGAAAAGCGCTGTGGGGCGGCGGTGCTGGCGCCCGTAACATTAGCCGGCACGTCGCGCGCCCCGCGCGCCACCTCGTCACCAGATCGAGGTGGCGCCATCGACCGTCAGCATCGAGCCGACCGCAAAGCTGGCCTTGTCCGAGGCCAGCCGGACGATCCCCTTTGGTCTGCGCGCGGATCGAGCGGTCGGCCAATCGCCCTGCCCGACCGTTTCGGGGCTTCCTAAGCAGTGCCGCAAGATTTCATATTTTTCCGGGATCGAGCCGCCCATTAGACCAGTGCCGTAACGCATCCCCTGGGGCGGAGCGCGTGAAAATCGGCAAGGGCGGACCATGTCAGTTGAGAAGATAGACACGCTCGTCATCGGCGCCGGCCAGGCGGGGCTCGCCATGAGCGAGCATCTTGGCCGCAGCGGCGTGCCGCATCTCGTGCTGGAGCGGCATCGCATCGCCGAACGCTGGCGCTCGGAACGCTGGGACTCGCTCGTCGCCAACGGCCCGGCCTGGCATGACCGCTTTCCCGGCATGACCTTCTCCGATGTCGAAGGCAGCGTCGGGCCGGACGACTTTCCGGGCAAGGAAACGGTCGCCGACTATTTCGTCGCCTTCGCCAAGAAGATCGACGCTCCCATCCGCTGCGGCGTCGAGGTGCTGAAGCTCCAGCGCAATGCGGGCCGCCCCGGCTTCCGGGTCGAGACCTCGGACGGCGTGATCGAGGCGCAGCGCGTCGTCGCTGCGACCGGCCCGTTCCAGACGCCAGTCATCCCCGCCGTGGTTCCCGAGCGGGCCGGCCTGCTGCAAATGCACTCCACCGGCTACCGCAATCCCGCGCAATTGCCCGATGGTGCGGTGCTGGTCGTCGGTTCCGGCTCGTCCGGCACCCAGATCGCCGAGGAGCTGATGCAGGCGGGACGGCGCGTCTATCTCTCGGTCGGCCCGCATGACCGGCCGCCGCGGGGCTATCGCGGCCGCGATTTCTGCTGGTGGCTGGGCGTGCTCGGCAAATGGGACGCGGCCACGCGCGAAGCGGGCAAGGAGCATGTCACCATCGCCGTCAGCGGCGCGCATGGCGGCCATACCATCGATTTCCGCCGCCTCGCCGCCCAGGGCATGATCCTGGTCGGGCGCACGGACTCCTGCACGGACGGCGTCGTCCGCTTCGCGCCCGATCTCGTCGAGAACCTGCGGGCCGGCGACGAGAACCATGACGCCCTGCTCGACGAGGCCGATGCCTATGTCACGCGCAACGGCCTCGACCTGCCACAGGAGCCTGATGCCCGCGACCGTGTCCCGGATGCCGCCTGCATCGCCAAGCCCATTCTCTCGCTCGATCTCGCGGAGGCCGGCATCGGCACGATCATCTGGGCCACGGGCTTCGTCGCCGACTACAGCTGGATGCAGGTCGACGCCTTCGACGAGAGCGGCAAGCCCAGGCATCAGCGCGGGGTCTCCTCGGAGCCCGGCATCTATTTCCTCGGCCTGCCCTGGCAGTCGCGGCGCGGCTCCAGCTTCATCTGGGGCGTCTGGCACGATGCGAAATATGTCGCCGACCAGATCGTGATCCAGCGCCAGTACATGGCCTATGACGCCGCCGCCCGAGGCGAGCTCGAACCGGCCTGACGCGTAGCGACGCGATAGAGTTCAACAGATCCGACGGAGGCCAAGATGGCGCATACCCGCATCCGCAAGTTCAACACCAAGGACACCTATCCCGAGCAGAAGCTCGACAACGACCTCGCCCAGGCGGTGGTGACCCAAGGCGGCAAGATCGTCTGGCTGCGCGGCCAGTGCCCGCAGAGCCTCGACGATGCCAAGAACATCGACAGCCACGACCCGACCGTGCAGACGCACAAGGTCATGCAGAACATCAAGCAGCTGATCGAGGAGGCCGGCGGCCAGATGGAGCATCTGGTCAAGGTCGTCGTCTACATCACCGACGTTCGCCATCGCGAGGCGGTCTACCGCACCATGGGCGAATACCTCAAGGGCGTGCATCCGGTCTCGACCGGCCTCGTGGTGCAGGCGCTCGCCCGGCCGGAATGGCTGGTCGAGATCGACGGCACCGCCGTGATCCCGGAGTGACAGCGTGACCTTCTCGCTCGTCGCCCGCTGCGCCCGGACCGGGATGTTCGGGGTCGCGATCTCCTCGTCCTCGCCGGCCGTCGCGGCGCGCTGCTCCTATGCGCGCGCCGGCGTCGGAGCCGTCGCCTCGCAGAACGTCACCGACCCGACGCTCGGCCCGCTGGCGCTCGATCTGATGCAAGGCGGCATGAGCGCGGCCGAGGCGATCGGCGAGGTCCGCAGGCGCGGCAAGTTCATCGAATACCGCCAGGTCCTGGCGGTCGACCGCGACGGCGAGACGGCGATCCATTCCGGGCCGAACTCGCTGGGGATCTGGACGCAGGCACAGGCGCGGGACGTCGCCTCCGGCGGCAATCTCCTGGCCAATGACGGCGTGCCGCAGGCGATCGTCGACGGCTTCCTGTCTTCCTCCGGCCATCTCGGCGACCGGCTGATCGCGGCGATGCGTGCCGGCCTCGCTGCCGGCGGCGAAGCCGGGCCGGTGCGTTCGGCCGGGCTCAAGATCGTCGACAAGGTCAGCTGGCCGGTCGCCGATCTGCGCTGCGACTGGACGGAAGACTGCCCGATCGAAGCGGTCGCGACGCTCTGGGAGATCTACAAGCCCCAGCTCGACGCCTACATTCAGCGCGCGCTCGATCCGCGGCAGGCGCCGTCCTACGGCGTTCCCGGAGACGAGTGAGCCACGACGCTCTGCCGCTTGGCTGCGGTTGCCGGGTCAAGCCTCGACGCGCGTGCGGTCCGTCATGACCGGCGCGATCATGCCGGGGATGTAGGCGCGCGAAATGCGCGCTTCGCAATGTGCCTGGAAGGCCTCGATCAGCTTCGACTTGGCGAGCGAGGCCAGTGTCGCGACGCCGATCGTCATCGGACGGTGCTCGCCGGCGAGCCGGATCGAGACCAGCTTGCGCCCGTCGAGCGAGTGATCGGAGCGCGGCCGCACGTTGAACAGCGCATAGCCGGCGCCGTTGGCGACCATCGCCCGCACCAGGTCCGGATAGGCCGAGCGCGCCGCGATCGTCGGCACGACGCCGGCCGCCATGAACAAGGCCAGGAAATATTCACGGCTCAGCGGCAGGTCGAGCAGCACGAGCGGCTGCTCCGCGAGCTCCTCCAGCGTGACGGCGCTCTGCTGCGCCAAAGGGTGCGTCTCCGCCACGACGATATGCGGCGGCAGGCTCACCAGCGGCACGAACGCGATGTCGTCGGGCACTTGCAGATCATAGGTCAGCGCCACGTCGACCTCGGAGCGCCGCAGCCCCCTCAAAAGGTCTTCCTGGTTGCCCTCGACATGGCGGATCGTGGTCTCGGGGAAGGCTGCGACGAAGCCGTTGCTGAGCTCCGGCACCAGCATCGGCGCCAGCGTCACCATGCAGCCGAGCGAGAGCGTGCCGCGCACGGTGCCGACCGTGTCCGCGGCGACGGTGTAGAGGCTTTCGGCCTGGCCGACGACCCGCTTCGCCTCGCTCAGCAGCGCCCGGCCGACCGGCGTCAGCGACAGGCCCTGGGCGTGATGGCGGATGAAGAGCTGCACGTTCAGCTCCCGCTCGAGATGCGAGATCGCGGTCGAGATCGAAGGCTGCGAGATATGGATCATCTCGGAGGCCAGGGTGATGCTGCCCGTCTCGCCGGCCGCGATGAAATATTCGAGTTGGCGCAAGGAGAAACGCATGAGGCCAGCATAAAGCACGATCGCCGCGGGCCGGCAAAGCGGAGGGTCAGGCGGCGATCCTGTCGAGCAGCCGGTCCATCATCCGGTCGCAGGCCGCGAGCTGGTCGAGCGTGATGAACTCGTCCGCCTTGTGCCCCTGCTCCATCGAGCCCGGCCCGCAGACCAGCACCGGGATTCCCAGCCGCTGGGAGAACAGCCCGCCCTCGGTGCCGAAGGCCACCTTGCACAGGGCGCTGTCGTCGAGGATTCCGCGCAGGAAGGCGACCGCCTCGGACATCACCGGGGTCGTCAACCCCGGATAGTCGTTCAGGCGCTCGAAGCCGATCCCGGCCTCCGGAAAGCGCTCGCGCCGTGCCGCGACGAGGCTGGCCGCCTCGTCCATCAGCCGGGCCAGGATCGCCTCGGGGTCGTCCTCGGCGACGTTGCGGATCTCGAAATCGATCGTGCAGCGCTCCGGCACGATGTTGAGCGCGGTCCCGCCGGCGATGCGCCCGGCATGCAGCGTGGTGTAGGGGATGTCGTAATCGGCGTCGCGCGGGCCGCTCCGCTCGATCTCGCTCTGCAGCTCGCGCAGCGCGCCGACGAAATCGCAGGCGAGATGGATGGCGTTCAGCGCGTTCGGCGCCAAAGCGGAATGCCCGGTCACGCCGCAGCAGGTCGCCCGCGCCGCGAGCTTGCCCTTGTGCCCGGTCGCGATCGCCATCGCCGTCGGTTCGCCGATGATGGCGAGCTTCGGCCGCAGCGGCCGGCCCGCCAGCCGGTCGATCAGCGAGCGCACGCCGACGCAGCCGATCTCCTCGTCATGGCTGAAGGCGAGATGCAGCGGCGTCTCGAGTTTGCGCGTCGCGGCGCGCGCGGCCAGCGCGAGAGCCGATGCGACGAAGCCCTTCATGTCGGCCGTGCCGCGTCCGTAGGCGCGCCCATCCGCGACCTTGAGCCGGAACGGGTCGTGGCTCCAGTCCTGGCCGTCCACGGGCACGACGTCGGTGTGGCCGGAGAGCATGACGCCCGGGCGGTCGCTGGGGCCGATGGTGGCGAACAGATTGGCCTTGCGCCCGTCCTCGGCCTCGATGATCTCGCTCGCGATGCCGTGCCCGGCGAGGAAGCCGCTGATGAAGTCGATCAGCGGCCGGTTCGGATCGCGGCTGACCGTGGGAAAACCCACCAGCTTGTCCAGGATCGTCAGCGTGTCCATCGCCGCGCCGCCTTCGTTTGCCCAAGCTTAGAGATACAGATGCCGCACGGCGTCGCTGCCGAGCAGCTCGGCGGCGTTGCCTGCCGCCACGACCCGCCCCTTGGTGAGCAGGATGCCGCGATGGGCGATCGAGAGCGCCATCTCGGCGTTCTGCTCGATCAGCAGCACGGTCGTGCCGTTGCGGTTCACCGCGGCGACCGTATCGAAATACTCGTCGATCAGCTTGGGCGAGAGGCCAAGCGAAGGCTCGTCCATGATCACGAATTTCGGCTTGCCGACGAGCGCGCGCGCCAGCGCCACCATCGCCTGCTCGCCGCCCGACAGCGTGCCGGCGCGTTGGCGGATGCGTTCTCGGACGCGCGGGAACAGCTCCAGCATCTCCTCCAGCCGGTCCTCGAATCCGGCCTGGTGCCCCTGCGCCTCGAAGCCCAGGCGGATATTGTCGCGCACCGAGATGTCGCCGAAGAGGCGCCGGCCCTCCGGCACGAAGCCGACGCCGAGCGCGCTCAGCGCCTCGGTTCGCGAGCCCTTGAGGTCCTGCCCCATGATCGCGATGCGGCCGCGCGCCAGCGGCAGCAGCGCCGAGATCGCCCGGAAGATCGTGGTCTTTCCGGCGCCGTTGGGCCCGAGGATGCAGACCAGCTCGCCCGGCTCGACGCTGAGCGAGACGTCGCGCAGCATCGCCACCACGCCGTAGTTGGTGTCGACGTTCTCAAGCCTGAGCATGCTGCGCTCCCTTGCGGCCGAGATAGGCCTCCTGCACGCGCGGGATCAGGCGGACCTCCTCGAAGGTGCCCTCGGCGAGCTTCTGTCCGTAATCGAGGACCAGCACCCGCTGCGGCAGCGACGCGATCAGCCGCATGTCGTGCTCGATGATCATCAGAGCGAGGTCCGGCCGCTCGGCGCAAACCGAGCGGATATCGTCCATCAGCGCATCGGTGTCGGCATCGTCCATGCCGGAGGACGGTTCGTCGAGCAGCAGCACCTTGGGCTCGCTCGCCAGCGCGCGGGCGATCTCGAGGCGCCTGCGATCGGCCTGCGGCAGCTCGCCCGCCGGCCGGTGGCGCTGGGCATGGAGCTCGCGCGAGACCGCCTTCAGCAGGCGCTCGGCGATCTCGGCCGCGGCATCGAGCTCGGCATCGGCCTTGCGGCGGTTGAAGATCGCGTCGAACACCCCGGTCTTCATATGGGTGTGGCGGCCGATGATGACGTTGTCGAGCACCGAAAGGTCGGCGAAGAGCCGGCTCGACTGGAAGGTGCGCGCGATCCCCTTGGCGACGATGCGATGCGCCGGCTGGCCGTTCAGCAGTTCGCCGGAAAGCCTGACCTCACCCGAAGACGGAACGTACAGCCCGGTGATGATGTTGAGCAGGGTCGACTTGCCGGCTCCGTTCGGCCCGATGATGCCGAGCACCTCGCCCTTGCGCAGCGAGAAGTCGACCTCGGCCATCGCGACCAGGCCGCCGAAGCGCATGGTCAGGCCCTGGCCTTGCAGGATGATGGCGGGGTCCATGGTCAGCCTCCGTAGCGGCGCAGCCGCTGCGGGAAGATTCCCTGCGGGCGGATCATCAGAAAGGCGATCACGGTGATGCCGAAGAACAGGATGCGGTAGTCGGAGAAGGCGCGCAGCTTCTCGGGCAGCAGCGTCAGCAGGAAGGCGCCGACGATCACGCCGAGCGTGTTGTCCATACCGCCCGCGATGACCATGGTCATGATCGTCACCGACACCAGGAAGGTGAAGTTGTCGGGCGAGATGAAGCCGACATAGAAGGCGTAGATCGTGCCGGCGAAGCCCGCCAGGAACGCGTCCACCGCGAAGGCGAGCACCTTGTACCAGGTCGTGTTGATGCCCTGGCAGCGGGCCGCGAGCTCGTCCGCCCGCAGCGCGTTCCACGCCAGGCCGATCCGCGAATGGTGCAGCCGCCCGGCGAACAGGATGGAGACGCCGACGAGCAGCGCCGAAAGGTAGTAGAAGTTCGCCTGGGACGGCAGCGAATGCCCGAAGAGCACGAGCGGCGAGGCGAAGGAGTGGCCGAACAGCTCCGGCGCCGGGATCCCCACCAGGCCGTTGGGGCCGCCGGTGAATTCCAGATTGTTGAGGAGCTGGTGCACGACGACGCCGAAGGCGATCGTCACCAGCGCCAGATAGCTGTCCCGCGTGCGCATCGAGGGGATGCCGAGCAGGAAGCCGAAGATGGTCGCGACCACCGCCGAGGCCGGCAGCGCCAGCCAGAAGCTGACGTCCCAGTGCAAGGCGAGCAAGGCCGAGGCATAGGCGCCGATGCCGTATGAGGCGCCGGTGGCGAAGTTCGGGATGTTGGCGCTGCCGAGCTGGAAGTTCAGCGCCAGCGCCAGCACGGCGTAGAGCTGTGCGATGATCAGCAGATGCAGCGCGTAGGAGCTGCCCTGCAGCACGAAGGGAAAGGCGAGCACGATCGCCATGCCGAGCAACGCCGCGAAGCGCCGGTTGGCGCCGAAAGCCTGCTCGATGCCGGCCTCGATCGCCGGCACGCGCTGCATCGTAACGAGCGCGCCGCCGAACAGGGCGAGCAGGCCGACCACCGCGCGCCAGTCGTCGACCAGCAGGAACTGGCGCAGGAAGGCGGCGCCCGCGATCTCCGTCAGCGCGACGAGCACGAGGCCGCCGGCGGTGCCGAGCGTCGCGCGGGCGGGAACTGTCACATCCGTCATCGGTTCAGACCTTCTCGACGACGGTGCGGCCGAAGAGGCCGGCCGGCCGGAACACCAGCACGCCGATCACCAGCAGGAAGACGAAGACCAGGCGATAGGCCGCGCCGTTCGGCACCACCGCCTGCACCAGCGTGTCGAGGCCGGCGATCACGAGGCTGCCGATGATCGCACCGGGCATCGAGCCCAGCCCGCCGACCACGGCCGCGGAAAAGCCGATCAGCCCGACATCGATGCTGAAATCGAAGCGCACGATGCCGGCATAGCCCGCGAAGAACAGGCCGCCGACAGCGCCAACCGCCGAGGCGATGAAGAAGGTGAGCCGGAAAATCTTTCCCGGCGCGATCGAGAGCAGGCGCGCGGCGTCGCGGTCCTGCGAGACGGCCTTGATGTGAAGGCCGAGTCGGGTGTTGCCGAGCAGGACAAAAAGCCCGGCCACGCACAGTACCGAGACCGCGATCGCGACGAGGTTGAAGGCCGGCACCGTCACGCCGAGCACCTCGATGCTGCCCTGGACGAGGCGCGGCACTGCATGCGGGTTCGAGCCGTTGGGAAAGAGGTGGCGGATCAGCTCGCGCAGCACGATGCCGAGCGCGACGGTGGCGACCAGGGCCATCATCGCCGGCGCGTTGCGGAAGCGCTGGATGACGAGGAAGTCGAGCAGGACGCCGAGCAGCCCCGTCAACGCGATGGCGAGCGCGACGCAAAGCAGCATGGTGCCCGGCGTCGCCGCGGCCCCCAGCGCCGCCGCGAAGCTCTGCACCAGCGCGAGCGCCAGGAACGGCGCGATCAGTGCCACGTCGCCATGGGAGAAATGGATGATGTTCAGCACGCCGAAGAGCAGGCTGAAGCCGACCGCGATCAGGGCATAGATCGAGCCGAGCGTGATCCAGTTCAGGATCTGTTGCAGGAGCTGCTCGGCCATTCCGTTCCCCTCTTTGTCTTGGCAGCTTGTCGTCTTGGGCAGCTTGTCTTGGCAGCCGCCTTGTGGCCGCTTGCCCGGCTGTGCACCAGCACGGATGCGGACAGGAGTCGTAATTTCGGAATCTCTGCTTTGATTGTCTTGAGGCAGGCCGCCGGGCGGGGTCGTTCCGCTGCCGGTCGGTTGCTTAGGCAAACCGAGGCCCGGGGTTCGAAATATCCGATTTGCTTCATGTTTCCGGAAGAGCGGATTGTCCGGCCCAAGCACCCTCGGGATCGGCATGGCCGGCCGTTGGCGCTCGACATACATCCTGGAGGGGATCATGACTTTCAAGCTCGGCGCCGGCACCGGCTCATTCTCGGCATTGCTGCGTGCCTCGGCGGTCGCCGCGGCGATGGCATGGGGCGCTGCCACGGCCTCCGCTCAGGAAACCGTCAAGATCGGCTTCATCGGACCGTTGAGCGGCGGCAATGCCCAGCAGGGGCTTTCGGCCCGCAACGGCTTCCAGCTCGCCATCGATCAGGCGAACAAGGCAGGCCTGCCCTTCAAGCTGGAGGCGGTCATCCTCGACGACGCCGCCAACCCGCAGACCGGCGTCGCCGCGGCGCTGAAGCTCACCAATGATCCGCAGGTGGCGGCCGCGACCGGTCACTGGAACAGCGGCGTCGCCCTGGCGACCATTCAGGTCTTTCAGCGCGCCAATGTGCCCTTCATCGTCTGGGGCGCGATCTCGCCCAAGATCACCGAGCGCAACAACCCAATGATCTCGCGGGTCGTGACGACTCTGGTCAACACCAACGAGCCGCTGGCCAAATGGGCCGCCGAATCGGTCGGCAAGAAGATCGCGATCGTGTCCGACACGAGCGATTACGGCTTCGCCAACTCCCAGAATTTCTCGAAGTTCTACAAGGCTGCGGGCGGCGCCATCGTCGCTGCCGAGGCCGTGCCGGTCGGCACCACCGACTTCCGCGCTCTCCTGACCAAGGTCAAGGGCAGCGCTCCCGACGCGATCTATTTCGGCGGTGTGGTCACCGAGGCCGGCCTCGTGCGCCAGCAGATGGTCGAGCTCGGCATGACCATCCCGATGATCGGCGTCGACGGCTTCCATGACGCGGAGTTCATCAAGATCGCAGGCTCCGCTGCCGAAGGCACCGTCTCGGGCATCGTCAAGGAGAAGGGCAATCCGCAGCTGGAGAAACTGACCAAGGATTACCAGGCCGCGAATTTCGCCGAGCCGGCGACGACCTACACCAAGAATGCCTTCGACTCCGCCAACATCCTCGTCGAGGCGATCAAGAAGGTCGGCACCAAGGACAAGGCCGCGATCGCCAAGGCGATCCGCGAGACGCAGTACGACGGCGCCATGGGCCACACCAGCTTCGACGAGAACGGCCAGACCAAGCTGCCGGTCGAACTCGAACTGCGCACGGTCAAGAACGGCGCCTGGACGACGCGCTGACAGCCATATCCCGAGCAATCGCTTTCGGAAGCGGGTTCGCGGACAACGCGGACCCGCTTCATTCGTTCGGTTGTGAGCGATGGGGCAGCGATGTCCGCCTCAATGCGAAGGGTTTCGGATGCCGGGCCGAGCGCGGGTTTGGGCTGGGCTGATGAGGCGATCGAAGCCACCCCACGGCAAAGAAATCTACCTTGAGACGCAGTACAACGAGCCCTTCACGCCGAACAGCGTTGGCAACCGGTTCCACGATCAGTGCAAGGACGCTGGCGTGAGCCGGATCGCCCCGGTCTTTACCTTGACCTCACTCTAATAGGGGCGGGCACATCGACCGGCACCCGCATGGCGAAATCCAGCTTGCCGTTGCGGACAATCACGTAAGGCGTTTTTGGCACGACTTCGCTGCTCATGCCTGCCAAATATATGACAGATCGAGCTGAGTAAGCCGTTGATTTTTCGAGAATTTAAGCCACTCAAAGGCATAGCATGCCGATGGCGCTCCCATGGGGAATCGAACCCCAGTTTTCGCCGTGAGAGGGCGACGTCCTGACCGCTAGACGATGGGAGCAGCGCGGCAAGGCCGTCCGTATAATCGGCACTGGCCCGCGCTGCAAGCCCCTACATGCCGCCGAAGGCGAAAAACCTGCGGGCAGGAAAGCGATGCCCGCAGGGACTGGTCGGCCGCCTCAGCCGGCGACGTGTGAGCGCTCCGCTGGCGCCAATGCCGGATAGTCGGTGTAGCCCTTGGCATCCCCGCCATAGAAGGTCGCGACATCCGGCGTGTTGAGTGGCGCGTCCAACCTGAGCCGCTCCGGCAGGTCGGGATTGGCGATGAAGAGCCGGCCGAAGGCGATCAGGTCGGCCTCGTCCTTCTCCACCGTCTCGATCGCGAGCTCGCGGGTGAAGCCGTTATTGGCGATGTAAGCGCCGCGGAAAGCCTTGCGCAGCGCCAGATAATCGAAGGGCAGGTAGTCGCGCGCATCGCGCGTCGCGCCCTCGACGACATGGATGAAGGCGATGCCGCGCTTGTCGAGCTCGCCGACGAGATGGCCGAACAGCGCCTGCGGATCGCTATCGCGGGCATCGTTGGCTGGGCTCACCGGCGAGATGCGGATGCCGACGCGCTCCTTCGGGAACACCTTGCTCACCGCATCGACCACCTCCAGCGTCAGCCGGACGCGGTTCTCGATCGAGCCGCCATAGGCGTCCTGCCGCTGGTTCGAGCCGTCGCGCAGGAACTGGTCGAGCAGGTAGCCATGGGCGCCGTGCAGCTCGATGCCGTCGAAACCGGCCGCCTTGGCGTTCTCAGCCGCCCTGACGAAATCGGCGACGATGCCGGGGATCTCGTCGAGACCGAGCGCGCGCGGCTCGGACACCTCGGCGAAGCCGCTCTCGATATAGGTCTTGGTCTTGGCCAGGACGGCCGAGGGCGCGACCGGCGCCTGGTTGCCCGGCTGCAGCGAGACATGGCTGACGCGCCCGACATGCCAGAGCTGCGCGAAGATCGTCCCGCCGGCAGCATGCACGCCATCGGTCACCGCTTTCCAGCCGGCGACCTGCGCATCGCGATAGATGCCGGGCGTCCAGATATAGCCCTGACCCTGCTGCGAAATCTGCGTCGCCTCGGTGATGATCAGCCCGGCGCCGGCGCGCTGGCGGTAATACTCGACATTGAGCGCGTTCGGGGCATCATCGTGCTTGTTGGCGCGGTTGCGCGTCAAAGGCGCCATCACGACGCGGTTCTTCAGCTCGAGATCGCCGAGGCGGAACGGCGTGAACAGCTTGGCGGAGGAGGCATGACTCATCGTGGCGATCCTTGTCGCGAAACGGCCGCAAGGCCGGGGGAAGCATCCATGGCGCCGGTCCCCGTCAAGCGGGCCGGAGCCGTCGGAAGCAAGATAGGCAAGATGGCAGGGAATGGCAGGGGCCGCCCTGCCCCGCTCACGAGAAAGCGAAGATGCTCTCTTCGCGATAGCCGCCGCGCATGAGCATTTCCGAAAATCCAGAAAAGAGGGGAAAAGCCCTCTCCATGCGCTGGCTGCAGCGCGGAGGCGGCTGGCTGCGGACGGGCGTCACCAGCGCCATAGGCCTGGTCTACCCGCCCTCATGCGTCGGCTGCCGGGCGGCCACGAGCGAGGCGCAGGGCTTGTGCGCCCAATGCTGGGCCGGGCTCGGGCTGATCGAACGGCCCTATTGCGAGCGGCTCGGCACGCCCTTCGAGGTCGATCTAGGGGCCGGGCTGATCTCGCTGGCGGCGATCGCCGATCCGCCGGTCTTCGCCCGCGCCCGCGCCGCCTGCCGCTTCGACGGCACGGCGCGCGAGCTGGTGCACCGACTGAAATATGGCGACCGTACCGAGCTGTCGCTGATGCTCGGGCGGATGATGGCGCAGGCCGGCCGCGAGCTCATCGCCGAGACCGACCTCGTCGTGCCGGTGCCGCTGCATCGTTTCCGCCTGTGGACCCGCCGCTTCAACCAGGCGGCGGCGCTGGCGGCAGCGATCGCCCAGCAGTCGGGCCTGCCAGCTGCGCCGCAGGCGCTCGCCCGCGTCAAGCGAACCAGACAGCAAGTCGGGCTGACGAAAGCGCAGCGCGCCGACAACCTGCAAGGCGCCTTCAAGGTGCTGCCGGCGATGCGTCCGCAGATCGAGGGACGGCGCATCCTGCTCGTCGACGACGTGCTGACCACCGGCTCGACCGTCAATGCGGCGTCACGCGCCCTGCTGCGCGGCGGGGCGAGCGCAGTCGATGTGCTGACCTTCGCCCGGGTCGTGACGGAAGCGTGACGGCTCCCTATATTGCGAGGCGAAGCATTCTTTCGGGATAGGCTGATGCCGCAGGTCACGATCTACACCACGGGCTGGTGCCCCTATTGCCATGCCGCCAAGGCGCTTTTGACCAAGAAGGGCGTCGCCTTTGAGGAGATCGGCGTCGACGGCAAGCCGGAGCTGCGCCAGGAGATGACGGCCAAGGCCGGCGGGCGCACCTCCGTGCCGCAGATTTTCATCGGCCAGCGCCATGTCGGCGGCTCCGACGATCTACATGCGCTCGATGCCCGCGGCGAACTCGACCCGCTGCTGAAGGCCGCTTGACGGAGACCTGTCGATGACCGCGCTTCGCTTCACCGCCGCCTGCGTCCAGATGCGTTCGACGCGCGATCCCCTGCGCAATCGTGACGACGCGGTCCGCCTGATCCGCGAGGCGGTAGCAGCGGGTGCGAACTTCGTCCAGACGCCGGAGGTCACCAATCTCTGCGAGCGCGATACGAAGCGCCTGCGCGAGATCAGCCAGAGCGAAGAGCAGCACGAGGTGCTGGCCGGGCTGCGGCAGGCGGCGCGCGAAACCAAGGTCTGGTTGCAGATCGGCTCGCTCTCGGTCAGGGCTGGCGAGAAGATCGCCAACCGCGGCTATATGATCGATCCGACTGGCGAGATCATCGCGCGCTACGACAAGATCCATCTCTTCGACGTCGACCTGCCCAATGGCGAGACCTGGCGCGAATCCAACACCTTCTCCGGTGGCGACCGGGCGACCCTGGTCGAGACGCCTTGGGGTCTGGTCGGGATGTCGATCTGCTACGATGTCCGCTTCCCCTATCTCTACCGCGCCGAGGCCGAGGCCGGCGCCTTCATGCTGACCGCGCCGGCCTGCTTCACCCGCCAGACCGGCGAGGCGCATTGGCAGGTGCTGCAGCGGGCCCGCGCCATCGAGAACGGCGCCTTCATGGTCTCGGCGGCGCAAGGCGGCCTGCATGAGGACGGCCGCGAGAGCTATGGCCACTCGATCATCGTCGATCCCTGGGGCCGCGTATTGGCCGAGGCCGGCAATGAACCCGGGCTGATCATGGCCGAGATCGATCTTGCTCTGGTCGCGGACGCCCGCCAGCGCATCCCGACCCTGCGCCACACCCGCTCCTTCGCGGTCGAGGCCCGCAAGGGCGAAGCGCCGCGGCTCGACGCGGCCGAGTGAGCGCGAAACTTGTCCAAAAACTTGCCGCTGGACGGCTGCGTCCCTATCTGCAGCCGTTCCGGCAGGCCCTTTGAGTTGAGATGATCCGTTACACGCTGATCTGCGACAACGCCCACGAGTTCGAGAGCTGGTTCGCGAGCTCCGGCAGCTTCGACGAGCAGGCGAAGCGCGGCTTCGTTACCTGCCCGGTCTGCGACAGTGCCAGAGTCGAGCGTGCCGTAATGGCGCCGGCCGTGGCCCGCACGGATCGCGGCCCGCGTCCGGCTGCGCAAGCGCCGGAAGGTGCCGCACCCGCCTCCGCCCCTGCTCCCTCCCCTGCCCCCCCCGTCCAGCCGGCGGCACTGATGGGCGAGAAGGAGATGGCGTTCCGCGCCATGCTGACCGCACTGCACGAGCATGTCGCGGCAAATGCCGAGCCCGTCGGCAAGCGCTTCGCCGAGGAAGCGCTGAAGATCCATCACGGCGAGAGCGAGAACCGCGCCATCTACGGCGAAGCGACGCCTGACGATGCACAGATGCTGCATGAGGAAGGCGTCGAGTTCCTGCCGCTGCCGCGCCTGCCGGAAGGGCGGAACTAGCGCCCGCGCCTACGCTAATTCGCAGCGGTCCCGTTCTGCCTGCGCAGATAGGCGATCTGGATCGTCAGGCCGATGATCAAAAGGGCGAGGAGGCTCGCCTGCGTGCCCAGGAGAAGCGGCGAGTTCAACTCAGTGACGAAGGGGTGACCGTTCGGCACGCGGCGCAGGATTTCGGTGACAGTCGGCAACATCAGCAGGAATGCGCTGAGGCTCAGGCAGACCGTTTCAATGTAGGCGACAGCACGCCCCAGGCCGCGAACCTGGCTGGCACCATAGCCCGCAAGTAACAGCAGGATCGTGATCGCGCCGACGACGTACCCGGCCGGTTGATGTGTCACGACGAAAACCGTCGCGCTGCCGATCAGCATCGAGACGAAGTAGACCACACCCGCCTTCGATCGGGGTACGATGCGGCCATGCCGGGCGAACATGTACGCAGCTGCCGGAATGGCAGGCAAAGCACCGAGCGTGTGCACCCAGCCTAATGGCGATATTCCGAACATTGGACAGTCCTTCCTGCTCAGGTGAAGTTCATCTACCTACTAATTGGTAGACAATTAGGCTTGATCGCCCGGCTCTCGTCGGAGTTCAGTGCCTGGTTGTCAGTCGGTGCAGCAGCGGATGGATCACGGTGCCGAACACCTCGGCATCACCATGCGCGCGCGCCGACAGCATGGCCCCGTGGATGGCAGCCATGAACATCTCGGCCTCGGCATCTGCCGTTGCGGCCAGTCGCAAGCTGCCCTCTTCGGCGCCACGCGTCATGGCCCGGCACAGCCAGCCCGACAGCATTCGAAAATGAGCGCGCACCTCGGTCACGACCTCTTCGGGCAGGACCGGGATCTGGCTCGCGAGCAGGGCGCAGATGCAGAACGGGGCGGTCGAGTCTGCGATGCAGCTTTCCCAGAAGCCGGCATAAGCACGCAACTGCGCAGCGGAGTCGGGAATATCCCGCTCCAGCGCTGCAAGCCCCGCTTCGGCCTCGTCCCGGTAACGCGCGACGAGGGTGCGGACCAGCTCGGCCTTGCTGGGAAAATGATAGTGGATGCTGGCGTTGCGGATACCGATCACCTTGGCGATATCGGCATAGCTGAAGCCATGGTATCCGCCCGCGACGATCAGCTTGCGTGCGCAAACCAGGATATCATCGGACCTGCTGGCGATATTGGACACAGCGCATCTACCTTCTAGTAGGTAGAATATTGAAATCTGCGGCGATTGCAAGTTCGGCTGAAGCCCCGAATTTCACGTGGGGATGACTTCCGGGCTTGCAATCGACATTACGCGGGCATATACCCGCAACCCATGTCGGTTCCCTGCATCTGCACGACCCTGCGCTCGGCCTCGCGCCGGATGATCGCCTTCTATGACGAGATGATCGCTCCGGTCGGCGTCAATATCGCGCAGTTCAGTCTGATGCGCTCGATCGCCCGGACCCAGCCGGTGACGCTGACCGCGCTCGGCCGCCGGGTCGAGCTCGACCGCTCGACCATCGGCCGCAATGTCCGCGTGCTCGAGAAGATGGGCCTTGTCGAACTCGGCCGCGGCGAGGACCAGCGCGAGGCCACGGTCACCCTGACCGAGGCCGGCCACAAGGTTCTGGAAGACGGCGCGCCCCTCTGGGACGGCGCACAGAAGTCCCTCGACGACCGTCTTGGCGTCGACTTCATGCGGCAGCTCCACGCCGCGCTCGATTCGCTGTGATTTTCTGAAACGTATACGGGTATATACCCGGATAGAAGGGGCCATTCATGCCGACCGATCTCGCAGAACCAATTCAACCGGTCGGCTTCGCCGCCACCTTCGTCCGCCGCGGCATCCATTATGGCTGGGCCGTGGCGGCGGTGACCTTCCTGACCATGCTAGTCACCGCCGGCGCCGTCGGCGCGCCGGGCGTACTGATCCTGCCGCTGCAGAAGGAATTCGGCTGGGCGACCTCTGAGATCTCCTCGGCGCTGGCGATCCGGCTGCTGCTGTTCGGGCTGATGGCGCCGTTCGCCGCCGCCTTCATGAACCGCTTCGGCGTCCGGCCCGTTGCGCTCGTCGCACTCAGCCTGATCGCGGCGAGCATCATCGGCTCCTTCTTCATGACGCAGCTCTGGCAGCTGGTGCTGCTCTGGGGGATCGTGCTCGGCTTCGGCACCGGGCTCACCGCCATGGTGCTCGGCGCCACCGTTGCGACCCGCTGGTTCGTGCAGCGCCGCGGCCTGGTCGTCGGCCTGCTCACCGCCAGCACCGCGACCGGCCAGCTCGTCTTCCTGCCTTTGCTCGCGGCTCTGACCGAGCAGGTCGGCTGGCGCGCCGCCATGACCTTCGTGCTCGGCATGATCGCCCTCGCCGCAATCGGCGTGCTCTCTCTGATGCGCGACCGGCCTGCCGATGTCGGCCTTGCCCCCTATGGCGGCACGCAGATCGTGCCGGCCCCGGCGCAAGCCGCCAGCCTCGGGGCGATGCTCGCCTCGCCGATCGTCGCTCTGCGCGACGCGGCGAAGACCAGCACCTTCTGGATCCTGTTCGGCACCTTCTTCGTCTGCGGCGCCAGCACCAACGGGCTGGTCCAGACCCATTTCGTCGCGCTCTGCGGCGATTACGGCATGGCGGCGGTGACGGCGGCGAGCGTGCTCGCGGTGATCGGCATCTTCGACTTCCTCGGCACGGTCGGCTCCGGCTGGCTCTCGGACCGCTATGACAGCCGCTGGCTGCTGTTCTGGTATTACGGCCTGCGCGGGCTCTCGCTGCTCTTCCTGCCCTTCACCGACTTCTCCTTCTACGGCCTCTCGATCTTCGCGATCTTCTACGGGCTCGACTGGGTCGCGACCGTGCCGCCGACGATCAAGATCGCTGCCGACCGCTTCGGCGAGAAGGCGACGCTCGTCTTCGGCTGGGTCTTCACCGGCCACCAGCTCGGCGCCGCCTTCGCCGCCTATGGCGCCGGCTTCAGCCGCACCGTCTATGACAGCTACCTGCCCGCCTTCTTCATTGCCGGCGCGCTCTGCCTCTTCGCCGCCGGCTTCTGCATCATGATGCGCGGCGGCGAAGCCAAGCCCGTCCCCGCCGCCGCCTGAACGGAGACCTCGCGATGACCTCCCTGCCCGATCGCAGCGCCCTGATCGTCGGAGCTGGCTCCGGCATCAGCGCCTCGCTTGCCCGCGCGCTGACCGCGCAAGGCGTCAAGGTCGGCCTTGCCGCCCGCAATACCGAGAAGCTCACAGCGCTCGCGGCCGAGACCGGCGCCGCGACCTTCCAGGTCGATGCCTCCGATCCGGCCGCCGTCTCCGGACTGTTCGAGGCTGCGGACGACGGGATCGGCGAGCCCGATATCGTCATCTACAACGCCAGCGGCCGCCTGCGTGGGCCGATCGCCGAGCTCGATCCCGCAGCGGTCGCGCAGGCGCTCGCCGTCACCGCCTATGGCGCCTTCCTGGTGACGCAGCAGGCGGCGAAACGCATGCTGCCGCATGGCCGCGGCGCTATCCTGCTGACGGGTGCTACCGCCGGCATCAAGGGGTTTGCGCTGTCGGCGCCCTTCGCCATGGGCAAGTTCGCCTTGCGAGGCCTTGCCCAGAGCGCTGCGCGCGAACTCGGGCCGAAGGGCATCCATGTCGCGCATTTCGTCATCGACGGCGCCGTGCGCAGCAGCCGCCACCCCGATACGAGCGACAACACGCTCGATCCCGACGCCATCGCCCAGAGCTATCTCGACGTGCTCCGGCAGCCGCGCAGCGCCTGGTCGCTCGAGGTCGAGCTCAGGCCCTGGGTCGAGAGCTTCTGAGGGCTACTCAGAGACCCCATTCCTCAGCCATCATCCTGAGGAGCGCCCGCAGGGCGCGTCTCGAAGGATGCTCCAGATGGTTCCGGAGCCTCCTGAACCCTCCTTCGAGACGCCGCTGCGCGGCTCCTCAGGATGAGGGCTGAGCAGTTGGGCCGCGGGATCAGAGCGTCTCCATCGGCGGCACCTTGAAGGTCTCGACCGTCGAGGCACCGCCGGCGAGCAGCACCTCCCATTCGGCCTCGGCCTTCACCCGCGCCAGGCAGGGCGCAAGCTTCGCCTCGACCAGCCCGTGCGGTACGAAGACGAGGCCGTCATCGTCGCCGACGACGAGGTCATGCGGCTGGACGGCGACGCCGCCGAAGACGATCGGCCCGTTGACGATCCCGCGCTCCATGGAAGATGGGCCGCGCGGCATGATCCAGCGCGAGAAGAAGACGAAGTCCGGCCATTGCGACACCGGCCCGACATCGCGCACCGCGCCGTCGACGACGACGCCGGCAATGCCCTTGCGCCGGGCGGCACCGCCGAGCAGGTCGCCGATCATCGCCGCATCCTTGCGCCCGCCGGCCGCGACCACGATGACGTCGCCGCGCTCGGCGACGCTGATCGCATGGTGCACCGGCCCGTAATCGGCCGGCTCGCACCAGGCCGTGATCGCCTGTCCGACCAGGCGCTTGCCTGGCGCGAAGGGCCGGGTCGGCCGGATCGCTGGATCGGCATGGCCGGTGCCGCCGAGCTGGTCAGCGATAACCGAGCTCGGCACCGCTTGCCAGGCGTCGATGAGGCCTTGCGGCAGGCGCGGATGGGCGGGCGTGGCGAGACGGGTCGGCATTAGCGTTTCCTTGGCTTTTCTTTGATTGAGCTCACGCCGCCCGGCCGGGCCTCTCGGCGAGCAGGCGGCGCACCGCCCGCTCCAACCGGCGCACGCCCTCGACCAGCACCTCTGGTGGCGAGCGGGTGAAATTGACCCGCATCGCGCTCTTCAGGGCGCCCGAGGGATCGAACACGCTCGACGGCACGAAGGCGACGTTCTCAGCCAGAGCATGGGCATAGAGCGCGTCGGTGTCGATCGCCTCATCCTTGGCCCGCATCCAGACGAACATGCCGCCCGGCGGCACCTCCCACTCGAACCAGTCGGAGAGATGCTCCGCCGCGGCGGCGCAGAGCGCATCGCGGCGCTCGCGATAGGTCGCGACGATCTTCGGGATGTGCTGCGCCTCGAAGTCGCTCTCGATCATCTCCAGCGCGATCGCCTGCGTCAGCAGGCTCGAGGCGATGTCGGTCGACTGCTTGGCCAGCGCCAGCGTCGCGATCAGCGAGGCTTCGGCCACGACCCAGCCGACGCGCAGGCCCGGCGCCAGGCTCTTCGACAACGTGCCCAGATAGATCACCGGCCCGGCATAGGCGCCGTTCGGATGGCGCTGCGCGTGATGGGCAAGAAGGCTCGGCCCGGCCGGCCCGTCGAATTGCAGCGGCAGATAGGGATCGTCCTCGAGCAGCCAGATTCCGGCCGCCTCGACCTTGTCGAGCAGGGCGGCGCGCTCATCCTGCGAGACCAGCGCGCCGGTCGGATTGGAATAATTCGGCACGGCATAGACGAACTTGGCTTGCCGCAACGCCGCATCGTGCCCGCGCGCCTGCAGGCTCCAGTCGAGCCTCTCATAGCGCGGCATGCGCGGGCGCCAGGCGTCGAGCGCACCGAGATAGGTCGGGAATTGCGAGAGGATCAATTCGCCGGGATCGACCAGCGCCTTGCCGACGAGGTCGAGCCCCTGCATCGCGCCCGTCGTCAGCAGCACGTTCTCCGGACCGAAGCGGCGCCCGGTCGTGGCGCTGAAACGCTCGGCAATCGCAGCCCGCAGCGCAGGCAGGCCTTCGATCGCCCCATATTCGAGGATCTGCGTGCCCCAGCGCGTCAGCGCCCGCTCCTGCGCCGCGGCGATCGCCTCGACGGGGTAGATCTCGGAGGCCGGCAGCCCGCCGGCGAGGCTGACGACATCCGGCCGCCCGCCGATCGCCATGAATTGCTGGGTGATGCTGTTGCCGGTCGAGAGCCAGCTGGCGAAAGCCGGCCGCCCGCCCGGCTGCCGGCCATCCGAAATCATCATAACGCTTGCACCATTGTCGCTTCGATCGGGACGGTTACCCGCCTGCGCCTGTGTAACAGGCCCGAAACAATGGCGCCCGCGCAATGATTGCACGGGCGGTGCGCAGGGCCACTCACGCAGCGGGCCCAGGACGGGCGCAACGACGATGTGTCGCCGCGCCACTCGGCCTTACTGCTTCGCCGCGACCTTGGCCGGCGCCGCCTTGTGGACGCGGCCATTGCTCATCACGAACAGCACGCGCTGCAATTCGGTGATGTCCCTGGTTGGGTCGGCGGCGACCGCGATCACGTCCGCGGCCTTGCCGGGCTCGAGCGTGCCGATCTGCTTGGAGAGGCCGAGCAGATCGGCGGCATCGACCGTCCCCATCCGGATCGCGATATCGGCCGGAATCCCGGCCTTGACCATCAGCGCGAACTCCTCGGCATTGTTGCCATGCTCGCTGACGCCGGTATCGGTGCCGAAGGCGATCTTGACGCCGCCACGATAGGCGCGCCCGAGCATGTCGAGCATCAGCGGCCCGACCTGGCGGGCCTTGTCGCGCACCGCCGGCGGCAGGAAGCCCTCCTCATCCGCCATTCGCACCACGGTCGCGCCGGCCAGCACGGTCGGAACGAGATAGGCGCCGCTCTTCTTGAACAGCGCGATCGACTCGTCGTTGAGGTAGGTGCCGTGCTCGATCGAATCGACACCCGCCCGCAGCGCCGCATTGACACCGTCGGCGCCATGAGCGTGCACCGCCACCTTGCGTCCCATGGCATGGGCGGCTTCGACGACACCCTCGAGCTCGTCGTCGAACATCTGCTTGCCGGTGCCGGCTGCCGTATTGCTCAGCACGCCGCCGGTCGCGGTGATCTTGATCACGTCAGCGCCGCGCTTGATCTGGTTGCGGGCCGCATGGCGGCACTGCTCGCGGCCATTGCAGATGTTCTCGCCGAGCTCCGAGAAAACGTCGGGCGCGAAACCGTTGATGTCGGAATGGCCGCCGGTCGCCGAGATCGACTGGCCGGCCGCGACGATGCGCGGCCCGGGCACCTGCCCCCGGCGGATCGCATCGCGCAGGGCGAGCGCCGGCGCGCCGCGTGAGCCGAGGTCGCGCACCGTGGTGAAGCCGGCATCGAGCGTGCGCCGCGCATAGACCACGCCGTCGAGCGCGACGTTCTCGCCGGTCTTCTTGACGCGCTGCAGCTCGGTGTCGCGCGCCCGCTCCGAGGTGATGTGGACATGAGAATCGATCAGGCCCGGCAGCACATAGCGCTCGCCGAGATCGACGACGGTCACCGCCTGCGCTGGTGCGCCGATGCTGTCGGCCGCGACGAAACCATCCTCGAGCTCCTGGATCAGGCTGTTCTTGATGATGATGCTGGTCTTGCCCCGGGCCGATGTGCCGGGCACGGCGAGCACCGAGCCTGCATGAATGATCGTCCAGCGGTCGCCGGCCGGCGCCTGCGCCAGAGCGGCCGGCGCTAGAGCAGCAGTCAGCGCGGCGGCGAGCATGATCGCTTTCGACATCGTTTCCTCCATTGCAGCGACGTCACCACCACGCGCCATCCTGCCTGACCGGCAGGGCGTCTTGCGTCGGGTGCGTCGCTTGATCGTTGCGCAGGGTTGTCCCTGCGGCTGGCAGCAATCTGCGAGTGCTCGCCGAAGACCGTCAACGGACAGGATGGCCGCTCGCGCATGCCGTGGCCGCAACCCTGGCGTGCCGTGATTTCCGTTCGCCCCGCCTCCGCCCAATGTCGTAGGCGACGCCGCGGGCCACTGGCGTTATCTTCGCTGCAGTGCAACAATCGAGATTGCACGAGCACATCAAGACGGCACGGCAGGGAGCGACCATGAACGCGATCGATCCGCTTCGGAATCAGGTCCAGCGCGACAAGCCCTGGATTTTCCGGACCTATGCCGGCCATTCCGATGCGTCCGAATCGAACAAGCTCTACCGGACCAATCTCGCCAAGGGCCAGACCGGCCTCTCCGTCGCCTTCGACCTGCCGACCCAGACCGGCTACGATCCCGACCATGTCCTCTCGCGCGGCGAGGTCGGCAAGGTCGGCGTGCCGATTACCCATCTCGGCGACATGCGGGCTCTGTTCGCGGAGATCCCGCTGGCGCAGATGAACACCTCGATGACGATAAACGCGACGGCGGCCTGGCTGCTCTCGCTCTACATCGCCACCGCCGACGAGCAGGGCGCCGACCGCGCCGCCTTGCAGGGCACGACCCAGAACGACCTCGTCAAGGAATACCTGTCGCGCGGAACCTATGTCTTCCCGCCGCGGCCCTCGATGCGATTGACCACCGACATCGTCGTGTTCACGGCGCGCGAACTGCCGAAATGGAACCCGACGAACGTCTGCTCCTACCATCTGCAGGAGGCCGGCGCCTCGCCGGTGCAGGAACTCTCCTTCGCGCTGGCGACCGCGATCGCCTTGCTCGAGTCGATCAGGGCCCGGCCGGAGGTTGCGCCCGAGGAGTTCGGCAGCGTCGTCGGCCGCATCTCCTTCTTCGTCAATGCCGGCATGCGCTTCGTCACCGAGCTCTGCAAGATGCGGGCTTTCGTCGATCTCTGGGACGAGATCACGCTGAAGCGCTTCCAGGTGCTGGAGGAGCAGCATCGCCGCTTCCGCTATGGCGTGCAGGTCAACTCGCTCGGGCTGACCGAGCCGCAGGCCGAGAACAATGTCTATCGCATCCTGATCGAGATGCTGGCGGTGACGCTGTCGAAGAAGGCCCGCGCCCGCGCCGTGCAGCTCCCGGCCTGGAACGAGGCGCTCGGCCTGCCCCGCCCCTTCGACCAGCAATGGTCGCTGCGCATGCAGCAGGTGCTGGCCTATGAGACCGACCTGCTCGAATTCGGCGATATCTTCGACGGCTCGAAGGAGATCGACGCCAAGGTCGAGGCGCTGAAGGCGGCCGCACTGGAGGAGCTGGCGAAGATCGATGCGATGGGCGGGGCGCTTGCCGCCGTCGAGAGCGGCTACATGAAGATGGCGCTGGTCGAGAACGGTGCCAAGCGCATCGAGGCGATCGAGCGTGGCGAGCAGATCGTCGTCGGCGTCAACAAGTTCACCACCAGCGAGCCCTCGCCGCTCTCAGCCGGCGACGGCGCCGTCGTCACCGTGCCGGATTCGGTCGAGATCGAGGCCGTCGGCCGGCTGAAGGCCTGGCGCGCCGCGCGCGACGGCAAGGCGGTCGACGCCGCGCTCGCCGAGCTCGCCGGCGCCGCCAAAGAGGACCGCAATGTCATGCCGGCCTCGATCGCCTGCGCCAAGGCCGGCGTCACCACCGGCGAATGGGCGCAGACCCTGCGCGAGATTTTTGGCGAGTACCGCGCCCCTACCGGCGTCGACACTACCAAGCTCGGCGACGATGCCGGCCTCGCTACCGTCAAGGCCGCCGTCGCCAAGGCGACCGAGCGGCTCGGCCGGCCGCCGCGTTTCCTCGTCGGCAAGCCCGGCCTCGATGGCCATTCGAACGGCGCCGAGCAGATCGCGGTGCGCGCCCGCGACGCCGGCATGCAGGTCTCCTATGGCGGCATCCGCCAGACGCCGGAGGAGATCGTGACGCAGGCGCAGGAGACCGAGGCCGACATCATCGGCCTCTCCATCCTCTCCGGCTCGCATCTGCCGCTGGTGCGCGACGTCACGGCGCGGCTGCGCGTCGCCGGCATGGACGTGCCGGTCGTCGTCGGCGGCATCATCCCGCCCGACGACGAGAACGCGCTGAAGAACATGGGTGTGGCCCGGGTCTACACGCCGAAGGACTTCGCCCTCGACGGCATCATCGCCGACGTCGCCGGACTGGCGGCCAAGGAGCGCTGAGGGCCGGTCGCCTCCCCAGCTTCTGGCTCGTGCGAAAATCGCTCAGGGTTTCCCAAGCGCGTGCGGACGACTATCGTCCCGGTGCTGCTCGATCGTGCCCGCTTCGCGCGGCGCCGGTCCGTGCCTGAAGACGGTTGTCGGCTGGGCCGCGAGGGACCCGCTTGAGGAGAGGAAGAAGCGCATGCCCGCATGGCTGCAGACCAATTTGACAGGGACCAATATTCGCGCCGCCTTCATCGGCGCCATGGGCCTTGCCCTTGCGGCCCCCGCCGCAGCCCAGACCATGGGCTTCGATCCCAGCGACTTCGGCAAGGTCAGCATGCCCAGGCGGCAGAGCACCGGCGACGCCGCGACCCATATCGAAAACAACAAGGGCGCCTTCGAGCCGATCGCGGAGCTTGATCAGCGCGACCCGCTCGCCAGGATGGCCAAGCCCGTCGGGCGTCTCGACATCCTCTTGAAGGACAACAAGACCGGCAAGCAGTCTGGCGCCCATTGCACCGGCGAGCTGCTGCCGGGCGACTACGTCCTCACCAACCATCACTGCCTGCCGCAGAGCGGCGAGATGACGCCGGTGCGCGCCATCATCGTCATGGATTTCCTGACGCAGGACGGCAAAGGAGCGAAAGTCTTCGAGCTCGACGCGAAGCCGGTCGAGTTCAATGCCAATCTCGACTACGCCATCGTCAAAGCGAAGGGCAATCCGACCGCGACCTATGGCTCGGTCAAGCTCGCGGCGACGCCGACCGGCGGCGCCCCCTCGCTGATGGTGATCCACCATCCGGCCGGCCGGCCCAAGGTGATGAGCCGCTTCCGCTGCATGGCGACGCGCCAGCAGGGCGACGCGGCCGAGATGCGCCACCGTTGCGACACGCTCGGCGGCTCCTCCGGCTCGCTGCTCTACAACGCCGGCAATGCCGGCATCGCCCTGCACAAGCAGGGCGGCCTCGCCCCCAATGATCCCAACAGCTACAACACCGCGACCAGCATGACGGCTCTGCTCCAGGCCAGCCCGCTGCTGCGCAAGATGGCCGGCGCGGGCGGGCAGGCCCCAGCCGCGGATGGCGGCGGCTCGGTCGCCTCGGGCGGCGGCCAGGACGATCAGCCGAGCTCGACCGAGCGCAGCAGCGTGCGCGGCTCGGACAATCTCGACACCGACGGGATGAATTCGCTGCTGAAGAACTGAGGCTCGACGGCTTCCGTCATTGCGAGCGCAGCGAAGCAATCCAGGTGCCGCAGAGCGCCGCCGTCCTGGATTGCTTCGTCGCTACGCTCCTCGCAATGACGAATTTCAGCCAGCCTCGCCGTGGCTGCGCCCATAGGGGCTGCGCTGCGGCGAGCGCCAGCCTGCGAGCGTCGCCGGGTCGGCTTCGTAGATCTCGACCTTGAGCGGGTGGCAGACGGCGACGTCACTCGAATGGGTCTGGCCGCAATCGCCGCCCGGACAGGCCGAGATCGCCCCGAGCAGATCGATCTCGGCGAAGAGCTCGAGGAAATCGCCAGGCCGAACCGGGCTCGCCTTCATGAAGTATTGCTGCGTGTCGCGGGTGAAGCCCGTGCACATGAAGACGTTGAGCACGTCGTGGACGTGATGCTCGACCTCGCGCGCCGACAGCCCCCTCGCCTGGCCGAGGGCGCGGGCGAGATTCGAATGGCAGCAATGGTGGTAATCGCCGCCATCACCGAGCAGCCGATGAGTATAGGGATCGCAGCGCGTTCCGATCACGTCGTGCACGCCGGCGCCATCCTCGTCGAAGCCATACCAGCCGAGGGTGTCATGGGTGATCGTCGCCATCGGCCGGAGGTACGGCAAGTTGCTCCAGAGTCGGTCGCCCAGCCCGACATGGGTCGCGTGTAGAGCCCGCGTCTTGCCGCTGAAGAAGCGCTCATCGAGATCATCAGCATTCCACAGATTGAGGTCGCCGACCTGCGGCCCCTCGATGCTGACGACCCGGAAGAAGTGGCCCTTCGGCACGCGGAAGCTGCCGGCCTCGCGCGGCGGTACGATGATCTCGTCGCGCTTGGTCAGGGTCTGGCGGGCTCGCGCCAACATCGCCATGTCGGCGCCGGGCAGGCTGCCATTGGGATAGACCACGACAGGCGGTTTGCGCCGACGCTCCTCCGCATCGGCGGGAGCGATCACCTGCGAATCCGTCGTCATGGCCTCTCCAGCTTGTGCTGATTTTTGCGAATGCCTGTCGGCGTCGGTGAACCCCGCGGAAGCCGCGCTAGGCCAGGCCGCTGCTCTTCAGCGTCTGATAGGCCTTGAGGATTTCCTGCAGCCGGCCCTCGCGCGATCGGTCGCCGCCGTTGGCGTCGGGATGGAAGCGCTTCACCAATTCCTTGTAGCGCGCCTTGATCGCGACGCGGTCGGCGCTCTCGTCGAGATCCAGCGTCTCCAGCGCCTTCTTCGCGACGACGCCGACGCGTGACTCTGGCCGCTCCTGCTCGCGGCGGACGCGGTTGCGGAACAGGCCGAATGCGTCTTCGACTTCCGCGCCCTCTTGGCCGCCAGTAACGCGCCCGCGCTGCGCCATCCGGGCTGCGCTCGCATTGACGCCGAGCTTCCAGGTCGGCCGGTGGCCGATCTCCTCCTGCTTGGCGTAAGCCGCGAGCGCCTCGTCATTCATGCCGGAGAAGTAGTTGTAGGTCGCGTTGTAGGCCTTCACATGCTCGAGGCAGAACTGGAAGAACTTGCCTTCCTTGCCGCGGCCCATCGGCGCGCGGAACTCGCCCGCCTTGGTGCAGCCCGGATGGTCGCAATGGCGCGCATCGGCCTCGACCACCTCTTCCGCCTCGGAAGGGCCGATCCTGATCCGGTCAAAAAGGCGCGAGTTGAAGTTCATCGTCTCATGGTTATGCGGGCGGAACGCTGCGTCGACAAGCCGGCCGCTGCGCGGATCGCTCCGCACCTGCAGCAAGCCAATCGCCTCGACGACAGCTTGACCTCGATTGCTTAAGGAACCCGGCTCAACCGAAGCCGCCGGAACTTCTCCTAGATAGTATTTCCACGCATCAAACTCAACGGCCGCAGGCCGCATCGCCTCCGGCCGCGAGCGTGAGCTTCGTCCCGCGCGGCACACGATAAATCGGCGCCTCGCCGGAAGCCGGCGCGGTTTCCACCACCCCGACGCCGACATGAGAGCCCGGAGAATCCGGCTCCAATGAGGCGGCGATCACATTGGCCCCCGCCTGTGTCATCGGCACGAAGACGGCATTGGCCGGAACCTCGAGCCGGCGCGGCCTGAGCTCGACCTTCACCGCCTGGTCCGGGTTGATGTTCTCGCGGTCGATCTTCTTTACCGGCCCCTTCTGCTCGACCATGAAGGCCTCGACCTCGAGCGTCGCCGAACTGCCGAGCGCGCAGCTGGCAATACCCTTGAGCTTGAGCGCATCGAGCGCCGCCTGCCCCGCCGGCAGGATGAGATAGCCCGCCGGCCGTGCCCGGCGGCTCGTCACCGTGACCTTGCGCGAGTCGCGGAACTCGACCGGGGTCGGCATGTCGGCACCGGTCGCCGGATCGACCAGCGGGATCTCGACCTTCTCGGTGGCGATGCGATGGGCGACGATCAGTTCGCCCTGGTTGCGCGCCAGCTCGGCGCGCGCCTCTTTCACCGCGCCCAATACGGCCTTGTCGTTGTTCGCGACCGTATCGAGCACGGCGCGCGCGATCACATAATGCGTGGCGATGCGGCGCTCCAGATTCTCCAGCTGCAGTCCGACACCGCGTGTCTCGATCAGGAAGGAGACCGCGCCGGAGAGCCCGAACAGGTTGCGCGCGATGCCGGGCGCATTGCCGCCCATCGAGACGAGCTTGTCGTCCTTGCGATAGCTCGTGGTGAAATACCAGAACGAGGTCAGGCCCTTCTGCGCCATCGCCTTGTCCATGGCCGGCTTGATCATCTCCGCCGCAATCCTGGTCGTCGGAGCGGGCACGGCGGGATTGGTGGCGTAGAGGATCATCGCGTCGGCGGCATTCAGCCCACCGAACTTCTCCAGCCAGCGATTAGCCACCGAGAATTCGTGCACGTCGACGATCACGTCGGGCGGCAATTCAGCGAGCTTGGTGTGCAGCGCCTTCGTCTCCGGCAGGGTCAGCAGCAGATGGTCGCGGTTGAGGTCGAAGCCGCTAGCGCCCGGCCGCTTGTCGGCCGCTGCCCCATCGGGATTGCTTCGCGGCACGATCACCACGACGAGCTTGTCGAGCACGCCGCCGAGGTCGCTCGTCGCCAGATCATGCGCCAGCGCCAGCATCGCCTCGGCCCCCGCCGGCTCGTTGCCGTGCTGCTGGCCCACGAACCAGACGACCGGCCGCCCCAGAGTCTTTAGCGCGGCGGGGTCCTTCAGCCCTTCCTTCGAGAAGATCAGATAGGGCAGGTCGCGCCCCTGCTGCGATTGGCCGAGCGAACCGAGCACGACGCGACCTGAGGCTCTGGCCGCGAGGTCGGCAAGGAAGGCTTCGAGCTCGGCTTGCGTCGTCAGCCCGGGCGTGCCGCGCGTCAGCGAGGGCGCCGCGAGCGGGATCGGCACCGGCTTATAGCGCGCCAGTACCGCCTCGCTCTGCTTGTAGTCGGCGACGCGCCCCTCATCCTGAGCAAATGCCGGCGTCGCGGCGTGGCAAAGCGCCAAGGCGAGCATGCGCCAGATCGTCACCATCACCGCCTCCGACCGAAAGACGCGTTTCCGCCCCGCTTGTCAGGGACTATGAGACTGCCCTGGAAGCCGAGCAAGCAACACGAGAGACCCCATATGCCGACCATGGCCGACCGGATCGCCGGCAAGCTCACCACTCAGCTCGCGCCCAAGCAGCTCAAGGTGATCGACGAATCCCATCAGCATCACGGCCATTCCGGCTGGCGCGAGGGCGGCGAGACGCATTTCCGCGTCGAGATCATCTCGCCCGCCTTCGCTGGCAAAAGCCGGCTCGAACGCCATCGCCTGGTCAACGCCGCGCTGGCGGAAGAACTCGCCGGTGGGGTGCACGCCTTGGCGATCGCGGCGCGGGCACCCGGGGAGGGGTGAGCGTCACATGTCCGGAGCGATCAGCTCGACCTCCGGAAAATAGCTGCGATAGCGTCGCGCATCGCGGCTGAGGAGCGGCAGCTGCGCGACGGCGGCCTGCGCCCCAATGAAGAAATCCGGCAGAACCCCGGTACGGCCACCACCAGACTGCCGGTAGCGCCTGAAAGCCTTCGCGGCAAGGAAAAGCGCCGGACGTGACATGGGGAGCAACTCCGCCCGGATATCGTCCAGCATCGCTTCAAGCTGTTCGATTCTGTCAAAGCGGACTGACAGTTCGGCATAGATCACATTATTAATCCCGAGCCGGCCCCTCGCCATTGCCAGATCGAGCTGGCTGAGCGACCAAGCAGCCCATTCCGGATCATCGGTGACGATATCCAGAAGCACATTTGTGTCGACGAGCGTGCAGCTCACGGCTCGCCGCGCATCAGCTTCATGATCTCATCCGTGGTCATTCCCGGTCCGGCGATCCCTCGCCACTTCTCGAACCGGCTCGGCGGCGTCTTGCCATCGGCTCGCACGAGCGCGAAACGCCCGTCCTCCATCAGCTCGAACTCGACTGCGCTGCCCGGTCCGATGCCGAGCCTGTCGCGCACCGGTTTCGGGATCGTCACCTGCCCCTTGCTGGTCACAGTCGTCGCCATGGCTCCTCCGGTATTACCTGCCGCAGAAACGGTAATACATGGTGCCGGGCGAAGCACGCGGCAAGTGAGCCTCAGGCCGCCTTCCGCTCCGGGGTCGCCAGATAGATCGCGGTCGAGACCAGCAGCAGCGCCGCGAAGCCCCAGTGCATGTTGGCGAAGGCCGACGCCGCGTCGTGCCCGGCTGCTCGCTGCGCCGCGACGAACGAGCCGGAGCCCCACTGGATCAACCCGGCCCCGGCGATGAACAGGAAATTGATGAAGGTCATGCCGCGTCCGACCAGATGCGCGGGAAAAAACTCGCGCGCATGCGCCATCAGGATCGCATAGGTGAAGCCGGTTGCCCCGACGAGCGCGAATAGGGCGACGGCGCCGAGCATGGAGTGCTCGCCGACGAGTGCGAGCAGGCCAAAGCCTATTCCGGTCGCGATCGTCCCCCAGGCGACCAGCGCCTTGCTGCGACCCGCCCGCTTCTGCAGGCCGCCATAGACGAAGGCGCCGATGATCATGGTCGTCGCCATGCCCAGCGTCGCATGCCCAGCGGCGATGCCATCGAGCCCATGCACCTGCATCATATAAGGCGCGATCCACAGACCTCGCGCCGTCGCGATGATCGCATAGCCGACGAGGGTGATCGGCGCGAGCAGCCAGAGCGGCCCAATCGCGGCGATGCTCTTCAGCCCCTGCAGCAGTCCCTCATGCTTGCCTGAGGCGTCGGTGACCGGTGGGGGATCACGCACCAGCATCGCGGCGAGCACGGTCGCCAGCAGGAATGCCACCGCGAAGGCGAGCATGGTCGGGCGCCAGCCATAGGCCTGCGCCGCCAAGGCCAGCGGCGCCGCACCGACGAGATTGCCGAGCGAGCCGAGGCCGATGAAGATCGAGGTCAACAGGCCGAAGCGTGCCGGCGCCTGCGTCCGAGCGAACAGGTAGAGCGAGGCCATGAAGATCGGCGAGCAGCCGATCCCGACCAGCGCCATCGCCGCCGTGGCGATGTTGGCATTGCCCGCCTGCGCGAACAGGAAAGCGCCGACGCTGCCGACCGCCATGGTCGCCGCCACGGTCCGGCGCGGCCCGATGCGGTCGAGCGCCCAGCCCACGGGAAACTGCGCCAGCGCGAACGCCATGAACCAGGCGGCGCCGAGCGTGCCGAACTCGGCCGGCCCGATGTTGAGGTCGCCCATCACCGGTGCGGCGATCACGCTCAGGAAGGAGCGATAGAAGATCGACAGCACATAAGCCGGTAGCAGCGCGAAGAAGATGATCACGCCGCCCCTCCGGCCAGTTTTACAGTGGCTGCCGACGCAGATTCGACGGCAGCCCTTTGACTCACTTCACCCGCTCGAGCACCGAGACGTAGTTCGCGACCGCAGCTCCGCCCATGTTGAAGATGCCGCCGAGGCGGGCATCCTGCACCTGCATGCCCTCCGGCGCTTCGCCGACGAGCTGCATGGCCGAGAGCACATGCATCGACACGCCGGTCGCGCCGATCGGATGGCCCTTGGCCTTGAGGCCGCCGGAGACGTTGACCGGCAGCTTGCCGCCCTTCTGCGTCCAGCCTTCCTTGATGGCGCGGGCGCCGTCGCCTTCCTTGGTCAGGCCCATCGCCTCGTATTCGAGCAGCTCGGCGATGGTGAAGCAGTCATGCGTCTCGACGAAGGAGAGATCGTCGAGCGCAACGCCGGCACCAGCCAGCGCCTGCTGCCAGGCGCGCGCGCCGGCCTCGAATTTCAGGATGTCGCGGCGCGACAGCGGCAGGAAATCCTGGACATGGGCCATGCCGCGGAAGCCGACGGCACGGCGCATGGTCTTGGCGGTCTCTTCGTCGGCGAGCACGAGCGCGGCGGCGCCGTCCGAGACCAGCGAGCAATCGGTGCGCTTCAGCGGGCCGGCGACGTAAGGGTTCTTTTCGCTTTCCTCGCGGCAGAAGGCGTAGCCGAGATCCTTGCGCATCTGGGCATAAGGGTTGTCGACGCCGTTCTTGTGGTTCTTCGCCGCGATCATGGCGAGCGCGTCCGACTGGTCGCCATGGCGCTGGAAATAGGACGAGGCGATCTTGCCGAAGACACCGGCGAAGCCACCCTGAACGTCGCTCTCCTGCGCGAGATAGGAAGCCTTCAGCAGGTTCTTGCCGATCTCCGGTCCGGGCGTCGTCGTCATCTGCTCGACACCGACGACCAGCACAACCTTGGCGGCGCCGGCCTTGATCGCGCGCACGCCCTGATGCACCGCGGCCGAGCCGGTGGCGCAGGCGTTCTCGACGCGCGTCGCCGGCTTGAAGCGCAGCGCCGGATCGGCCTGCAGCACGAGCGAGGCGGTGAAGTCCTGGGCCGAGAAGCCAGCGTTGAAATGGCCGAGCACGATCTCGTCGACCTGGTCGGCGGTGATGCCGGCATCGACCAGCGCGTCGGTCGCGACGCGCACGATCAGGCTCTCGACCGTCTCGGTGTCCTGCTTGCCGAAGGGGGTATGTGCCCAGCCGACGATTGCAGCGCTCATGGCCATCTCCTGGTTGATGTGCAGATACACGATATCTGCATCCGCGCACTCGTGGCCACAAGCCGGCAAGCGCGCATTCCTCCTGTGCGAGGAAAGGCCCACGATGGGGCCGGGTGTCAAGCGCCCGGCTTGCGGCCCTGCCCTACCCCACGGACAGGGCGAGCAGAAAGCCGACGCCGACGACGATCATCGCCATGCCGGCAAGCTCGCGCCAGCTCGTGCCTTCCGAGAAGATCCGGCGCGAGGCGATCTGCGCCAGCGGCACCTCGACCAGCGCCAGCGTGCGGACATTCGCTGCCGTGGTCAGCGAAAAGCCGAGGAACCAGCATTGCGAGGCGGCGGCGCCGAGGAAGCCGGCGGTGAGCGAGCGGCGCCAATTGCGCAGGCTGAGCACCAATGCCTTGCGATTGGCGACGAGCATGTAGAGCGTCAGGATCAGGGTCTGCAGTGCGAGACCGAGCGCCAGGATCGTGGTCGCCCGCATCAGGAAGTGGCCTTCCGGCAGGGCCTGGATCGCACCGCGAAAGCCGATCGCCGAGAGCGCGAAGGCGGCGCCGGCGCCGATCCCGAGCGCCGCCGGGCGCAGACCCGCCGCGCTGAGCTTGTCTCCCGGCTTCCACGACATCAGCACCACGCCGGCAGTGGCGACGACGATCGCCGCAAATTTCGCCCAGCCCAAGGCGTCGCCGAGCAGCACCGCGCCGAAGATCGCGACCTGGACCGGCTCGGTCTTGGTGTAGGCGGTCGCCACCGCGAAAGAGCGCTCGCGCATCGCCGCCAGCATCAGCGCTGTCGCCAGGATCTGGGTCAGCGCGCCGAACAGGGCGAAGGCGAAGGAGCGCAGATCGGGCATCGGCGGCAGGGCACTGCTGCCGAGGCAGACCAGGACGAGGAAGATCAGCGCGAAGGGCAGTCCGAACAGGAAGCGCACCTGCGTCGCTCCGACGACGCCGATCACTTCGGTCAGCGAGCGCTGGGTCAGGTTGCGCGCGGTCTGCAGCAGCGAGGCGGCCAGCGTCACCGGTATCCACAACAGGGTGAGGCTCACGCGCAAAGATCCCGCTGAAAAAGCACCGTCGATGCTTTGGACCGGTAAGCCGCGCTAGGCAAATCGCCCGATGAAGGGTAGGTATGCGTCATGAGCGAGGCAGGATTGTCGCCCGCCGTCTCGAAAATGCCTCAAGCATCGCGTTGAAGCCCCTCGCCCCCCGCCAAGACAGGTTCAGACCCCAACCGATGATCTCGTTCCGCCTCGCCGCCGGCGCAAGCCTCGCCTCGCTCCTCGCTATCGCCGTCCCGGCCAAAGCCGGCACGAGCGTGGTGGTCGACGCCTCGAGCGGCGCCGTTCTGTCGAGCGAGAACCCGACGCAAGCCTGGCATCCGGCCTCCACCACCAAGATGATGACGCTCTATCTCGCACTCAAGGCCGTGCGCGAGGGCAGGATTGGTCTGGAGACTGCGATCCCCGCCTCTAAGCTCGCCGCCAGCCAGCCGCGGGTGAAGGTCTATATCAGGGCCGGGCAGGAGATCACGCTCGACAACGCCATGCGCATCATGATGGTGAAGTCGGCCAACGACATCGCCTATGTCATCGCCGAAGGCGTCGGCGGCAATGTCGAGACCTTCGTCTCGATGATGAATGCCGAGGCCCAGCGGCTCGGCATGAACGACACCCATTTCGTCAATCCGAATGGCTGGCACCATCCCGACCAGCAGAGCAGCGCCCGCGACCTCGCCGTGCTTGCCATGGCGCTGATGAGCGAGTTCGGCCGCTATTCCGACTACTGGAACACCGGCGCCGTCCAGCTCGGCAAGCAGGTGCTGAACAACACCAACGGGCTCGTCGGTCGCTATTACGGCATCAGCGGCATGAAGACCGGCTTCGTTTGCGCCTCCGGCTTCAACGTCGTCACCACCGCGACGCGCAATGGCCGCACCTTGATCGCCGTCGTCCTCGGTGCCAATTCCGGCGCGGAGCGCACCGTCAAGGCGGCGCAGTTGCTCGATGACGGTTTCGGCAAATGGGGCGGCTTCGGCGGCAGCATCGCCAGCATGCCCTCGGGCAATGGCGGTCGTGCCTACAGCATCTGCGACAGCGTCCGCCGCGGCGGCCATGCGCTCGGCGACGATGTCGAATCGGCCGGGCCGATCAGCTTCGTCTCGACCAATAGCGGCATCGGCGGCAATGCCGAGGGCACTGGCGATCGTTTCGCCACCGCCGTCCCACAGGCCGGTGCCTCCGGCGCGGTGCTGACGCGCTCGCCCTCCGGCCGCATCACGCTCGGCCCACGCGTCAAGTTCGATCCGTATCCGGTCTCCTTCGGCCGCACGCCGGGCTCCGCCTCGGCCCCGCTTGCCGCCAACGTCGTTGCCAGGCCCGATACTCAGGTCGCGCGCGAGACGATCCAGCCCGGTGCGCCGGTCGCGGCCAGCCTGGCCACCGGCACCCGCACCCTTTCGCGCAACGGCGCGATCCCGCCCTCCTCATCCGCCTTCGCGCCGGTCACGCCGACACCGGAGGAGCGTCCCGCTGCCGCCACGCTGGGCTCTGCCCCGATGCGCCTGCAGGGCGCGATCCAGCCCGGCGCCGCGACGCCCGCCAGCCTGCGCCCCGGCGCCGCCGCCGGCATCAAGGCCGCGAACAAGCCGGCCGCCAAGCCGCTGCTGACCAAGCCGAAGCAGGAGAAGGCCGCTCCGGCCAAGGCCAAGCCGAGCCAGGCGCAGGCCAAGCCGTTGGCGAAGCCGCCGGCGCGGCCGGGCGCGAAGCCGGCCTCAAAGCCCGAGGCCTGATCTCGATACCCGGACCGAGGGCTACAACGTGCAGGAGCCTAGCGCGTCCTCGGTCCAGCAAGGCCTTGCACTGGCGCTCGCCTCCGCCGCGGCCTTCGGCACCAATATCGTCAGCGCCCAGCTCGCCAGCCAGGCCGGGCTGAGCGGCCCGCTCATCGTCTTCTACCGCGTCTTCCTGATGCTGGCGCTGGTCGCCGGCGCCACCCTCATCTGGCGAGCCAGCCACGCAGTGCCGCGCCAGCGCTGGCCGGCGCTCGCTCTGTTCGGCGTCAGTACGGCGCTGACCGCCTGCGCCTATCTCTCCTCGGTTGCCTTCCTGCCCATCACGGTCGCAGCCGTAGTCTTCTACACCTTCCCCATCCTGATCGTGCTGACCGAGCCGCTCTTCACCGCGGCTCGTTTCAGCCTCGACCGGGTCGCGATCGCACTCCTCGCCTTCCTCGGCGTCGCCATGGTGGTCGGTCCGGACTGGCATGGGCTCGACCCGCGCGGCCTCGCACTCGCCTTCGGCGCGAGCATCTTCGCCGCGGCCCAGTTCTTTTCCGCGGCTCGCTGCGGCGACACCGGGACCTTGCCGAAGCTGTTCTGGTCGCATCTCGTCATCCTGCCGGTGACGCTGGCGATCCTCGCCCTCACCGGCCTGTTCCAGATGCCCTCGGCCCTGATGCTCGCGCCGATCGCGGTCGCCATCACCATAGGCGGCTATCTGATCGGCTTCCTGCTTCAGGTGCTGGCGCTCGCCCGCGTCGCCCCCGGTCCAGCCGCGCTCGCCTTCTGCGCCGAGCCGGTCTTCGCCGTCGCGATCGCCGCAATCTTCCTCGGCGAGCGCGTCGGCTCGCTGCAATATGCCGGCGGCGCCCTTGTCGTCGCCGCGATCATCGCCAATGTAATATTGGAACAAAAGCGAGCCCGCCGATTGCCGGCGGTGGCCGCGCCCGGAACCTGATCCCCGATGTCCGCGCAGCCCCAACGCCCCGAGTCGATCCCGCTGACGCTGCTGACCGGCTTCCTCGGCGCCGGCAAGACCACGCTGCTCAACCGCCTGCTCAAGGACCCGGCGCTCGCCGACACGGTCGTGCTGGTCAACGAGTTCGGCGAGATCGGCCTCGACCATCTCTTCGTCGAGGGCATCGAGGACGGCATGATCCTGCTCGCCTCGGGCTGCCTGTGCTGCACCATCCGCGACGACCTGATCGTCACGCTGGAGGACCTGCTGCGCCGGCTCGACAACGGCCGCATCGCACCGTTCCGGCGGCTGGTGATCGAGACCACCGGCCTCGCCGACCCCGCGCCAATCCTCAACGTTCTGATCAACCACCCCTATCTCGCCTTGCGCTACAAGCTCGACGGCGTCGTCACGCTGGTCGATGCGGTCAATGGCATGGCGACGCTCGACGCCCATCCCGAGGCGCTCCGACAGGTCGTCGCCGCCGACCGGCTCGTGCTGACCAAGGCCGACATCGCGAGCGATGCCGAAGCCGTCACAGCCCTGCGCAGGCGGCTGAGTGAGCTCAATCCCGGCATCGCGATCCTGCCGCCCGATGCTCCCGCCGAGGCGATCGTCGGCGCAGGCCTCTACGACATCGCCGCGCGTCCGGACGAACTGCGCCGCTGGCTCGCGACCGAAGCGTTGGACGATCATCACCACGATCATGACGACCTGCACGGCCATCACCGTCACGGCGGTCACGGCCATCATCACCACGACGTCAACCGTCATGACGCCAGCATCCGCGCCTTCACGCTGACCGCCGAGGCACCGATCCGCGAGGCGACCTTCGACCTGTTCTGGACCCTGCTGCGCTCGACCCATGGCGCCAGGCTGCTGCGGCTGAAGGGCTTGGTCGCGCTCGCCGAAGACCCCGAAGGCCCGCTGCTCGTCCATGCCGTCCAGCAGATCCTGCATCCGCCCGTGCTGCTGCCGGCCTGGCCCGATGCCGACCGGCGCTCCCGCCTCGTCCTGATCGTCAAGGATCTGGAGGAGGAGACGGTCGCCCGGCTCTGGTCGGCCTTCCTCGGCCGCTCCGCCCCGGCTCAGGCCGAGGCTCATCACCACCATCACGCCTGACCCAATCCGACCGGCCCGCTTCTTGGTTCGTCTGGGGCAGACCATCGCCTCGCCTTGTGCCGGCGTGCCGATCCGGCACGGAAGCGCACCGAAGCGAGGCGAGCCGCGAAAGGGCTGCGCCATGCCGAACCTCGCCGCCTCCCCGGTTGCTCCGGCGAAGACGACGCTCAAGCAGAGCGCCGTCGTCTCCGGCCCGTCCGGGCTCTCGATCGAGCGCCGCTCGCTCGCCGCCTGCGCCGCAATCGAGGCAGAATGGCGCGACCTCGCCGGCCGCGCCATCGAGCCGAACCCGTTCTTCGAGCCCGATTGCGGCG